>Ga0208980_10000044_pt1 | contig 53361 bp, 72 predicted proteins | sample WetSurMetagenome_3_FD_187993 | JGI IMG/M metagenome (GOLD analysis project Ga0208980, IMG submission 187993) | Wetland microbial communities from Twitchell Island in the Sacramento Delta, sample from surface sediment Aug2011 Site A1 Bulk (version 2) | ecosystem: Environmental > Aquatic > Marine...
TCGTAAAATGAAAATCCTGGGCATGACAATTGAGACAAAAGTGACATTGGGACAGGTTGTGTCGGTAGTAATCTTTGTACTGGGTATTACATACCTGGCCGGGCAGATGTCAACCAAATTGTCAGCCATGGAGACGGACGTCAAGAGTTTAAAGGACTCGTCTGTTACCCAGGAGCAATTGAAAGCAAGTATCGAAAGCATAGACAAGAACATCAGTGTCATTACTCAATTGGTAATTACCCATGTCGCGAACCTTACAACTCTTGCACCCCAAGCTTCAAGAGTTGGCTCTTCAGTTAAGAGTCGACAGTTTGGGAGCCGGAATACCGATAGTCTTCACACAAACATTCCGCACTAAAGAGGAGCAGGACGCCCTTTATGACCAAGGACGTACTATTTCTGGTCCACCTTGTTGGCATCATGGCCGGAGTATCGGTGTGGGCAATTGCAAAATACATCCGAAAGGGTGTCGCATTACCAATGCCCGTGGCGGTTATAGTTACCATAATTACGGTCTGGCTTTTGACGTTGCTGTTCTCGACAGAGGCACACTAAGTTGGATTGACGGAGTTGACGTCAACGACAACGACATTTCTGACTACGAGGAGATAGGCAATCTCGGGGAGCGGCTTGGTCTGGAATGGGGTGGACGGTGGAAGTTTGCAGACATGCCGCATTTTCAACTCAGTTTTGGATTGACAATCAATGACCTCCTTGCCGGAAAAAAGCCTCCGAGCAGTTGAACGTACCGAAATAGATTTCGAAGACGACGCCGACAAAGTAATAGATCGTGTTTTTGCCGATGAGGGCGCCCGTCAGGACACACTTTCTCTCGAGGAGAAGAGAATTGTCATTAAGGAGCTCGCGCTCCAGGCTTCCCAAAAGGAAGTCGTAGGTAAACTCAATGAATACCGTGGGGCGCGGCTCCTCCCCTTGATCCAAGAGAAGTTCGACATTACGCACTACAAACAGCGATACCCGACACTCATTGACGATGTCGCATTGCTGTACGCTAAGAATCTCGCAAGGAAGTTCCGCTTCGCAGACCGTCTTTTTAGGGTAGCGAAGCTCTCGGCTCTCTGTGAACACCTCAATACTCGTATTGAAGCGAGGAAAGAGGCGGCAGAGGACCTCAAGCTGGATCGACACGAAGAGAGAGCCCACAATGACACTATCAAACTCCTCTCCCAGCTTACGGACGAGATAGACACTCAGATGGGCAAGATCCGCCTTACCCAGATTGACATTAACGTCAATGACGGCGAGAAAAAGCCCATGATAACCAACGCCAACGACGTTAAAGAAATGGTGGCGCAGTTTCTAAAGCGTAGCGTCGGTAGTCTGAACTCTATCGTAGATGCGAATTTCTCGGAAGTCACCGATTATGAAAAGTGTGGCTGGGGAGAAGAGTGGACCTCCACTCATTATTGCCGTTATCATGGTGAAGAATGTAAAGTAAAGACTGGGGCTATTCAACTTTGCCCCTATTTTCTTAATAAGGGGTGCGTAACCTCGAAAGAATGGCTCCAGAAGGGTTACGTCGACTCGAAACTCTCAGTAAAGGAACTAGCGGAATTAGCTGGTTGCAAAGAGGTATCACAAAAGGTCGTAGAGTATGTCAGAGGTAAACTCCACGAGCACGGAGTTGAACGAGCTTCCTGAAGAGGTCTTTCTTCAGTCTTTCGTTCTCTTTTTGCTGGCTAAATGGAAGATATCCTCTGGGGAGGGGAAGGGTGAGGCGTATCGTTTTGATGAGCGTCCATTCCTCTACACGATAGCGACCGACGACTTTTGGAAGAAGGTCGTCATTAAGTCCGCCCAGTGCGGCATAACCGAGCTTGAGATAGCTGAGGCCATTTTCTTGGCCCTTTCCCGCAAGGGAAATGTGTTATACGCATTCCCGGCCCTTCAGCAGTTGAGACAGATGGTAGGGGCAAGAGTAAGGCCCGCTATAGAGGATAATCCTTATCTCTACGCTAAGGTCTCGGGGATGCTTAACCTCGAAGCCATTCAGATGTCCGGAAATACCCTGTATTTCACCGGGGTTCAGAATCGCCGCCAGATGATCTCCAAAGACGTCTCGGCGCTGTTCATTGACGAGCTAGACACGGCAGTCCTGGAGGCAAGTGAAAACCACTTTGGAAACGTCGTTTACACGCTGGAAAAGCGCCTTGGGGCCGCGAGTAAACCCATCATTCGCTATTACTCTACTCCAAGCTATGCAGGGATGGGAATATCAGCAGAATTTGCTGGTGATGACTCGAATCTGGGCTCGGATCAACGAGAGTGGATTGTCAAATGCTCGTATTGCTATAAGGAACAGGAAATAACGTGGGAAGAGAACGTAATAGACAGGAATTTTCAACTAGCGGGAGATTCCCGTTACGTGCCCGACGTCCATCGGGTATGTACGAAGTGCCGTCGAGACCTTACGGTGGAGGCGATTGTCGGTGGCCGCTACGTGGCCAAGAAGCCGAGTATTTCGCATCTCTGTCATGGATACCACGTATCCAAGCTCTTCACGGCAAAGCCGCCGCTAAACCAGATGTGGCTCGATTCCCAAAACCCACTAAGAGAGCAGGAGTTTCGGTGCTCGGATCTAGGTTCGCCCTTTGAGCCCAAGGGAAGCAAGTTAACGGACGAAATACTCGATATGGCCGTGGCAAATTCTAACCACGCCATGTTGACCCAGTCTTCAGATCAAACATACATGGGAGTCGACCTTGGCAAGAACCACAACGTCATTATAGGTCAAGAGACTCCAGAAAAGAAGATAAAGCTTCTTTATGCCGGGGAAGCTGAAGATCTGAACGCTGTAGACGCTTTGATGAAGAGATTCAATGTGGGGTTCGGTATTATGGACGCCCAGCCTGAGCACTTGAAGGCCAAAGACTTCTGTAGTGCTCACCCGGGCAGGATGATGGCGGCCTATTACCCCACGTATCTTGAGAACACGAAAGACATAGCCAAAGACAAAGACGACATGATTATCCATGTCAATCGTAGTCTGGTTATGAGTATGGTGATTCAAGCATTTTTCAATGGCAAGATCCTTCTCCCTAAAGATATCCGCTCGGTGAAGGATTTTTACAAACAGATGAAGTCTCCGGTCAAGGCCACCCAGGAAGATACCAATGGGAACCTCCGGACGTTCTTCCCGCCCACTAAGATGGCGGATCACTATTTTCACGCATTTGTTTATTTGATGATAGCCCTGGAAAAGCGTCCCCGGAGCGTCATCTTCATCCCGAAAGGTATCTGGTGATGGACTACAAGACCATCCTCGTCGACATTCAGAGCTATTACTCCACCCGGAAAATGAACATCCTGAAGCTCTGGGATTTCTATATGGGGGACAACCAGAGATTCTATATTGGGAAGTTCAAAGGCGAGGACCCTAACGACTTCACTGAGAGGGTCGGGAACGCCAGCGTAGAAAATCATTGTGCCAAGACCTGTGACACCATCGTCGGATATCTCTACGGGAATCCGGAGAGCTCTGGTAGAGTCAAGGTGACCATCCGGAACAGGAAAGACAAGAAGATCAACGAGGAGGCTATGGAGTTTCTCTCTGAAAACGTCTGGCGACACAATGCCATTGACGCATTCAGGGTAAACGTGGGTCTGATGAGTTCTATTACCGGGATAGGGGTGGTCTTTAAGGTCTTTGTTGACTCCAGGACCTCACTTCCTTTTGGCGTCTTTGCTACGGCTGAGGAAAAGAAGGAATTCGGTACGATCAGGTACGATCTATGGGAATCTGCTGACACGATCGCTGTTCCACTGGTAGATTCTCAGGGAAATGCGCATTCCGGAGTCCTAGGGGCTATCGTGCGGATCACCCAGCCGGATGCCAAGAGACTTATGGAGTCTCCGGTAGGACGGGTGGTAAACCTGATGAACACGAAGTATCGGGCAGATTATTTCGATTCCGAACAGTATGTCATAGCTGACGTCGACAGAAGTTCTATTCAGCAAGAGACCATCAAGTCTATTCCGAATCCTTACAAGAGTCTCCATATCCCGTTTACCCTCTTCAGGAACTACGGGAATCCCATGGGTCTTGAGGGATATTCGGATATCGACCAGATGGTGAGCCTCCAGACGGATCTGAACGAGCTCTCTACTGACGATAAGACCTGCATAGACTACCACTCATTCCCACTTCTCAAACTTACAAAAGGGGCCAAACTTCCACCCAACTTTGTGCGAAAAGCAAATTCGGCATTGGAGATGGACGGGGACCAGGATGCGGACTATTTGACTTGGGACAATGTCTTGGAGGCTTCCCAGAAGAAACAGGACTCAATCCGCAAGCAGATGACTGTAGTGTCGGGTGTCTCTCAGCTCTCGCGCGGAAACGCTGATAGTGTTGGACAGGTCAAGGGAGCTACAGCCCTCAAGACACTCTTCCAGGCTGACATCCTCGAAATCGGGCTAAAAATCCCATTCTTCCGTACCGCAGAGGAAAGACTTGCCGAGTCGACACTCAAGATGTGGGAAATGGAGACCGGAACCACTTTCGGAGATGTCTACGCGGAATGTGAATTCCCGGCAGATTTCATCGGAATCGACAAACTGTTGGCCGCTCAGACGGATCAGATCGAAGTAACGTCCGGAATCGCCTCTATTCGCGAAAAGATTGCGGCGAGACATCCCGATATCACTTCAGAAGCAGAACTCGACGCTCTCGTACAGTTGGTATATGACGAGGCCGCAGAGATGGCCGAGGCTAAGGCCGGACCACAACTTGCGGTTGCCAAGATGCAACAGGATACCATGATAAAGACCACCGAAATGAACGCTAGTGCAAAACCGCAGAACCCGGCTCAAAAGAGCGCAGAACAAAACAAGTGACACGATTTGCGCACGACTAGCCGATATATTACCAGCCACTGAAAAGGATTTTCCATGAGTCAGGAAGTCGCAGGGACATGCAAATGGTTTGACGAGGCTAAGGGCTACGGATTCCTTACCTCGGATTCGGTTATTGATGAAAACGGTGTAAGAAAAGACATCTTCATACACTATAAACACATCGTCGCACCCGGCTACCGGAAGCTTGTGCGCGGTGAACTGGTAACATTTAAGCCCGTGAAGACCGATAAGGGAGTCATGGCGACGGAAGTAAAAACTGGTGATAAACCACAAGAAGGGGTAATTAGTCATGCCGAAATTCGGTGACGCAGAAGTATCTGAAGAAACAATGCTTGATTATTTCCGTTCTCGCGGAAAGCGTGTTGTAACGGAAGAGGACTACGAGAAGAAAGCCTCCGCCGCAAATGACCTTGCCAAGCTTCGCAATCTGAGCGGGGACAATCGCTCGATGGACGAACTTGCCGGAGTGATAAAAGGTCAAAAAGATCTTGAAGGAAAAGTCGCCGAGAAAGACGCGGCGCTAGCCAAGTTGACGAAAGAAGTAAAGATCAACCACGTAAATACTTACGTGAAAGCGGCTACGGGGGCCCTGGGCGTGAAGATTGCCGACCAGTTCCTGAGCCCCCTGTTGAATGAGCTGTACGACATCGACCCAGCAGTTGTGGGTAAAGAAACTTACGACGCCAAGGTGAAAGAAGTTGTCGCCAAGGCAAACGAGGTGCAGATCAAGACCCTTACCGAACTTGGGTTCGCCCCCGGTAGTGGTCCTGTGACACCTTCGTTTGGTAGTGGAGGCCGTGTGCCGGAGGGTGATACTGGTAATGCTATGAACGATATGGCTAAACTTTTACAAAATACCGCCGCCTCCAATAAGGGTCCGGCCATAGGGCCGATAGTTCCCGACTGGATGCGACAGGCAAAGCAGTAAACCTTCCGAAAAGAGAATAAACAATGGCCTTCCCGTTTGATGGAGGTTATGGCGACGCTTTTGCGGTAAACAAATCGCAAATGGCGGGTCAGAACCAAGTTCTGACACAGTGGAGCGGAGAAGTTCTTCGCCTCACGCAGGATTCACTTGTATTCCCCCGGTTCTTTGACCTTGCGCCTCCTGGCATCACGATGGGACTAGGCAAGGGAGACACCTGGCGCGCACCTATTTTCCTCTGGAATGAGACTACGGCGGCTACCACGGCGCTGACAAGCGGCACCACTATTCCCCTCATTACACAGGCAACATTGAACATCTCGGGTACCATCGACGAGTATGGTCGTGGTATCGCCGCAGAGAATGTTCTTGAATACTATGTGAAGTTCGGTGTGCAGGGCGAACTTCTCCAGACTTTGGCCAACAACAGGGCCCTTGTTCTGAATGAACTCTGCCGTGGAATCATCCACAACACCAAGCACGTTGCAATCCTTGGGACCAATGGTACGATTTATCGGCAACTTGGAGCGGCTTCCGCCACCCTTGCCAATGGTACCATCACGACCACGCAAGTCAACCAGCTCTACGACTCGCTGAAGGCGGCTAGGGTTCCTCGGTGGGGCAACGGGCTCTACGTCTGGATCGGGAATGCGGCACAACTGCGTCCCCTGAAGGACTCTGGTGTGTTCCAGAACTATTCGCTGTACAATGCTCCGATGGCGGGTTATGTGTATCAGACCATCGGCAACTTCGGCGGGTTCACGTTCATCGAAACCGAGGAAGGCATGAATGCGACGACCTCGTACATTCTTGCCCCCAACGTAGCGGCTCAGGCTTATGCCAAACCCATCAGCCTGTACTACTACCCCGATTTCAACTCGGATGCCGGACGGTTGAACGTGTTCAAGTGGCACATGCTGGCTGGGTTCGCCCCCATCTTGCGTGATTATGGAACTCGTGCGATTCGTCTCATCACGACCTAAATTGAAGTAAGTCAACGTACGGGGGCGGGGTGGGTATATCCTATCTCGCGCCCCCTGCGTTGCTAATACGGGAATTACATATGAAAATCTCACTCGTGTGCGTTTCAGATTGCCGGAATATGGCTAATCTGGAGCGCATGGTTGTTTCTGCTCGCCCCATCATCTCTGACGCTGTTCTGGTCGCCCAGACCAAAGACGCGAATACTTTTCGCGAAGCGTCAAAGCTATTTGATTTCTCCATCCAAACCCTCCCAAAGGGAAACGCTGACCCCGACAGAGACTACGCCTATTCGTTAGCCTCTGGAGATTGGATTCTCTCTCTCGACGACGACGAATATCTCACCGACGAATGCAAAGACTATATCGGCCGCATCGTTCATTCTAAGGCTGACGTCGTATGGTTCGACTTCAAGAATCTGGTCGATAAAGTTGACATCAAGGATATTCTCGGTCCCGACCCACATCCCAGGCTCTGGAGGAAAATCCCCGGATTGATTTCCTGGCCTCCGCAGGCGCATACATTCCCGCAGATTGCCTCCCCTAAACAGGTGTTTACCCGCACACAGATAGTTCACGACAGGGAGTACAAAGACCTCGAAGAGCGTCATAAGATAAGGGGTGCGTACATTGATCCCCAGATGCAAGAGGTTGAACAGAGATTTTTGGCGGCGGTTAAACAGAGACTAGGGAAACAATGAAAAAAGCAATCCTTTTTCGTATGGGAGGAATGGGTGATATCCTCATCTGTACGATAGTTCCTAAACAACTCCGCAAGATGGGGTACGATGTCGTTGACGCCTGTTTTGGCAGTCCCTCTTGTAACGTGAAAGAACTTCTAAAGGGAGTAAACCCCTTTGACAACGTATTTGAGTATACTCGTTCCTTTACAGGAGTTGACTGTTACAAAACGCCTGAAGGGGATGACGCCTCGATCGAACTCCTCAAACAGGGTTACGATCTGGTCGTTGATTACAAATACTCTATTGAGCTCAACAGCCACTACAAGGACTTGGCTAATGCTCCCGGAAGAGAATGGTTCGTTAGTCAGAACTCAAACTTCCAGAATTGGGCAGACGTCATGCTTTCGTGGGCTGGGGTTGACCCAACGACGGTATCCGACGAGGAGAAGATCCCCCTTTACGAGGCGACTCCTGATGAGCTTGACTGGGCGGCGAAAGTAGCTGGTGCCTCGGCCACAAGTAAAGAAATCATCATATCTATCCAGACCAATGCGTCGTCTTTGGTCAGGACGTTCTATTATCCATTAAGACTTCCGGACGCCATTAAGATGGCGTACCCTGGAAAACCATTCACATTTCTCCTGTTTGACGGAGTCAACTGGTTAAAGATCAAAGATGACAAACGATTTCCGATTCTCTTTCCCGAAGGACTCGATAAAATTAGATACAGTGCCGCCCTTCTGGGTGTTAGTGACCTGTTTATTGGTGCTGATAGTGGGTTCTCCCATATTGCTGAAACACTTCATCGTAAGTCTATCACGATCTATACGACGGTTCCTTCGTGGACACGGATGAAGTATTATAAATACTCCACGGCTATTGAGCCAATCGGACATGAGTTCAACGGTGTAAAGTGCCATCCGTGTTTTGTTCTCGACCGTTGGTGCCCCAGGATTCGGGAGAAAGCCCTCGCCGAAAGGACCGAAAGGGAGGTCAAGCTTGCGGAATGCGTCATTGCTAACCGGAACCCGGTAGAGGTAGCGGAGGAGTTCGGTACCACTCCACAAGGCATCTTAATGGAGGCAGAGATGGCCGCCAAGCGCATCGAAGCCCTCTTTGAGAGGCAGAGTCCATGTTCTGAGACGATCACCCCTGAACGCATCGTAGACAAGGTTAGGAGTATTTTAGGATGAAAGTAGTTCTTGACACAACCCACCTAGGTGCAATCGGCGGCGGCGAGAACTATCTTATGCGGCTCTCACTGGCGCTGAGGGAAGTCTCAGATTTCTATGTAATGGAGAACTTCCACCCGTATTTCCCAGAGTTTAACGGCTTTGGAGACACATTCGAGGTATACAATGGATTATTCAAACCTGACCTTTACATCCATTCTTCTTACAGTTCTGTCGGGCGTCCTATTGGGCGTAGGAATGCTTCTGTTGTCTTTTTCCCTAAGAAGAACCTTGTCCCAAACAATTTCGATAGCGTTGTGGCTATCTGCGATTATTCATCTCGTTATATATTGGAATACTGGGGCAGAGAGGCTTTTGTACTGGAGCCTTGTATCCAGCCTTCTCTTTTTACTCCAGGCAGAAAAGAGGACTTAATCATATCCGTTGGGCATTTTTTCAAAGAAGCCGATGGCCACAGTAAAAATCAGGACGTACTCATTGAAGCCTTCCAAGACCTCCCGGGATACAAGTTCGAGCTCTACGGGAATGCTCAAACCCTAGAAGACAAAGTCTACGTACAGTATTGCAAAGAGAAGGCCAGAGGTAAAAATGTCGAGATTCTACTCAACAAACCCCACAAGGATATCAGAAATGCGTTCGCTCGTGCCAAATATCTTTGGCATGGAAATGGCTACGGTAGATCCGACCCAGCGCAGACCGAGCATTTCGGTATCATCGTTCTGGAGGCGATTGCGAGCGGCTGTATACCTATTGTCTATAACTCGGGTGGAGCTAGTGAAATTGCTCCATATACTTGGGAAAAGCCCGGAGAGCTCTCAACTGCAGTTAGAACTGGCGGCGAAGTACCTGGCCTACGAAAACAATTCACTGTCCCCTACTTCAACAAAAAAGTAGCAAAATGGTTAAAAGATGTCTCAATGTAGGTTGTGGTAACGACTACCACCTATCCGATAAGACCGTAGAGTGGACCAATATCGACATATCCACTACTTGTCACACAGATTTGGTGTGCCATGTCAAAGACATTGACAAGCACTTCGGAGAAGGATACTTTGATCAATTGGAAGCCGTTCAAGTCTTTGAGCACTTGGAGCGGGACGATTACATACAAACCCTACGCGCCCTCTACTGGGTCTGCGCTAATGGAGCCACTTGGAACATCGTGGTCCCCCATGGATTCTCAGATAACTTTATCACAGATCCCACCCATAAGCTTCCCTTTTCCCCGCGATCTTTTGACTTCTTTATTGATGGCAAACAGCTCAGGGAAAATGGAGTGATCTACGGCTGGGAAGACATCAAGCTTGAAGAAGTGAGAACTCCGGAGATTGACGGGAATAGTTCAATCCATTTTCTTCTTAAAGTGGTAAAATAGTGGATAAAAAGGGTATTTATGCGATGTTCCCGGATGATTACTGGGAACATTTTTATAAAGAGTTTGGACATGATTTCGTGGACGCGCATTATGCGAGAACGGCGGTCTACGAGAGTAAGTTTTTCTCTGATCTGCAGGGAAAGAGAGTGATTGAGGCTGGTGGCTACCCGGGACTTCTTATAGCGGCGTATATACTAAGTGGGATCGACGTAGTATGCGCCTTCGATCATCCAGACTACAGACCCGCGTATTATCTGTCTTGGATGAAGGAAATGGGGATACCATCCATAGAACACAACTTCAACTCTGGATATCCCGAAGGACCGATCCCGGAGGCTGACGTCATGGTAATGAGTGACGTCCTTCTTCATAATGGTGGATTTCCAACGAAGTTCATAGAGTGGGCTCTTAGTCACGTAAAAGAGATCTATCTCATCAACTACGAGGGGAGTGGCCCAGTATTAGAATCTCGTGAATTTGATCTAAAAAAGGGCTTTAGGGTCCCAAACTCTACGGCAATCATAGCGCACATGCACACCCTAGGGGCTTCTTGTTCGCGCAGGGACTCGTCAGCCGATAGATCTTTGCTCGTATTCAAACCAGGAGAACCATGCGTACCTTAATTATTGTCCCACATTACGGCTCAATCGACCATTTGCGAAAACTTTTCCCATCACTTGGTCTAACCGACAAAGATGTTGACGCTTGCACGGAGAGGGTGTCCATCTTCACCACCTTCTATGGAGCGGTTCTCGTTGTGAACAACAACTTGGAGAACTGGGGATTCACCAAAGCCTGTAATATTGGGATGCGGTACGGATTGACGTCTGATTACGACATTCTCTGGCTTCTCAATAATGATACGGATGTCCCGGATATACATAAGGCTCTCACTGAACTCGAAAAGGAGTTCGTAGACAACCCTAAAACTGGCGTGGTTGGGTTCAAGATATGTTCCATGGAAGACCCGGATTTCATCCATCACGGGGGAACGGGTCAATGTATTCCCACTGGGGTTCACAAGGTTGGATACGTGTCTCAGAAACAGTACGATAAACGTACATTCGAGCACTGGGTTACGGGGGCTTCTATGGCTATTTCTGCGGGATGTCTTCTGGCTACCGGGGAGATGGACGAGAAGATGGAGAACTACTATTCGGACTCAGACTTCTGCTACCGGGCCAGATACTGTGACTACAATGTCGTTTACCTTCCTATCCCAATTCTGCATAAAATAGGTCAATCTGCCAAACCATCCGAAGAGCAGACCCGGGTGATGCAGAAGGACTTCCTCGTTTTCCAGGCTAAATGGTTGTCTTCTAGGGCCTTTATGGAGTTGTCGGCGGAAGCGTTTGCCTGACATCCTTTAGGCACGACTGCCGGGTATATTACGCCCTGCGATGACAACCTACATCTCCGAAACCGACCTGAACTCTGTCCTCGAAGGGTTTGTCCCTGCTTATTATGGGACAGTCTTTTATGGGGACGGGACTGTCACGATTGGCACTCAGTATCCAGCCGATCATGCGCTTTCGTTCCAAAAAGTGAACGAAATGCTTTACGGTATAGGACATCTCAAGGCGGTTCCAGTCGGGACCCAGAGGGATGGAAACTACCCTTATGCCGTACGGATGATGCAAGCCAACTTCATGGTGTACCAGAGGCTTCTTTCCAAACATTATGGAGAGGTCTCCGGGGGAGAAGTTCCTCCCTGGATAAACGTCTACCGTACCCGAGCTATGGAGACGTTGTCTGATATCAAGGGGCAGGACATCATCTTCCTCGACGATGTGAGTCAGGGCGAACAGGGGATCGGCGTCGGCTCTTGGACTCGGAAGAACGGTACGGTGAACCTGTTCACCAACTGGGAAAGTGGTACCTATCAGGGTGTCGACTGGGCCCGGGTGTACGTCGTAGAGATTGACGCTACGACCACCGGAACCGCGATCGGCAAAGCAAACTTCAAGTGGAGTCGCGATGGCGGTGTCTCTTGGGTTGGCACACTCGGAACGACCGGAACAAACTGGAATTACCTTGAGAACGGTCTCTGTGTTCGCTGGGAGCCCGTCCTTTCGGGGACGTTGGTTTCTGATGTGTGTGGGTTGGGCGACCGATTCGAAGTGACTTGTGTGCCACAGAATATCCCAGTAAAGAGTGGGAATATCAGATTTGTTACCTGGCGGCGTGGATAATGGCGAACTGGGAGACTGTCTCCAAGAATGTTGTGAATGCCCTTCGGGACGACTCTGTCCTCACCTCCTATGCGAAGGTGGAGTTCATAGATTCGATCTCGGACTACGTCGAGAAGAGTGTAACTCAGACTGTGAACGACGGCTATCTCATCCTCGTATCAACTCCAGAAGGAGACATGGTGAGGACGGAGAGCCTTCTTAATGGTATTAAGAGGAAGTTCTTTCTGCTGTCCCTGGCTATTATCGTCAAAAACGAACCAACCAGCAAGGGAAGGCTCATTGGTGAACGTGGTAAGGGTATTTTCGAAGTACAGGAGGATGTTGAACGCATCCTGGAACACTCAAATCTCTCCGGCACCGTAGACAGTAAGGCCGGGACGAATTTCGATTCAGGGTGGACGAAGATCCCAGTAGATAGCAGAGCAATCACTATCTACACTACCGTCTACACCGCCGTCAAAACAGAATGAAGGACACACAATGAGCAAGGGTTGGGAAAGCTCCATCAGGGTGCAGGAAAACTATCTGGGCTTTGGCTCCACGATTGGAAGCTTGGTCAGGATGGGCAACTTCCTGTACGTCGATAGTGAATCTATTGCAAGGAATCCGACGATTCGGGAACGCGATAACAAACTCGTGCCTACCCGACTGGTCCCAGCCGAAACAATGGGTCTGGATCAGTACGCACCGGGAGGCCAAGTCACTTGGCAACCCCGATCTGACGATTCGCTCTCAATGCTTATGGCCTTCTTCCAGACGGCCACACATATGTTTGGCGGGACTACCCCCGCTTTGAACGCCACTGGGACTTGGCAGTTTGCCTTTGTCCCCAAAAGCCTTCTCTGGACCGGGAAACAGTATTACGGAACAGGAAACGGTTACGGCACCGGAACCTCGGTATACTGCGTAAATGCGGATCTTTGCTTCGGTCAGGGTATGACGACCACGCCTAACGGTATCCGTTTTGAGCGTGGTATTGTCACGAAACTTACGATCCAGCAAGATCCCGCCGCAGACCTTCAGTTTGTTGCGGATATGAAGTTCCTCCAACACGAAGATCAGGCGACGTATACGTCAGCCTTCAGCTTCCTGCCTGGGGCGGCTGGCTCGCTCTCTTCGAAAAAGCAGTTCGTTGATTGGAATGGTACCTTGACGGTTGGGGGAAACTCGTATAATATCGAGAAGCTTTCCCTTGAGGCCGACAATCAGAACGTCGATCGCAGGAAACTGGGTCAGAAGGGCTTTGCGAACTTCCCGTTTGGGCGAGCTATCGTCAACGGTCAGTTCGATCTTGAGCTCGAAGATCTCACATTGTTCACTCCTGCCGCCTCTGGTGGCACGTTACAGTGTACATGGAGAACTTCTGACGGTGATTGGCTCCAGGTGTTCTGCCCGAATATCTATTACAAGAATCCGGACCCGAAGGTTAATGATGCTGGACCGATCATCCTGACGGTGCCTTTTAGGGCGTATCCAAGTGCTCAGGGACGTAACGACGCTGTTCTCGTCAACGTCTGTCCACTTGGCTCGTACGCTTTGGCTGGGACTGCGGTTCCCCAGCTTATCTGGAATTAACAAATACCAGGAGTACCATGCTTAAGAAAGCTAGTAACAAAGTCGAAGTTCTGGATCTGGATGGCACAAAGATCCACGCCATTCGTGCGGACAAGGGAATCTACGACGACTACGCCGATGTTCTTTTCGATAGGAACGACAAGGGCGAACTCGTTGTGAAGAGTGGCCGGGCAATCCAGGAAGTGTACGCCAAGTGCGTCAAGAAGATCGAAAACTGCATGATCGACAATGTCGTCGTTGCAGAAATAAACGACACCCAAAAGATTGTCGAATTCTTGACGCACCTTGACGACCCAATCACCGGGAAGAAGATTGATAATTGGCTTTTGGGTCTTTCTACCCTTGAGCCCATTGAAATAAAAAATTAGCCTGGGCGACAGAGTGTGATCTTCTGGTCTCTGACGCCCCCAGAGATACCTATAATTGCCAGAAGTGTATTGCCCTTGGGAAGCAGAATAAGGTTAAAGGCCGCGAATGTCTGCTTGATAGGGACTTGAGGTGGGCGCCTTTACCCTATATGTACAGGGTGCGTGGCAAGGAGCTTCTTGGTGGTACAATTTATTCAGAGAGCGACCTTTTCAAAGTCTTAAGGGACGCTCAGGCGCTCTACGAGACTGAGGAAGTACAAGTGGCTCTGCGTCGTATAGGGAAGGGTGTATGCCCAAAATCGTTCCCCATAACGAAGCAGAGCCATTACTTTTTAGAGTTGTTCCGTCTAACCCATGGTGGCGAGTATGGTCTTGAGTTGATGAGACTCCCTCTTTCCGGGGGAGTCCTTGACCAGCCAGCCATATTCTACCAAGCGTCTGATATCATTCGTAATGTAAAGTCAAGATTCATCAAAGCAAAACTGGATAAGCCTAGTGAGCGTCAAGATAATCTGCAGGGGTCAGACCGTCCTACAGGATATATTGGGAGGTAAGAAGAGTCTTCTCAGGATCATCGACGAGATGGCTGTCCCTAGTCCCAAGCTCATGCGGACTATCGGGGAAGAGATGGTTCTCGGCTACCAAGGTGGACGCAGACTCCTTCTAGGAGATGTGAGCTTTGGACCCAAGGGTGGGATGACTTTCTCTGGAAGAAATGGTAGATATTCGCGCGGTATCATGCGGCGCGTATCTCCAGATGGCAAACCTTACCCAATCTTGGCAAACGGTAAATATCATGCCCAGTCCACCTTAGATCTGAAGGAACGCAACAGCTCCCGATTCGCCGCAGATCAATATGTACTTCGTGATACAGATGACATGATGCAGAAGTTCACCTATCAGATAAGTGCGACCAAGAGAAACTGTTCCGCAAGAGCTGGGTTCTTCGGGCATCCAGATTTGAATGCGAAAAGTATTCGCCTTGAGAATGGCGGAAACTTTAGGAGTAAAGATCTATCGAATAAGAAAAAGGGCGGGAATACGGTGATGAGGACAATCCACCTCACCCCTAGACCCCACAGAGCGATGCAACCTGAAACCGAAATGGTTATTCGTGGTCTACTGAGGCGTTGGGCCCAAAGATTCGCAGGTAAAAGTTTATGATTAACTCTACTACTGGCGCCACGATGCAGGTCAACGTCGAGATCACGACGGTTGGCGCCGAACATGCACATGCCCTTCTTAAGAAACACATGGCGGATCTTGAGGCTCTCAGACAAACGGAAATGCGTCTGCAGAGTGGTCATCCATTGGCTGTGTGGAGAGCTAACCAGGACGTTGCCGGACAGATACAGGCGGCGGCGGCATCTAAGGCCGCTTTTGAATCGTTTGAAAAACAGAGACGCTCTGTTTTGGGAATAACTGCCGCTCAAAAGGATGCGGCAGAACAAGCTAAACTACTTGCGGCGGTAGATCCTCTTAACCAATGGGATAAAAGTTTTCGCAAAATGGTAACCGTGTTCCAGCGTGTGCGGGACGCTCTTTTATCTTTTATGGTTATCAATATGGTTAGCCAGGGGATTCAAGAGTTTTTTACAAAGCTAGTGCAGGCCAACGCCCAGATTGAAATGCTTGATACCAGACTGGCTAGAATGAATATCTCGGCAGAGGGTATAAAAACCCTAAAAGATTCTATAGTTCAGTTGACTTTACAGACCCCGTTTGTCATTAAAGATTTTACTGATGCGGCTGTTCAGTTAGAAGCTTTTGGCATCTCCGCCGAAAAGAATTTAAAGCCCATATCAGACTGGGCATCGGCTATGGGTAGAGATCTTGCCGATATGACTACGGCATTTTCTAAAATTGCCATAGGCAGTCCTAGAACTACACTTTTATTGACGACCAGGGGCATTCGAAAAGAGGAGTTTGATGCAGAACTTAAGGTTACACATGATCGTGTCTTAGCTCTGTCTAATGTGATAGAGAAAAAGTTCAGTGAAATGGCAAAGGCCACTTCTAATACATTTCTTGGAATGATTGCCAACATCCAAGATGCCTGGTTTCTTTTGGCAAAACAGATTGGTGGCCCACTATTCGAAAAAATGAGAAGTGATGTAGGCCGTCTATTTATTGGTCTCAAAGATGCTTTGGGTGGAGATGTTGCCGGGAAAGGTTCCTTGCCAATAAAAATTCTAGGAGAGACTATTGGATATCTGTACTCCGTTATCAAGATGTCTCTTCCTATGATTACGGCATTCCTTGGAGCTTGGGCCATAAGGGGTACCGCAGTTGGGATAATGTGGCTTGTTGGGCAATTTCAGGGGATGATTAGGAACGTCTCTACACTTGGAGCCGCTTTTACGGAAGCTGGACAGGCCATTCGAGGATTTGGCCTCATGTCTCAAAGTGCGCGCATCTCTTTGCAGAGCCTTTATTTAGCTCTTGCTCCCGTTATAGCTATTGCTTCTGTAGCATTTATGGGTATATATTCATTCTTGGGTGATATGGAGCGGGCCGGAGTAGATTCTGCGGCGGCTATCGCGGCGCTCAACGATGAAATGATTACTACGGATGGAAAAATACAGGCCCTTAAGGTCTCTATTGCTTCCATGGAGAATGCTACTGGCGGATTCTTCTCTAAGTTGTGGGCCGGGATTCTGGACATCGCAAGTGCCCGTGGCAGGGCCATGCATGGTGGGTTGCCCGGTCAACTTGAGATGATGGATATACTTGAGAAAGAACTTGCCAGAGAGAAAGATATTCTTTCTGTTCTTCAGGCTCAAGAGGAAGAGCGTAAGCGTATGCTTAGGCTCACCAGAGAGTCTCTTTCTACCGTAGACGCTCTTGCCATTTCTGAGATGGTAAAGAAAAAGCAGGGCGGGGAAGAAGTTCTTGAGGCGGCAAAGAAACAGGTTGCCGCACAGCTCCTGGATGCCGACAAAGCTTATACGAATGCCACAAAGCTTGCCAATGAGTCGGATGCTAAATTCAAGCAGAGAAAAGAGGGACTGCTTGATGTCCTGCAGACACTCCGACATCTCCAAAAAGTTTTTACAGAAGTTTCCCTTGGTCCAGAAGTGCTTAAAGGCAAGGTTGTAACTGAGACATTGTCTAATATGGACACCATTATTAAGTCGATTTCTCTTGGTAGGGATCAGGCTTTAGGTGCGTGGAAGGAGATCCTTGGGGATCTTCCGGACGAAGAAAAGAACAAGACGAAAGGCAAGGTGGAGAAAGACATATCGGCGTGGTTTACCAAGATAGCCGAGATGGAGGCTCGTTTTGCGTCACTTTCCGAGGGTGAACCCAGGTATGCGGAGCGCATAAAGGGCAATCTGGCGAAGATGATGATAGAGCGCGTGAGAGCTTTAAGCACTATAGGTGGCGCCGTGGGGATTAAGGCTTACATGAACTTCATCACGGCCGCAGTATCTACGTACGAAGAATTGAATAAATGGCTTGAAGCAATTGCCAGAAATGACGAAAAGCTTCAGAATGCCCAACGACATCGTTATGATGCGGAGCGTGAAGCTCAGGAAGCCCTTCTTTCTGCGGAAAAGGCCAGAATAGACTATGAATATGAGCGGTCTGGTAGACTAGAGGATGTTAGAGCTGAAAAGCAAATGCAATTATTCAAAGTGACAGTTCTTATGAAGCAAGCCGAGATGGAGCTTGCTAAGGCAAAGGACAAAGTAGTGAATGGGGCTATAGCTGAAGCCGAAAAAATGGCTGCTGTAGCCGAAGTTCAGAAAAGTTTGAATGGACTTACAAAAGATTACTGGGATATTCTCAAAGAGATATACGCTCTACCTTCGACAGACTTTGTTATGGCTTGGGAAAAAGCCATGAAAAGGTTGCAGGATGACATTAACGCGTTTTATGACACACTTTCAGATTCTCTTGTCTCGGGCCTAAGAGACTTTGCGGTTGGGGTTATCAAGGATTTTGTCCACCTGTTTTCAGCCACGGATGAACGTACAGCAGACTTGCTCGCCGCCCAAGAGGAACTGTCTCAACTTCAGAATGACAGCAAACGGAACTATGTTCAGGTTGAAAAACTGCGCCGGAGTGCGACAGAGACGAATGAAGAGTATCTGAGCCGGATGAAGATGCAGGAACAACTCACCAATGCCAACGTGATGCAGTATGAGGCGCAGACTAAAGAAGCTGAATTGATGACCAAGATCAACCAGCTTGAGGCCGAGCGCAACAATCTCCTATTGGATAGGCTCCGTATCCTTGGCGAAAAGATTTTCGATACCGTATTAACGGGTGCCGTAAACGTCTTAATGCATTCTATTGGAATTGGTGGTGGTGGTGAATCTAATGGTCCATCTCTGCCTGTGCCAGAGCCAGTCCCAGAAAATCCGTTGACGTCTATCAATTTCTATGGTGATGTCTACGGTATGGAAGACTTCTCGCAGAAAGTTGATTTGGCTGTTAGGGAGAATTCCCGCAGGAGGAGTGGATAATGGTTCTTCTGAACTCAAGGATCAGATTCTATGTCTGGTGCGACCTTTCCCAGACTACCGTGGATTACTGTCCAGACATATCTGATCTTCCGGAATACCCAAGAGACTCAGGAATCGACATATTTGCCGATCGCTATAAGAGTGTCTTTGGGAGCAACTACTGGAACTACAGTCGGGGCGTGTCGAGCTACTGGAATATGAGTTGGGAGGATGTGTCGGATAACTGCCAAGCTACGATGGGTATGATTGTCGGGAGTCTATCCCAGAGTTCCCCGCACATAGCTATCTGGCAGGGACCCGGGTTGCATAACATCACCCTTGGCTCCCTATTGTCTTTGACTGGAACCGAGTTGTGCGGAACGTATTTCTGTGAGAATGACCAGTGGGCCCCAAAAGAACGTATATACGGCAACTGGGGATTTGATACCAAATTTAGGAGAGAGGCATGAACAGCATAATCAATTTCAACAACCCCATCAAGTACATGGTGGTTAGTCCAACCGGAGAGATTATCCAGAGGGGTCAGGTACAGAATGCTGTGGGTGCCAGACTGAAAGATCAACTCTCCAGGGCTATGGGATTTTCCTATGGGACTCCTGCCGGGACGGTCCTTCAGATCACCGGGATGGGCTTCAGGACAGACGGGAGCGCGATTCTGGGTTCTTTCGCACAATGGTTCGCCGGGGCCACCTGCGCGGGAACGGTGTACAATACCGCTACCTACTCGAACTCCATTATGCTTGCCGGAACCTATACGGCGACAGCCAACGTGTCGGTGAAGAGTGCGATCTTATACTCCTTGGCGGCGAATCTGACGTCTCCATCTTTGGATGTAGGCTCTTTCTGTTACGCTTATTCGACCCAATTCAATATGAGTTGCGGTTCCGGCGGTCTTATGATTATCCAATGGACGGTGAACGTATTATGATTGGGACGGCCTTAGCATATACGTTGGCCTATAGATTGGCTGGGAGTAGTTACAGGGGTGGATTTAACCAGGGTGGGCAGGGTTCGCAGAACATATACGGTGGAACGTCTATAGCTTGGGTGGGAGCCAACGGGTACAGATTCGGTGGGACATTTTTTGAATATGGGGCTGGCTGGCACAGTGGGTTCGGCAGTCATCTTAGACTCATCCGTGCCACCATTGCTTCTGGAACTAGTGCTGGGAGTTTCAATAGTTTCGCATTCTGTAGTGGTACCGATGTTCTGGCTTATTCAACATTTTCAAGTGTCTACTCCCCGTCGGCGACGTTAGTAGTAGATTGGACGTTATTCATGGGAACGATACGTCCTTTCTCTTGGGATGATTGGAGCGCCTTGGCGTCTGAGTTCATTATGATCTCGGCTCTCCGTCCTCCAAGTGGAGGATGTGGGTTCGCCTCGTTCACCTGTGCCAGTTTGTATGATGCGTTTAACACCACCCGGAACTTCATGGCGACGAAGGTTTCTGAGACCGTATTACTCAATACTGCAACCACCATATTCAGGGGGACTTGCCCATATAGTGGGTTTAATCTCGGTATGATCCGGTTGTATGCTCGTACCGCCAAAAACGACGTTATGGCTATGGAGAATATGGTCTTCGAACATACCCGCTATTGGGAACAAGAACAGTTAAGAGGGACGTACGAATTTGGCAATATGGATATGATTACCATAGAGAACGGGGATATTTGGGCTGGGACATATTACTGGCTCGTAGAGGGAGTGGTTGATAATGTCGACTGGAATGCAACAGTTTATCCGTTGGGTACAATAGACCCAGCGGATAGACGGTAGATATAATCCGGAGAATCAATGGCCTTACTGCAACAATGGTGGAAATTTAGGGTTCCCATATCCGAAAAGTTTTCGGTTGGAATTATTACTCCATTTACCGATAGTGAGACGGTAAGTGAAACAATGGCGCACGGTATCTTACAGAGTTTTTCCGATTTTCCTTCTGTTGTTTCAGATCCGCCATCATTGAATATACTTCAGGAAGAGATCACTCCGTACGACCAACCATTCGGTTTCGTGAGAGGAGCCCTCAAAACTTTGTGGATATCGGATGAACGGTATTTCCCAACTCCGAGTATACCTAAAAAAATAGAGTTAGATAGGAGCTGAATAATGGCCTTGGTTCTTCCACCTCAGGCATGGCAAGGAGAAACCGGAATACAGACTGTATGGACGGAGACTGTCGCCGGGCTATACTTCATCGGAGGGACACTGGCTCCGATAGGGACCGAGGGCGTCCTAATAAACTATGGGCGCACATTCACCCAGTTTGACAATATCTATCCTGATATTACCTGTTTCAAGGGGACTAGTAACATAGAGTGTAGGGTTGCTTTTGGTCCATCGAGTGCCATGATATATCCAGCCAAACAGGACGCCACACTCTATTATCGAATGGAATGGTACACCGGAGTGTACGACACCACCGTTCATGTCGAGAGAGGATACTCTTATGCTGGGGTAGACGGGCTCATTGTGCGGTTTAATACGCCATATACTCACGCCGCCAGCCTAACTCTCCAGGCTGTAGGACTTAATAATACGGGAAACGCTGTAGAGTTGGGGATAAACTACGGCTCAACAGCCGCCACATTCTCTCCTGCGGCCGCCTGTATAGTGTACTGGAGAGCTCTTGATACCTCTGGCACTATAGCTGGAAGCCATGTTGAGAGAGGGGTTATCCCGAATGTTGGGACTGTTGGGGCTTGGGCAACCTTTGCGTCTACTTTCTCTGCTGGACAGGTATATTTCCCAAGTGCTCGTTGCCAGTTTGGTACGTCAATCGCCGTTGAAGTTCAAGTGGCCAGCTTCACGCTCGCCAGTTTCTATATAAAGCCCTCTAAGGGCGGAGGAACTGTTACATGGCTCGCAGAACGCATCTACTGATAAGTCTTCTCCTTCTGGCTGGCACACTTCTAGCTCAGGATAGGGATGTACAAAATATCTACATCCATCAGAGACAGTTTATGGATTCCATAGCTATCCCAGCAATCCCTCCGGTTTCCGGTTCGGTTTCTGTGTTTAGCCGTGGGAAACTGGGACTCTTTATGATGTTTCCGGACGCTTCCGTGAAGAGGGTTGACTCTGTGGGGAGTGCCGCTTATGGAGATTCTGCCAGAATTGCCTATGAAGCCATGAGTATAAAGAACTATACCGTAGTGACTATGTGGCCTATGTTCGGAGGAGAGGCAGACTCAGCCTACATCACTACCAGCATCAAACTGGGAGGTGGAATTCAGCCTAGAAATGTGGTTATAGACTCGATTAAGTACAGCGCCTTTGGTGGAAGTTGTAATGTTACCCCAAGTGTCAGGTATGGATATGACAGGTCGGCGTCTGGAACATCGGTGATTACCAGTCCTTCGGCCGTCACAAGTGTAACTACGCCCACGACTATATCGTCTTTTAATAATGCGACTGTTCCAGCAAATAACAATGTCTGGCTTGTTTTTACTGACACAACGACTAAGCCGTGGCATTTGATGTGGACTGTGTACGGACACTACCAGTGATACGAAAACTTTTCGTTCTATTACTTATCTGTGTTGGCGCCCAGGCCCAAGTGATGTACCCTTATGTGACCAAGAAGGCCAGCGCTGGTGGAGGTGGAGGTTCTCCTACCCCGTTCTATCTGGCTAACGCCACCATGGGAACAACCGTGTCGGGTGGTACCAGTATGCAGATTACAGTATCTCTACCTTCTGGCTGTAACTATCTAAGGGTGGAGATGGGTGAGGCCAACGAATACTCTCGTTGTGACTCTGCGTATATCTGTAGCACGACCCCTGACGTTATTGGTGCAAGGATCGGCCTTAAAGACGCTGGGGGGACTAATCTAAACCAAGAGTCTTGGGGCATACAGCGCTCGGATACTTCTGCCGCCTCTGTGGTTGTCCGCATACACATGACAGCCTCGATCGACTTCGCCGCAGGGGTAGTCCCGGTGGTGAAAGCAAACTCTAGTGCGCCAGCAGGAACCTACAATGGGCAATCAAGTGCCGGGACCACTTCTCCGTCTTTCACTGTGGAGGCCGTTTCCGGAGATACGATTGTAGTCTCCACCCTTGAAGGGAACGTGACTGGAGGCTCTGTTACAAACATAGGCTCGGTATCAGACCTCAGTGGGTACCGTAGTTTCACAATTCTGAAAAAGGCTTACGTGGCGAACCCGACAACTGTTTCGTATGCCACATCCAATAGCCCCCTTAATGCCGGGGGAGCGGCGGTGAAACCATGATACGAAAACTCTTTGCGCTATTCATACTCAGTACAAGTCTCAGTTTTGCTACTGACTATTATGTAAAGACCAACGGAAACGATGCGCTCTCCGGCACAAGTGTGGGGAACGCTTGGGCTACCATCTCAAAAGCCAATAACACTCTTGTGGCTGGCGACAGAGTGCTCGTCTTAGGTGGAGAATATAGTGGTCAGATCAATCCGGTCAACAGTGGCTCCGCCGGAAACTATATCACTTATATAGCTTATGACGCCGCTTGGCGTCCTATTCTCCGTCCCGCTTCGGGCCCCTCGGCAAATCTTTCAGAGGACAGCTATATCCGCGTAGAGGGCTTTGGGATGCCTAGGGGATTTGATATTTACAAGGGCAGTCACAACATCTTCCGTAACGACTCCTGTGCCTTCGACACGCAGGGTAAAACGATATCGTATGGGGTAGGAGATTTAAACAATACCGCGTTTAATACCATTCGAAGGTGCTTTTTCAACGCGAATGATGGTATGTACGCAGAGTACGGGAGCCATGCTGGTGTCGCTATGTCCTCTGATGATATTGGCGGTGGGTGTTACGACAACCTCGTCGATAGCTGTATGAGTATCCAGAGTTCCGACATTGGGTATTCTACATTCGGATGGCAGGGATTCAACCGTAATGTGTTCCGTGCCGATACCGCCATGTGGTGCCATACGGGATTTATGACTGAAGACGGTGTTAGCGCACACAATTTTCTTATTGACCGTTGTGTTATTATCCAGTGTGGCATCAACTCAGCAGATAGACCAGCGTTTCCGGGATATCAGCTTAACGGGCACTCCTACGAGCTTCTCGGACAGGATCACCTTATCGTCCGATATAATGTCGCGATAAATGACACGAACCTCACGGGCAGTTACATTCCATCCCATATGTACTGGGATGAAATGGGTATTTCTCCAGATCTTGAGGGTGGGGTCGTCTGGGCGGACGCCACAAATTACTACGTTTACAACAATACGATATGGGGGCGGTGTGGGAACTCTCAAGAGCATTACATTGTACGTGTGGAAATTCCCGAGGCTGGTCAGGTCACTCAGAACATAAATGTCAAGAATAATATCTTTGCTCGGGAGACCAACTCGCCCACTATGGTCTACGAAGCCAACAGATACGGGTACGTAAACCAAACCGTAGACTTCGACAACCACTTCACAAACAACATATTCTATCGTACGTCCGGGACTGGATCGGATGTTGGTGCGTACGAGGACGCTGGTGGGTATGTTGGGTCGTTCACAATTTCGGAATTGGAGTCATCGTATCCAGCTCGTTGGAGTAGTAACACCCTTGAGAATCCGGTTTTTGCGGACACTACTTCACGGGGTAGATGGATAAACTTGGGGTTACAGGCAAGTTCTCCCGCTATAGATGCTTCTGATCCATTGACATATGCCAATGGAGGAGGTTCTGGAACGTCTCTTACTGTAGACGATGCCGGATATTTCTGGGGAGGGAACGAGTTGGTCCCTGCCGACTCCATAATGATTGGTTCTGTGAAGCGGCAGATTAGTTCCATTAGTGGCAACGTGATAACCCTGACACAAACCGCCACATGGTCGGACAATACCCCAATATACTACTATTCTTGGGATAAGTGGATCGGGAATTACCCAGATATCGGGGCTTTGGAATACGGAACACCCGCACCTCCAGCAGAGGGAGCCGAGCCAAGTATTCCAGGGAAAATGGTCATTGTGAGGTAACTATGTTGCGAAAACTTTTCGTATTGTTGTTTATTCCCGTTCTGGCGATTGGGCAGACCAAGCTTAGTCATTCTACGGCTGGTCTAGATTCTGCGGCCTTTGGTTCAAAAGCATATTTCGCCTGTGGAGCAGATTCCGCTAACACCACTACTTGGGACAAGTTTCCCATGGGGGTTCAGCCGACTGGGGTGGTAATTGATAGCGTACATTTCATTTGTCTATATTCTACCACTCCAAACTTTACGCCCACCATTAGCTATGGGACGGACGTCAATGCTACGGGAACAAGTCTGGGATCGTTCTCCTCCGTAGCGAGTTCACATGTCACTTCGGCGGTTGGGAAAGGAACAACCATTCCTGCGGGAAATGACGTCTGGATAACCTGGGGAAGTATAACGACCCTGCCTCGGAGGTGGGCGGTGATTATCTGGGGACACCTGATATGAGACTACTTTTTTTGATGTTGTTATCTACGTCGGTTTATGCACAGTCGATATTTTACGGGTCATACCGAATCTCATCAGACCCAAATATTGTGCTTGTCGGCAGAGATAGTGCCAATATATTGTACGTAAACGATAAGACCCTCACTACGTCTTTGAGTGGTTCAGACGGGAATAGGTATAGTCTGTTTTTTGTGGGAACCTATACGTCAGGGGCAAATTTTGTAGATTCTGTTACTGTAGATAGCGTTGCTGGTGGTTCTATGAAAAAGGCTACACTTGTGGGTCGTACACAATATCCAGCGGGTGGGTTACAGGTTAATATTTACGGCATGAAGAACCTAAATAACGGGAGTCATACAGTGCACGCTTATGCGCCATCTCAAATGTACGGCGGGATGCTTGCGGCGGTTCATTTAGGCAATGTAGACCAAACATTACCAATAGCAGAATATGCAGGGAACTATAATTATAGTGTTGTCCCCACTGTCATTGCTTCAAATCGACATAAACAGTGGCTCTTTGATTGCACGGTTAACTCTGGTGGTCAGGGGAACATGGGGACGGCTGGACAAACTCTTGCCGCAAGTATTAGTAACAACGCAGACGGGGAGAACTGTGCGGTTGGGTGGGATTCAACCGTAGGATATATTTCCACTTGGGCATCCCTGGGTACGGCGAGTTGGGTTCTTGGGGCCGTCACCGTCAACCAGTATATGTCTGGAGATTCTTATGATACAGTATTAACAGAGGTGGACACTCAGTTAAGAGATGCGTATTGCGTTCTAAATTATACCTCAGCCACCGACAATGGTTATTTGCGCTGTGGTTCATATTTAAGTCAAGCGCGCGAGTGGGGTGCCGAGATGCCTCTGGCAATTCCTAAAGATGCCGATATTATCAATGCTGTTCTTATTTGTACAGTAAATGACAATAGCGGCTGGGGTGTTACGGATACAATGTCGGTAAGAGCTTTTGCTGTTGATAATGCCTCTGCTTTTGTTCACGGAGCATCAGAGTGGATACATGAACATCATACCCGAGGTACAGACTCAACATACTGGATAAGTCCAGACGGTTGGGCTGGAGATAGGGTTGAGCGCTCTTTTGATGCAAGTGCTCTTGTGCAAGCCGTCGTAAATCGTTCTGGATGGAGTTCTGGAAACTATATTGGATTTTGTGGAGTAGCGAAGACGTACGTAGACCCAAATTACATGGGGTTCAAGGACTATACTTCGGGATCGGGTAGGATGAAACTGCGAGTTGTTTACCACTAAACATTAAGGAGAAATATCATGGCTATTAAGATGTCAGTCACCGTTCGCAATGCTCGCCTGGACGCCATCGAAACGGCGATTGGCACCGGGGCAGTTTTGAAGATCCGCACTGGGGCGCCCCCGACAAATATCGCAGACGCCGATTCCGGTACCGTACTGGCGACGCTTACTCTGGATTCAAACTGGATGGCTGATGCCGCAAGTGGAAGCAAGGCTCTCGCTGGGACATGGCAGGATACGTCTGCAGACGCCGCAGGGACAGCCGGACACTTCCGTATCTACGCTTCCAATGGTACCACACAACACATACAGGGTACGGTTGGTGGTACGTCAAGTGGTGAAGATATGGAGTTGGATAACACTAGTATTGCGGCTGGTCAGACAGTAACTATCACAAGCTTCACGCTCACGGACGGGAACGCATAGTAAATGGCTTTTAACGTACGCCAAAAGTCTTTCCGTGGCAGGATAGACAACCAGGTCTTGAATGCCGCATCGTGGGATTACGGGTTGAACACGGTGTGGACATGGACTACTGGTACGTTCTATCGTGTCCGCTTTTCGCTTCAGGAATACGGGACGACTGCTGGCACCACTACGTGGAGTCTGATGTACCGGAGGAACTCGGGCACGTTTGCTACCGTGTCCAGTTCCTCTCCGTGGATTCGACTTGCGACAAGTTCACAGTTCGCCAACTTGACGGCCGCCACTGTCAAGTTGTTGGACGGTATAGGAACTTGGCGTAACGGAGCTGGATTAACCACTTCTCAGTACACGGCCACTCACCAGATGGCCTCGCTCGGCCACACGGAATTTGAGTTTGGCCTGAAGGCGATTGGCTCGTGGGTGGGTGGCGATACCATGAACCTGAGGGTCTACCAGTCCGGTACCAGGGTTGCTCTAACTGGCTACCTTGGTACTGGCACCTGGACGATGGCCCAACCCTGTAACGGAACGACCAGTGAGACGCTTGGCGATATTACTAGGTCTTCTGCGGGTAAGGTCTACGTGGCGGGAACTTTTAGCCAGACTCTTTCTGCTATAACCCGGTCTATTTCTGGGACAATAACAAATCCGCCAAGTGGAGCTCTTGTACAATACAGAGCACTTCTTGATGCTTACGGGTCAGTTGTCCTAGATAGTAACAGTGCTACAGTCTATACCAGAGAGTGGAATTATCAACTTTCTGATGTAGGAAGGACTTTGACTGGGAAGGTTACGACACACGGAACCTTCAATAAAACTCTTGCCAATATAACACGTTCTATTGCTGGGAATATTCAGAACCCAGCCATTCATGGAATCCTGAGTAAGAATCTGGATGCGATTACAAGATCCAGTGCTGGTAAAGTCATAGCGAAGGGTTCCACCAGTAAGACTTTAGCTACCGTTACCAGAAGTTCTTCCGGTAAAGTTATCGTAAAGGGCTCTACCAGCAAAACACTAGATAGTGTTACGAGAAATTCTGCTGGAAAGGTTACGGTAAAGGGGTCCACTTCCAAGACGTTATCTACTATTACCAAGACTATCACTGGTAAGGTGGCAGTCAAGGGGAGCCTTGGAAAGACTCTTGGTGCAATTGCACCTTCTATTTCCGGGATAGTTTTTACTCCGATTCCCGGTATTACTGGTTCTTTAGCTAAGACGCTTTCCGGAATCACCTCGGCATCTTCTGGAAAGATTATTGTTAGTGGGACGTTTTCTAAGAGTCTTTCCACGGTTACCAAGACTCTTTCTGGCAGGGTGACTGTAAATGGCTCCTTCGCCAAGAGTTTGGCGGGTATAGGCAGGTCATCGTCTGGAACCGTAAAAAATGCCATACACGGAACGACAGCAAAAACTCTTGCCAACATTACTCGTTCCAGTGCTGGTAAAGTTTATGTCAAGGGAAACTCTGCAAAGAGTTTGGCTTCTCTAGGCAGAACGATTTCAGGAAAACTCCCCATAAAGGGGACTGGTCTAAAGACTTTCTCTTCCCTGACAGGAACAGGCACGGGAAGGGTGTATGTTAAGGGTGGCGCACAAAAGGGCTTGGATGGGATAACCCTATATGGTAGGGCGCATGTCCCCATGCTGGGTATTAATGGATCTCTCGGTAAGCAACTTGGAGGCGTCGTACTTTACAGTGTTGGTTCACCGATAACTGGCGGCGGAACTCCAGATAACACTCTTGTCGAAGGCGGGAGATCCAGTATATCCAGAGATATTAGCCCAAATATCCATGGGAACGACAGAGAGATTGTTTTTGGTAATCCTACATCTATCGTAAAAGGGAGGGCTCATGCCCCGGTTCGCCGTTCAGAGGGTTAGCGAAAGAATTGAACAGGGATTTGACTTCTCTGCTCTGTTTCCTACGGGTGAGAATGTTACCTACTCGGTGACAATTCTGCCCGTAACCAACCCTACATTTCAGAGTTTCTCAAACGGTACTTCGGGAAGGCTTTTGACACATCTTCTGGGTGGGGGCGTGGCCGACGAGAAGTATCATGTAACAGCATGGGGTACGGGTGCTACAACGGGGGGAAGAAAGAGTATCGACATATTCATTTCCGTAAGACCCGATTAGGAGACCTATGAAACGAATTCTTGCATTACTTCTGTTGCTACCGTGCATACTTTTCGCACAGCCAAAGCGCTATGCAAAACTTGCACTGTACGAGGAATACTACACCCCGCAGAAGGCCGCCATTGTCTGGGAAAACTCTTGGGAAACCTCAATGCCAGACACGGTGTACAATATGTACATCGGGAACGTGATTTGGTTTAAAGACACGACTTGCTACAATCCCGAAATATCTTTTCGCTTAGATTCTCTTAGGGGGAGAGGAGATAAACGAGAGGCGCGTATTACGGCAGTACGGAAATCTCCAGTCAAAGCCGATTGGATCTGGCTCTATACGCCAAGTATTTACGAAATGAAGATGAATCCTCAAAAGTATCCCGTTACCGTTACTCCTACCGGGGGTTATCTTCGTAAGTGGCAAGACACCCTGATGGCCGTGACTCCAGATTCAACATATCGTGAAAGCCAATGGTTCTCGTACACGCGAAAAGACTATTGGAACCAGATTGTGGGGGCTGACGGACAGGGGATGGCGACTTGGATGTTCCAGTCATTCATTCCCAAGGATACCACACAAAATAGGCGGACACTGAAATGCTGGATGGAAAAAGTCATCGGAGATCCCACCGTAAACAACGGATGGAATCAACTCATTCGATTCCGCATGGTTTACTATGCAGAACAGCCAAAGCAATTTTACGATGCATCAAACAATGCATTCTAAATCGGTTCCTATATTATGAAGTAAGGCCATGCGAAAACTTTTCGGTAGTATTTCATACACACATAAAGGATACTAATATGGAGCGTTATCGGTTCTCGTGGAATCCCTCTCCCTCGGCGTTTGTTGAGAAGATCCAGGTTGTAGGAAAGATTGATGGTGGCGCAGAAGCCGTTCTTGTGGACAGTCTCCCGTCCAGTGCTTTTGAAGCCTTCTATGATTTCGAGACTGGCGCCGTGGTTGAGGCGTGGGGCCGTGTTGTTGGTGACAATGCTACCGTTGCGGATACGGCACATCTCTCGTTCACCGCAAAGAACGAGGAGCAGGTCGCTCCCGTTGAGGATTTTGGAGTAGCGTGGGTTCAACACATAGCCTAAAGTTATGAGCGGAGAGTCAAAGAACTTTAATCCAGATGTTCTTTTCCTCTACCGTACTACTAGGAAAACGGTTGGGAGCGTCATAGTCCCGGCTTTCGATCTGGGTAAAACTGATTGGAACCGAAGACTTACCGATGCTCCCACTGTTTCTAAAGAGTCGGTTGATTGGACTGGGAAACCTACGTCCGGCGAGATAGTTTTCACTATCGCAGATACGGATGGAAGTGTAACCCTGACCGTAGGGCAGAGATTGGGTGATCCCGTAGCTATGTTCTTTAAAGCTAGCGAGAATCCCCTTACTTGGTGGCCTGTCTTTGAGGGTAATATCACGAAGACGATGCGCTCCCAGGGTCTCTACACTATTACTGTTACTGATGCCGTGAAAAACATCTATAACAGTCAGTTCATTTCCGACTACGTTAATCTTGGCACTACCATAGGAAATAATATCTATGGTACTGTGAAAGATGTTATTGGGACCAACGTCTATCTTGATGACATGGGGGACGTCCAGTGGATCAGGAGAAGGATACCTGGAGACGATTCTTGGTGGGCTAGTATTACCGGGGCGGCTCTCGGTGCTTTAGCTGGCGCAGTTTCCGGTGGATTTGCACTTCTTCCCGCGCTCATTGGGGCTGGAGGGGGGTTCTTACAGGGAATCCCAAAGGGTGGAGCTTATGATCGGTTCTCCGTACGGGTCAATGACCAGAATATAATCTCTGACGACGAGGTTCTTGGCGGTCAGATGCTTAAGTTCTACGCTGGAAGTATCAGTGGATGGGCGCAGAACACGGAAAGCCCACTATTTCCTCTCGTCGCCCAGCATACCCGTGGTGGAACATTCATGCTTGGACTCCATGGAACGATCTACATGGAGGATATGCTCCACGGCGTACAGAAGGGCGATTACATCTACAGTGAGCTTCCTCTCTATTTCAGGGGAAGTCCTGACGATGTTATCGTCAATATGCTCACCGGAAAGAATACTACCGTAAAATATACCTTCCCGGACGATTTTAGCTGGGACTGGAGTTACCAGACGGCTCCCTTAAGACACATTGATTGCTGGGGACTAGTGAGTAACTTCGAGTCTGGCGCCGTAGCCGACATCATCAATAAACTCTCGGAAGAGTTTGGGTTCTCGTTCTATGTTGACGAAAGCAATAGATTTGCCATTAGGACTCTCAGGTCAAAGAGCATAGGTACCGACGTCCTAGGTACGTTTACAGAAGACTACAATATCATCGGAGATACTGAGTACGAGTACGACCTGCAGACCAGTTATACCGATCTCGTGATAAACTACAGAGACACCTTCATTGGGGATATGTATGGCATGAAGGTGCAGGCCACCTTAAATAGTGCTTCTTTCTATGGTGGTGTAAGGCGCGTCAAGGAGATCAATTCGGAATGGATTCACGATAAGCTTACTGGTGAGTACATGATTGAGAGGTACAAGAGGCGGTTCGCGACTCCTGTGCCCGTACTGAAGTTTACGGCTCCACTCTACTCGGCGCCTATTCATATAGGGGAAATCATTAGGGTCTCCGGATATGCCTGCGGCTCAATGGTTCCCTACGAAATCAGCAAGTATCAGAAAGACTTTGCCCGTTCTTCGGTTGACATTGAAGCAGAATGTGTCGGATCTTACTACGGCGCCTACAAATACGGATATCTTGACGGGTCTTGCTATTGTTCCACCTTTGCTCCGATGGACTATCCGGGGCAATATGGAGCAATCCCATACGCCATAGACGATATCCAGACTTCTATCACTGTTTCCGGACCCGTCTATATTCAGGCCCTATCTGTTGGGATGAGTTTTACGTTCAACACCGCGACAAAGTGCGAGATGATACAGATACTTGCCGTAGAGGGTCAGAAGTATTCCACGGATCTTGCTGGTCAGGCTTGGTTCACCTACAAGGTCAAACGTGGCGCACTTAATTCGCAACCCCAGGCTTATCCTGCTGGAGCGGCTGTTCGTCAGTGCGTCTACGGAAGACACAAGACAAATAACGACGATTCGATTCCCTATATCTGGTACTAACCATGGCTTTTTCTGACATAGGCACATTTAACTTTGGTACTTGGCATAGGAGTATCGCTCCCGTACCAGGGGACCCTGTTACAGTCTACTGGATGGGATTTGTAGCCGACAATATCGCAAGAGTTAGCCGACCTCTCTCGTGGATACGAGATGTTTCTATCCCTGTGGGCGGCAGTCTGCAATTTAATCTTGCTACTATGCCCTGCTCTGGATTCCCATTTGCAAAGATGTACGTCAAGCTTGTAGATGGATGGACAGACCGTTACTCTTCCGGAGAGGAAAGTTCTTGGGTAGGTCGTGGCGACGTTACTAGTTATAACCTACGGTTTATCAGTACCGGAAGCGCCGAGGCTACCTTGGCTACTCTCGAAGCAGGTGAAGCCTGTCTTATGGCTTTTGGTGGCAACACTACTATTCTGAAAACAGCAGCAATTTTCTGGGGAAAATAATGCGCCCGACAAATGGGTTCACGAAGTTCTATACTAACGATTTGATTGTCGAAGATAGTGACCTTTCAAACGCTCTCTGGGGATACCATCTTGCCAACAACATGGAACATCTCCTTGGGTTGGACGGCTATCTTTACTTTGGCGCTACTGGTGACGGTGCTCTAGGGTATGAGGGTCCAAGGAGTGCTCAGGTCAGTCTTTCAAAGCTTGAGCTTACCCACGCCCCAGTCATAGAGATGTATGCAAAACCAGACTGTATTGTACAATTTGGTACTACCCGTGTCATAAAGGAATGGGATGGCTTCGGCTGGGTAGTTTACGACGTCGAAGACAGATACATAGACATAGATATTCAGTATAACGGTCTACTTACCTCGTTTGTCGGTCAAGATATACGTATAGGTCATAACCAAGATGAGATCATGCATGTTCTTGGATACTATCCCATGGGGAACATAGGGGAAGACCTGTACGCTCAGAGACTTCGTGTAGCGAGAGCTATCACCCCGTCAACGGGTGCCGACTTCTATTCTGCTGGCGAGAGAATCTATATCGTAGGCTCGTACAATGCGACAACGCTGGCTATACCGAATGTCACTTTTAGCCTCAATCCTGTCTGGATGGAAGCGATAGCGAATCGTGACTATGCGAGGTTTACATGGATGCACTCTTCTCCTGGTACGTTATACTACAAGATATTTGGGGTATAAATGGATGCTACACTTAATGCCGCACATCTGTCCGTAGATAGGACTGGTCTTGTTCCAGACGTTTTTGCTACTCTTACCCCTGCTTGGGGAAGAAAGGTCTCAGAGCAGACCGTAAGGGCTTCCGGACTTCATGGAAGTGCCATTATTCCGTTTGTCGGTCTGAAGAGACCTGACATATGGGGATGTAGTTATGTCTACTCCACGACGGTTATCCTTCCTTATGGATACTTTGGTTCTACTGTACCACCCATGATATATGTCATGCCTCAGTATGGGAGCATGGTTATTTACAAGCACATCATGGATGTACAGCAGAAGATTGTAGAACCCTACACTATGGGAAACTCAGCCGCTATCGGCGATAGAGAACGCTTCACTACTACGGTCGAGAAACTCAACTGGGCTGGAGGTATCTGGACATTCTCAATCGTCCATGCTGTGTCTGACTGGGTTCTCGCTGGTGTTAATTCTGGCGCAAACATCAAAAAGCCATACGGGGATATGCGTTATGGCTGGTGGCCCAACATAGCCGCCGCTACTGACCCCGCACGTATGAATGGTATCGTACTACACTGGGTTGCTTTCGGTGGGGACCCCAATGCTTGACTACTGGACAGTCGTACTGCCCTGCGCTGGATAAGGGACGCTATTCTCCATCATCGCCTTATTGAGACGCCTCATCGCCTCATTCCTCCAGTCTGGCGTGGGGATCATCAGAAACAACTGGACGATGACGTCTACGATCCTATCCTCAGTTACTTCCTTCAGACTCAGTTCCAACTCTTCGTTTGACTTGTCTGCATCGTGAAAAATAGCATACATATGCGGGTGTTTGACATCCGACATCTGAATTTTCTCTTTCCCTCTTGAAAACATAGCTTCCCTACTCCTCTTTTTTCAGTAAGATAATGCGCTTTTTGGGGAATGGGTCTACTGCCCCATCCTTGCGCCGTATTCGCCAGTCTACTGGCTTATCGGGTACGATTTGCACCGTTCCGAACTCTGTGGGGATTACTTCTGTTGTCCCCGCTAATTCAATAGCCTGCTTCCTTAAGGCTTTGAACTCTTTTTCTGTAAGACCGAGAGCCGTCAGCATCGCTTCTCTCGCTTCCGCTAGGCGTTTCTCCACCATCGCCCAGTGCAAAAGCGAATCCGGCGAGGTTGATTGCGTCTGCTTCGTCGTCTTTGACTCGTTTTCCATACTTCTTCCTTACCAGCCTTTTAGACAGTCTTTTCAGATTGTCACTTTTCCTGGATTCTCCCTTTTTGAATGTGAGCATAGAACTCTGCCATTGACTGGCATTTACTACTAGAAAATCTACCCTCAACCCAAAAAGAGATCGGACAAGAGACTCTACCATACCAATAAGAGTCGACAACTTGATTGCTACTTGGATATTTAGTTTGACGAATGGACGTTCTATTGCCACCGTGAAGTGGTCTGTTCCAACAAGAACATCGGCATCTCTAGCCCTGGTATACTGCCAGAAAATAGCGTCCGATATAGCGCAAGCCGTATCGTACAGATCTTTCTTTGGTGGCACATTTGCGGTCTTGAAGAGAGAATGACCATCCTTTGAGGCTACTACGCTAGCTACCCAGATGGGCTTTGCGTAGGCAATGTCTACTCCTATACAAAGACGGTTCATTTTATCTCCGCGAATACTTGTCCGTTGACGGTGAAAATACTAACTGATCCGGATAACTTGGTTCGTTCCGACTCATCAGGCGCCCTTTCGACTGCCACCAGTTCGTAAAATCCCGATGGGGCAGGGCTTTCTGCTGTTGTTCCTCCAAGAGTTCGCTTAAAGTCGGACGCAGTAAACTTGCCACCGTACCGTTGCTCGATTGCATATTCGATTGCTTCCTTCGGATTCTCACACCTTGAGGCAATTTGATAGAAATGTGCTGGAAGTATGCACTCAAAGTCTGGGTCGTTTTTGATGAATGTGTCGTACACACGGATATCTATTTCTGCCATCCGTATCCCGATGCCAAAGGACTTTGCTAAGTCCTTGACAGTACCATCTCCTCGGGAACTCCTACCATGAGCCGTACCAAGGATGATACATCTGACTACCCAGGAAACCTGCCCGATTAACTTTGCCTCTTCGTATAGTGCTATCAGGGCATCATCGGACATCCCTTCGATTCTCTTGCGAATACCTTTGAAATCTTCACGAAATCTTTGAAGCCCGTAGATCAGTTCCCCTGAGTGCCTTTCGTCTTCATTACTAGGGTTGCTGAGTGCGAGTTCACTTGATATATCCTGTGGTCCCATCCCTTCCCCTTCTTTACCAGTTTGTCTACAAAAATATCACCATTTTCAGTGAAACTTATTACTTTTCCGTATACTACTCCGTCTTTTTCATGGTAAAATGTTACATATGCGTTGAAATCAAACGCTGTTCCATTCTTATCGTGTGGCATCAAAATGCTCCCAGAATGCTGTACTGTCAGCAGGCGGGGTCACTAGTCGGGTCTCCAGGAGTTCGCCCTTCCTAGAGGCATTTGCGCTCGAATAAATGGCAATTACAACGGGTCTCTGACTACCCCTACCCACTAGATATCCAACATACCCTGCCAGATATAGGAATATAAGCAAAAGACCCACGGAAAGCAAATATCCCATGGGTTCATGTGCTGGTCTATGCCTCTTTAGCGAGGCGACTTGCTTTGAAAGAGTGTCAACCTTTGATTGAAGATTACGGGTATCCCTTCGTGATGTACTGGACCATTCCTGTGTTTTGCTACAATGAGCGATTTGTCGTCTATTGGACCATGCACGAAGATGATGACGTCTGCGTCTTGCTCTATTGCTCCAGAACCTCTTAAATCTGAGAATTTTGGTCTCCCTTCCGCCCTGCGTTCAACGTCCCTGTTGAACTGGGACAACATAATAACAGGGATATTTAGTTCCTTTGCTATATGTTTCGTCATGTGAGAGACAGATGCTACGTCACTATCCGACCCATCTCCACCCTGGATGCCTGGTATTAACTGTAAGTAATCTATGATGAGAAAGTCTATCTTCTGCTCCATTTTAAGTTTTCGGGCACGGGCTTTCATGTCGATGAAGTTAATAGGCGAATCGTCTATGAACATCGGCATACTGCTTAGTTCGTTGAGGGCGAGAAAGATTCTACGCTCTTCATCGGCGTCTGTTTTCCCATGCTGGGCACGGAAGCTATCTACACCCGATAGGGCTGAGGCTAACCCTATGACTATCTGCCTATTACTCATCTCGACAGAGAAAAACCCGCCCCGAAAACCTGCTTTTACCGCATTCAGAAGAATAGTCTTTGCTAGTGCTGTCTTGCCTTGAGATGGGCGACCTGCTATGATAACCATGTCGCCATCCTTGAACCCGCCTAGTACGTTGTCGAGGTCTATCAGACCAGACGGTACTGCGTGTATCTCTCCAGCTTTAGCCCTTCTCATGCTTTCTATGACTTCTGGGGCTATCTGAGCTGGAGATTGATACTGCCTTTTGAGAGAGAATGAAGATATAGCGAAAAGTTTTCGCTGTGCTTCCTCTAATACTGCCTCCGTGGCTCTAGTATCTTCTACTATGAGGTTCTGCCCGAGACGCCTTAGCTCGTCTCGCATATTGATATCAACTAAAACCCTTGCGTACTGTGGTGCTCTGTAGCCTAATGTATCCGCTATGGGCAGGTTGAGGACTTCAGCCGAAGCCTTCCCTTTGCCCACTTCTTTCGCCAGACACATTATGTCAAACTCTTCACCTGCCGTGTAGAGTTTTACCAGCGCATCCCAGATTTTTTGGTAGACTCCCGTAAAGACTTTTCGCCCCGCGATAATATCCGATACGTCTCCCATCGTATCAGAGTTATTGACAAGAGCGGCGAGTAAAACCTTTTGAATATCATTACTTTCCATTAGCCCCTGAATGTTTTCGAGAGATTGCAGGACGAATGAGCGTTTTCCCTTGCTTTACCAGCGTACAGCCTGTCTTTTGGTGGATCTTCTTGATGTCCCGTATCTCATCCTTACTGGTCGAGAATACTGTATGACCACAAGTATTACAGCGGAAGCTGTATGTCATCGACGGCTTTCCATGGGATTGTGGCTGTATAAATAAGGTTTACATCATCTCCGTACCGCATCTCCCTCTGCATCCGAATCTCTTTCCTGGTGAAATCTATAGAAAGTAAGTTCCAAATTCTACCGTCAAAACTTACTTTACTATCGGATGTAAATTTTGTATTTTTGACTTCTTCGTCTGTCATACTTTCCTTTCCAAGACTTCTTCCAGTCTTTCCATTGCATCCAGGAATGCTTCTTCGGTCTTTTCATCGCAAATCCGCGTACCCCAGTCATACTGGAAGACTACTTCTTGGGCTAGTTCTTCGACTTTTGTGAGATACTTCAGGATTTGGTCAACATCAGACCTGCAATAGAAGAATCCGTCGTCATCCCAGACGAATCCCTTGGTCTTAGACCATGAGACTGGATGCAATTTATCCATTTTGCTTGTCCCACTCAACAGAACGAAGTGCCAGATGCAGTTTCTCTGTTGTCCAATCAAGCAAGAGTTTAGCCTTTCTATACTCCTCTACATTGGAGTTTTTAAGACCTGCCATGACTTCTCTTGCCTTGACCCATTTGAGTCCAGTAATAATTACTTTTTCTTCTGGTGTCATACGAATGGAATGATTTTATCGAGTGTTTTCATTACGTCAGAGCGAGTGTCTTCCGATAAGTCTGCGAACTTTTCGGCACCCTTGCTCTGGATGATTGTGCTTGCAGTACCTATAAACTCCTCTACTCCTGCCAAAAAGTCAGCCTGAGCAGAAGCTCCTTTTATGTCCATTGGGTCTTTCACGTGATAATTTTCTACGAATTGATCGTAGTATTTCGTGAATTTTCCAAAGACATTGTAGTATTTTACCTTGATTTCAGGCAAGATATTGGCAAAACTGACAGATTTTGGCTCCTCAGTCTTTCTGAAGTTAAACTTGCTCTTCGGGGGCGGTTTCAAGATATCTGTCGGTTCTTTGGCGACTGGAACACTCTTGAAATCATCGTATGGCTTTGGACCAACAGAAACTACTTCATAGTCTTCGTTCTCTGTATCGACTTTCTCGTTCGTCGCGATGCAGAAAGCCTGGACAAGTGCGTACTTGTGAGCCGCTGACATTGCTTTGTTGCATCCCTTGTCGCCAGAATCCATAGCTTCTCCCTCTGTCGTTGCAACAACGAAGCTTCCATCGGTAGCCATGAAGGTGTAGGCGACACGCAGGAGGGTTGTGAAGATTGCCGTACCACGGTCATTTTTCCTTTCTTCTCGTATCATTTCCTTGACGTCAGGGATGCAGATGATCTCGTGCTTTCCCAAAAGGGAATGCAGTTCGTTGTAGATGTCATCTATCCCTCTGAATTTGTACTTCAGGTTGACGTTTTGCTGGTTCTTACCAATGGGACTCATTTCCCGCATGATAAGAGCCATTTGTTTGACTATCAGCATTTCTGCCATACTAGTTCCCTTTCACACCATCATCGAATCCTTCCGCCCTTACGACGGACAGGCATTGCTTACAAGGTTCTACTGTGATATATACCACTTCCTGATACTGTTTTGCAACTGAGATTTCTTCCCCTAGTTCTGTTTGAGTTTGGAGGAAGATTACAGATACTGGTTCGCCACAATGCGTACATCGTGCGTTTACTCTGATATCGTCCATTATGCTTTCAGAGCCATCATAGCTCCGTCCCGAATCTTTGATTCATTGATTGTGTCTACGATGTAGTTTGCCTTCCAGTGTGGCTGATCGCCACTCAGGAACTTGTTTACTGCCGCTTCCAGAGAGACATACATCGAACGGGAAGCGTTCTGCAGAAGAAACCCTGCGTCTGGAGTCCGGTACTCGACAATACCTTTGTCGTCTTTCCACCTGAAAGCTCCAGCTTTCCCGTATATCTGCCGTCTTATTTTGCTCCATTCGTCTCCATAGGCGAGAGAGAGAAGTCCTACTGTTGAATCCAGATACCTAACAAATTTGCATACTTCCTCGAACTTTGTCAGCTCCGGAATCTGCACAGTCATATGTCCACCAGCAAAGCGGAAAGGATAGACTTCTGCGTCAACGTCTACCTTGTTTGTTTCCTGTGTATAGGCGTTGAAGTCTGGCATACAGCCCATCTCATACAGGTCTATCGTCTTATCCTCTTCTGGGATACTGGATATGTCCATCCCGACCTTCCGATGCACTCTGAGACCGATACCTTGAAGGATTCTAGCCCCATCATTCATCAGATTCTCCAGGTTGTGGGATACTTCAATAGCATCTCCTGGGGTTGGATTCAGCTCCAGAGCCAGCCCATCTCGGTTAAACCCACCACATTTCGAGTGTGCTGTTACAATCTTCGGAAAAGGCAGGAAATCTGTTGGAGGACAAGCTAAACCTGAACTAACCTTTTCACAGAGAAGTTCAGGATCACCACCCATCAAACGGTAATTCATTCTAATACAGAGGCTCGTTTAATTTGATTGGATACCCAAGATCTTTTGACTTTTGTGTAAGTTCTTTTGTCCATTCCTTGATTTTTTCTCCGTGAAACCATGCCCTGCTCCATTTCATCCCAGGATGTTCTTTTGCCCAGTCTACATATTCCTCTTTAGTCGGAGCCGGATGCAATAGTGCGATGCAGTCATACTGATCTGAACTGTTTGACTTCCCAAGCGGAAGTTTGCACCATCCGAAATCCGTCAGAGCTTTAATGAGTTTCCCGTATGGTTTATTTGACGGGAAGTACGCTACCATGGTTTTGTGCCCCGCAGTAAGCGCCGGATATGTCATTGCTCTGACAAGTTCATCATAGTTTTCATCGCAGATGAAAGAAAGAAACTTTGAATATCCGCCTACTTCTATGATATGGCAACAGCTTTGGGAGTTATAATACCCCATATTGCGAGTAAACCATTCGATCGGATAGAGATTTTTACTAGTTGATGGCATACTGTATTCCTTGTGAGGTTAGTTGAAAGTGTAAGTCTGCAAGATCAATTCCATATGCTGGGTTGCTTCTTTGTTGCACCGGATATTGTTGACCTCCACCTCTGCCTCCACGATTGAAAAAAGATTGCTGTCCATCTCCGTAAACCCCATACTCTGAACCATAAACCTTTGTCTCTTGGATTGGTTCCAATCTTTCGAACCGTGGATCTCTCTTTGCCTTTGTCTCATAAACGTGCTTCGTTCTGACGAATACCAAGTTATCCTTGACTACCTCTAACCCATTGTCAACAGTCACTTTACAGAGTTTGTTCTCTGCCATATTCCACCATGTACCAACAGAGAGGCTCTTGATGTTATGGTTTGTTTCTTCCCATGCAAGAGGGTCTGTGATTTCCGTAGTGGAACCGAATACCAGACTATCAGAAACTCTCTCGTATCCGTACACGATTGGGTTATGGTGCCTGATAAGGTAGAGATCGCCAGTCGGTTTATGTACAAATGCTAGAGCAAATCCATCGTCGTCGCACAACATTTCCAGTCCGTCAAGTCCAAATTCCTGCAAATATGATACTGCGATCTCGGAATCACATTTGCTGTTGTACTTGTAATCCTTGATGATAGGAGAGTCGTGAAGGATGCCATTGTGAATAAGAATCCAGTCTTTCGACTCGTGAGGATGGTTATTTTCGTTATCCTTTGCAGGAGCGAAGAATCTTCCCGATGCCGCCTTTCTGTTGTGAATGATGCAGAACCTATCTTTTACTGCTATTGCCAGCTCTTTTTCGTGATCGCTACAGAATTTTATTGCAGTCTGTGGTTCTTTTACTATTCCGATACTTGGACTGTATATACCTACAGCATCTCCGCCTCTGGAGTGTGTAGATATAATACAATCAGCGAGCTGTTCCGACGAAAATCCTTTGCCTTTCTTTGAAAATCTGTAGAATCCAGCTATTCCACACATTATGTGTTTGCCCCTTTCACATATTTTTGATTAGGTCTTGAACAAACATCTTGACTCTATTGCGTGATCCCCTACTAGCACGTAACAGCTCGTTCAGTAGTTGCCTGCTTATTCCAAAGTATAGAACTGGTCTTTTTAGTGCTGATTCGTTGTATCCTAGCACTTTACTAATTCTCACGGCTACTTCTGCACGATTTTCAATGAACTCCTTAACAGAGTTTGGTATTCCTTCTGGATTGGTTGTTGATAGACATACCATCCTGTCCCTGTCTCCAGTATATACAAGAACAGTTTTGAAGAGCTTCTGTGGATGATATATCTTGAATGGACTAATCTCCAGTCCGGATTCATTTGCGAAATGTACTTCGATATCACATTCGAAGTCCTTTTCGAATGGTCTATTGAACCACGTTCTCAAGATGGGAACGTCTAGGCGTTGCTTGCCTTGTATGAAGTTGACAACATACTGAATACTATCGGCGTATTTGTCAAAGTCTTCAAGTCCTTCGTACCACTTGATTGAGAAGTTTGTTTCATCGAAGGCATACGGCTTGGTTGCTACTGTGGCTGTTTTGACGATACACCATGCAATCGCAAACACTCCAAGAGTCATATCTCTGTCAATACAGGTGGTGGGTGGTCTACGCCACTCCCATCCATTATGACCAAACTCTCCATGGTTTACCTTGCTTCTCCAGTCTCCGGGTTGTCCATATCCACCATCACTACTCCTTGCCCCACCAGGAAGATTGACGAGCACATTTCCGAGTAGATTGTCAAGCCAAACCACATACTGATCCGGCTGTAATCCATGCTGATTTGAGTCAGCCCTTGTATTTGAGAAGTGTATGTGAAGCCCTGTCGATCTCCTCAGGGAACGGCTACCACCACCCAGCAAATCATGTCCAGGGGGCATCTTCTTGCTCAACTCGAAGAGAATGTCCTCAACATTCTTTGTGAGTGCTTCTGGTGATCTTGCCGCTTTTGGACGGATTTCCAATGTTGCTACGTTCCCATCTGTTCCGATTGCACCATCAAGACTATCATCGACAAAGCAGGTTGCATCGAAGAATGAGCCAGATGGATCGAATACACTAAATTCAATATCTGTCCCAATTCTAAGGTTGTCAGCCGAAAACTTTTCGTCTTTCTTTGCTGGAGTAAAAGTTTCAACAAATTCAACCAACATCTTCAGACGATCATTGACTTTCGCTAAATCTTCTGCTATTTCTGATTTACTACCTTGTATTTTTTGGTAGTAATAGAATATTAGAAGATTTCTTTCTACAAAGTAGGCTCCAGTTATATAGCCAGAGGAATTGACAAATGCAATCACACTACCCTTGAGTGTCCCACCGCCTGCTATCTTCTTAATCAGTCCAGTGGTAAGTGGACCATGACGACGCAACTCGTCCTCTGGCGGGTAGGATTCCCCAATAGTGACTGCCCTCTGAGGAAATGTGCCACTCATCCTTGGCATATGATACTTGAGATCGTCGAACGGGGCAAACTGTATAGTGTCCGACAGCAATAGCCTGAATTCTCTCTGTGTCAGACTGGTAAAGTCAGACCAAAACTGATTTCTTCCGTTTTGCGTAGGAGCTGTCATTTCCAAAGGAAACAATATATCTACTCCTTCGAACCAGTCTCTCGTATTATACGAGTACCCCGACTTCTTATCTGTGAGAATTGGAAGATTCAATGTAATGCCTCATACAATAACGAAGTTGCCAAGAATGTATAGTCTGGTGCCTGAAGATATACTATCCCCTTGTCTCCACGAGCGGAACTATCTCTGTAGAACTTTCTGACTGGTGTGACTACGTAGACAGATTTTCTTTGTCCGTCTATAGTCACTTTCTTTGCGTAGTTTTGTATCGTTCCTCCATACTCAAACAGAGAACCTCCGGTGGCTACGTAGGTATGTTCTCCATCTGCTACTACGTCTCCTGGTGATACTTGTTTATATTTCATGTTGTCATTCTCTTCTCCTGTTTCTTCTGGTGGAATCTCAAAAATTCTTGTAGTTGAAGTACCAGCGACCCAATTAGCAAATGCTTGTGGATCGATGGTTATACTACTGTTTGATCCCGGCATCGTCTAGCTCCTTCCGACGTTTCACCTCTCCAGAAGCTATGATATACTGTATCTTTTCCAGCTCCTCGATATGATCCATCCTTTTCATGTATAGTTCTTGTCCCTTGACGAAATATGGGATTATCTCTTTTACTGCAGGATCTTCTCGAATTGCCCTGTCTGCACCCATGGTTCCATTTTTTGAGACCGAATACATGACACTACCGACCTTGATATAATCTTTCACTGGTGGTACTATTACTCTGTTTCTGTCGATGGTATCGCAGTATCCTACCTGATCCCTCCAAGTCTGATCTGTCGCGGATTCCGGAGCATAAATATGCGACTTGAATGGTCTCATTATGCAGAAAATCTTCACAATATCTGCAACAGAGAAGTTGCCCTTGACAAGCCTTTTAGTTAGCTTTTTCAAACTCTTCGATGTCATGTGACTCTCTGATTATGAGTTCTTCGACTAATCTTGCCCTTTCGAATAGCTTTTCTGTTTTCTCGTACAAAGCAATCAATGGTTGCATAGCTTCCATTGGAACTTTGTCTGAGTAGGTGACTGTTTGCCGTGGCGCTACTTGCATATTCATAATTGACTGCGCCAGAGAATACTTGATCTTGTCTACTGTAACCGTTTTGTAATCGGTAAGGCTACACCCCCAAAATCTAGCAAATTCATGCATCAGTTTTGCCATATCCAAGGTAGTGTAATATCCTACCGTTTCTTTTTCCTTTGGCTCCTCTGATGTTGTTATTCCAAGGATTTTATTGACTTCCTTTTCTGATTCTTTAGGGTCTACTTTCCTCAAGAATCCAGACTCATTGACAAGATGATGGTGTCCATCTCCATTCCTACATTCCTCACAGCACTCCGCAAATGCGTATGTGTATATGCCTACATGGTTCTGATCCGATGCGAAAACAGTATTCGATAAAGTTTCTTTTAGAGACACACTTACTACGTGAAGCAATGTACCCAAGGGAAATATACGCCCGTCCGGTGTCCTGAGAGGACGCTTCAGCGAATCCGTGACAATGACTAGATCGCCTGGTTCAAAGCTAGCGGCTCGTACCGTCATCCTTCGCCTCCGAAATCGTACCAGAGCCAGAATTTTCGATAGTGCCTTTTCCATCGTTTTTTACTCAACGTCTCCTCCATCTGTGATTGATGATTGCTCGTGCATATGCTTCGAGTCCACGTTCTGTGTCGATGGCTGGAGCTGTATTGACTTCCCATACTATGGATTTTCGTTTCCCATTCCTATCCCTTTCATCGAGACTGCTAATATCCACAGCCCCAAAATCAAGTCCTAGAGCTTCGATTGCTTCGAGAGAGTTCTTGATTACGCTTGGCGGTACTGCCCTTTGATGGTTGTTTACAGAGATAAACTTGTACCCATGGGAGTAATTCCTGACCATTTCCCGTGTTTCTTCGAGTATATCTCTGTCTGCGTTTGAGATACTGCGCTCGTCACATATCCTGTTGAATAACTCTGGATCAAACACCTTCTTTTGGACGAATAGCACTTTACCGTCAAAGACATGGACTCGATACTCTTTGTGGGTAGGGACATACTCTACTGCGTAGTTCCACTTCATTCGCGACCAGTGATCCAGCCCATTGACTATCCTGATATCTTCCCCTCTGGTATGATGGAACTTTCTCAGGAAGAATATCTGGTTGGTTATTGCCCCACGATGTCTTGCTTCGTCTACGTGCTCTCTTGGATAGAATGGTGGTACTGGAATGCTCTCACCATCTAAGACGCACAGTGTTTCGTACTTGTTTTGAGCCATTTGCATGGAGTGTAGGGGCTGGAGAATATCCCCCTCATCGAATACTCCAGGGATAATACCGCTGTATCCCCATCTGATAACTGGGCTGTATGCTGATGCCCTTTCTGGGCTAATCCCGTAGTGTACGCCGTGGGGACGTAATTCGATGAGCTTACCACCTAGCTTTCTGCCTGTTGGCTTGCAACTGGAGTGATATAGGAGAAACACTACCTTCCCCTTTCTTTTGCTGATATGATGATTACTATGATAATCAGGAGGGCTATCCAGTATCCTAGGTACATATATACCCTAGCATTTCTGTAGCCTTCTCGAATCGGGCTACTCCATCCTGTCTAGAGATGGGCTTCATTTGCCAGTTACACTTGGCATATCCCTTGCCTACTGCGCTGGTTTCAACCATCACGCCTTTATCCCACTGGTACAATTCCACATAGTACACATAGTACCTGCTGATCTCCGTAATATAGCGTACTAGGCTCTTTTTACGGTTATCCTGGTACCACTGACCTGGCTTAAACGGGAATTCCTTCATAGATCATACTTTTGGGCGATATTGACTATGAGTGAGAGAGTCCACAGAAGAGCCATGCCTATGAATAGGACAGAGATATACTTGTCCTTGTCGCTCCAGAGGAGCTTGGCGATAGAAAGGCTGGCTACTATACCAATAAAGGGAACTGTTATCATGCCGTGACTGCCTCGGTGTTGCCTACTTCGAGAATCAGGCATTGCTTGGGATGAAATACTACCTTGACCCCTTGAATAACGTGCTTGCCGATCTCTCGGGCACATTCCTGGATTGCCATACCGCGCTCAATCTCTCGCTGGACTTCGCGGGTGAATGTACTCTGAGCCTTGGTAGCACCCTTGGAGCGATGCAGTACCATGGTAGCGATCTCTGGGGGAATCACGATCTCCTTCTTGAACTTCATGCTGTAGGAGATGGTACATGAGACCTTTGCATTGGCTCGCTTATTAGGCTTGATTTCGACGCTCTCCAAGCCTACTAAGAGATTCTTGAGCCTGAAAATATGCGCATTGACAGGCATAAGATGAGACTTCGCTGTCTCACCTATGGCAATCTTCTGCGCCTTGATAGGCTTCGCAACCGAAACCTCTTCGGTTACTGGTCCTACTGCCAGCATATCTTTCATGTTATCCTTTCATTGGTGGTGAAATAGGCGAAAACTTTTCGCCTTAGTACCGTACCCACACCTAGCGCGTGGTGACTGGCACTCGCGGTAAAGCCAAGGCTAATTTACCCATTACTCGGACTAGTCCTGGTACCTTGGCGTTGTTTTGCCGTCCTCCCAGTGTACGGTACGAGATCAGGCGTAATGCCTTACTCGGGGGTACTACATTGTAGCTACTGCTTGCTTCGACTGCTTCTCAGCTTTCTCGGCGAGCTTCTGTTCGGTGGTTTTTGGAGTAATCAGCGTATGGTACAGGCTGAGTTGCCCCTTCTCTCCATTGAGCCACGGTGCTTTACCACACACCATGACCATTGGCTTGTGGCTCGAAGTGCTAAAGCGAGTCTCACCTACCAATGTAAATGGACGACCACCGTTAATACGAAGTTCGACCGTTACTGGCTTGCCTTCTACGAAGGTAAAGTCTGACAAGGGTATTGGTCTCCTTGGTACAACGTACAGATTCCCACCGATACTGCTGGTTTGGGCATGAATTACTAGGGCTACAGGGGGAATCCAACCCCCATCCCGTTACTTACCGCAAGCCGGGGGGACTCAATGAGTCACAAGGCTAACTCGGTAGATTCCAAGCGGGACGCCTTGCATGACTATAGCCTGACCACCACCAATGGTCAAAGTGCTCTGGCAAGCTCCAAGAGAGACTCTGCACCGTCTATCACGGTCTGCTTGCGTCGAGCAAGTTTCTCGCCAGTAATACCTGCTTTAAGTGCTGTAAAGTAGGCACCAAGGTCATTGCGGAGGGTAAACTGCATCTCTGCAATAGGTGTACCTTGTCCTGGTCTGGGAGGTCGTTCTGCTCTTTCAGCCACGGTATTTTGTGTTTGTTGGACAATGCCAGCCTATGTGCTGGACAACAGTCCGGGCTGGGGGTGCTCCCCTGTATTTTTGTCCGTACGGTTCCTACCCGTGTTTAGGGGATAGGTCAGCCCGAATTTGGATGCCCTAAATCCAGTTACAGGGCATAGGGGGCAGAGTAGGGATTGAACCTACATTGACCGATTTTCTCGGGGTCTTACTTAGACGATCTGCCCAAAGGACTAGAGTAATACTACTGCTTTCTCGACTTGGTCGAATAGGGCTTTACTAGCCTCTTTCCGCATAGTTCCAATATAGGACACGCAGGAAGCAAAGCTAAAGCCTACAGTGGCAGTAATACTACCGTCCTCTTCTTCGGCTATCTTCCTAAGAACCACGCCCTTACTGATTGTAGCTGACTTCCTATCGGTAAGGGTGCGATAATAGGGAGACCGCCTAGAAATGCTGACGGTTTCCATGATTTTGTACCATTGGTGGTTACTATGGGTTAGATCGAAAGGGCGAATTTAGGGCTAGAGAGACATATGACATATCTGTCGTATAGCGAAAAGCTATTCGTCAAAAATGTCATACGTCAAATATGTCACATGACAAATATGGCATATCTGATAACTCATTTTTTCTCTTCCCTTTTTTATTCTCCCCCTCATAGGTTATCAGATGCCAGCAAGAAAAGTCAAGCATATTTTTCTTCTTTTTTTTCTTGACATTGATATGAGATAAATGTATAATAACATACCTTTTGGCATGACCCTTTTTTGCGTTTCATTAGGAAAACATAACAAAACCCATGCCACGAAAAGCTTTTCGTTTTATTAGTGGAACATTGAAAATAAAGTCAAAAAAGACCTTGACAGGATTGACAGAACGAAAATTTTTCGCTATTGTATAGAAGCAAGACGGAGAATCCGCCTGCATCACATAGCGAAAGGGTTAAGCAATGGAAAAACGAACCGCAATCGAAAAGACGGAAATTGATTTTTCCGCATATATGAAAACCGAACCGATGGACGAAGCAAGAAGGTTATTAAAAAGAAAGGGGATGGAATCAAAGCAGAAAGCCTGCGACATCATAGGGGAAGCTTTGACAGGGAACCCGATGAGCTATCGAACATATATGAGGCACAAGAAAACCGGAAAAGCTGTGCAATCAATCACAAGGGTTATTTTTGTCAAGAAGGCAAACAAAGCAGATTTTTCAAAGCTTGTTTCAACCTATTTCTTTGAAGAGAAAGTGATGCCAAAAGTCACAAAGCTAAACGAGATTGACAGCGTATGTGAGGAAAAGCTAGGCGAAACAAAAAAAGCATATGTAGAAATAAACGAAGAAGTCAAAAAGCTTTTCGCGAAAGAAATGAGCGAAGCAATCAAAAAAGACAAAGGGGAAACAATCACAAAGAAAAGCAAGTTAAGCAGAAAAGCTTTTCGCAATGAACAAGGTGAATATATAACCCCTTTATATGAAGTAGTAACAAAGCCACAAAGCATAACAAGCAAGGAATCAATCATAGAAAAATATGATGCAATGGAGAAGGATAGAAAGAGAGAAGCAAAAAAGGAAAATAAGGCGATTGAGCATATCAAGGTAGAAGTCAAGCGGAATGTGGACATTGAACGCATAACAAAAACAGTAACAAACTATATATATTCCCTATATTATCAAATGCGTGATGACATAGGAAGCAGATTTTCAACAAAAAGCTTTTCGCATATGGCTAGGTTCTCTCCTCAAGATATTATTTCAGCAACATTAGAACAAGCATGGCTCGAATATATGGAGAAAGGGGAATTGCCTAGCATTCAATGGCTAATGTTAACAGCAAAGAATATGTTTATGAGGGAATATACAGTCAATAGAAAATTCTCCCCCTTAGAAATTCAAGCATTTGATGTTGACAGTTTAGAACAAGGCGATATGTGGAGCGAAGAAAGGGAAGTAGAAAGTAGTGAGCTTATATCAGATTACGGTATCAATGAAAGGGCTATTATATTTAGTGCATTGCAATGTATGCCGTGGAATAGATAAATAACTTTTCAACCCCTTGTCGATACGGCAAGGGGTTTTTTATGTGCGTCAGGCTGGGGTTACTCCCCCTTTTTGCCACACCCTGATTTTCTCGTATACGAAGAACCTTTTCGTAATTATCCGAAAATCCCGGGAAAACACTTTTAGGAAAGGACCCATCCTCAAAAAATACGAAAAATTTACGTATTACGTACGAGGGATCTTACCAGGTCTTTGCGTTCTCTTAGGAAGTCATTTACGGTGTCTGTGTGGGTGCGCCAGTGTTCGTCGATGATGCCCCAGTCCTGAAGGTAGTCATTGTAGGCGTTCAGGAGGGCTCTCGCAGTCAAGATATCCTGGGATTTCGACGTATCTATAACATCTTGGGCATATGTCGAGGATTCGCTTCTTTCCATGGATTTCGTGTCTAAGATGGGAGTAAGAGAAGAATTTGTGGCATTTGTCGCATATGTAGCCCGAGAGCTTTCTCATGTAGCGGGGGTGGGATTCGAACCCACGACCTCCTGGTTATGAGCCAGACGAGATACCACTTCTCCACCCCGCATCTTTTCGCGGGCCTAACCCCGCATAAGATCTTACACCTAAATACCCTTTAGAAGGTCATTTGGGTGTCTTTTTCTTTTTGAGGATCTTGAGCTTTACAAGGGCTTTTCTGAGGCAGTCACCACACATGGGGGTCTGGTTCATACCAAACCATATCAACGCCTCCTCTTTGCATTTATAGCACTTCACCTTCTTCATTTCGTCTCCTCAGTAGCGACCATAATGGTATAGTCCGGCTGTTTTGTTCCCTCTTCCTTCTTCTCGTTCGCAAACATCAGAAAAGAGAACTTCCCGTCTTTCTCGCTCGCGAAAGTCTCTAGTTTCACTACGTCCATGGAAAGACTCACGAACTGCCCCTTTTTTCCTTCCCTTATCCAACCTGCCCCTACCTGCTTTAACATACCGTCTCCTTTTTTTGACACACTCTATGCAACTGTAGTCCGGGTGAGCTCCCGACAACCCCAGGTGGTCGCCCCGGTTACGCCACCTGTGCTTCCAAAACTCCGTCTCGTACTTGTATCTCCTGCAGGTCGAGCATTGGTACAGCATGAGACCCTGAGAATCCCTCTTTACCTTCCTGTATTTCTTGCGCGCGACTCGCCTTCCGAGCGAACCATTCCTGTCGCTGACGCAATCGAGACAACTTGCGCTGTACCTCCCGTCCTTCCGCAGTTTGAAATTTTCTATAGGGATGTATATTCCACAGCTCGCACACAGCTTTGAGACTATCAACCCCCGTCGCATTTTTAATATCGTCGAAGACCTTGGAATCCGGGGGATATACCTTCCGAGCGTATCGTACAGACCGCCACTTAAAGCCTCTAAGGTTGAAACATGGCCTGCAGACCCTGAGAATGGCCCGCTTTCCACTCTTGAGGTGGGATTGGACGCACTCCCTGACGGGAATATCTTTGTGACAGTCTGTGCATTCAAGTGCCTTGACTCCTCCTACTCGCTTTATCATCATTTCTATGGTCTGACGGGGCTTCTTACCAGAGGCTCGACGCTTCTGCTCCATTCTCTCAGCCTGAAATTCACAGTGACAGTGCTTGCAAAGCCTGGAAAAGCCTAAAATGAGCGTCTTTCCGTCTTTTTTGAACTCCCCAACTTCCCTCAGCCGCTCAAAACTGGTAGTGTCTCGGTATTTTGGGTGAAAAAGGGCGATTTCTTTCCATGTCTGACACTTTGTACAGAATCGGAAGGTCACAATCCCGTTCCGGATACGTATATTGTCGTTCCTGCCCTTATCCGAAGACAACCAGGCGTACCTACCATCACTACAGGGAAAGATCTCACCCTTTGCACTCATAAGTATCCTTAAAATACCATTTTCCAGAGAAAGTATACCATGTTAATCGCGATTGGGGAAGAAATAGCCGCTACAAACCCAATACTTGGCTTTTTGTCGTCCGGAAGAACCGCTCTCCCAATCTGGAAGAAAACAAATAACAAAAGATTGAGAACAAACAACGCTAGATTTGCGGATATATACATTCGTCCTCCTTAGATTGGTTCCAGTTGTGAAGGGCTTCTATCATCAGATCTGCCCGATATACTGAGGAAGTCCCGAAATATCCTGTCGCAGTCGGATAAGGTGGGTACTGGATAGTTCCTAAAACGGTAGGAGTCTCTGTGGTATTCCCAGATCCAGTGGTGGATGGGACACATCGGGACCGCCATCCAATCATGTCCTTTAAGACCGTGATAAGATCGTCCAATATGGCTCGCCGTGATTGGCTCCCGCCCAAAACCCCCTCTATGACATACAAAGCATTGTTGTTTTCGAAGATACGCAAGGTACGCCTCGTTCCTGTATGCGGAGGAGAGCTTGGAGATGAGCCCAACTCTCCCCCGCTTTGACGGTTTAGGTACTTCTGTCACTGAGCCGAACCCCTATTGTCGATTCTCTCGATGAGGGGCCTCATCTTGTCGTATACCTGCATTAGGCTCTTCACATCGCAGTCACAGTGATAGACTATCGTGGAAAGAGCCTTCGAATCACCATTGTATGCGGCCCTGAGCCAAAGCCTCTGGTCTATCTTCGTCTTCTGAATGGAACAGTCGAGGAAGTAGATGAGTGCGTTCAGGCCGTTCGAACCAAGTTTCAGATTCCTGCGCGAAAGCCTCACAGGATCTACAAACTTGGTATACCGGAGTTGCTGTGGAATCCCGTACTTGATGCACTTAGCCAAAAGCCAGGCTTTATCAAAGAACTGCCCGTTATGCGCAACAAGTATGTCGAACTGCATCAGATAATCGACGATTGCCTTTACGATATGCCTATCATCGGCACGGTTCGTCTTCCATGTCGAATAATCGTCTGCTCTGAATCTCTTAATACCTTTCTTCCCGTACTCGGCGACGCTACAACATAAGATGATCCCCCAGTCAGCGTCTCTTGAACTGGTTTCTAGGTCGAAGATTCCTACCCTCATGTAGCTCCTGGTAGTTGTAAGTTACAACTTCGCCCTTAATATACGAAATTTAAAGGCAAAAGTCAAGCTCTTTCTTTGTTTTTATTGAAAAGTTCAGGATGTCTGTATCCAGACGCGATCTCCTTCCAAACATCCCTCTCGGTCCTCGCCTTCTTGAGGTAAACCAACAAATCTTCTCTTGAAGCGTTTTCAATGTCTGGATTCAACGGTCTGTAGTCTTCGGGGAATGTGTTCATAGTAGAATGTTTTAGTTAAGAGAAAAAGAAGCCCCCCAGAAGAAATACTCTTCATTATTTATTTGCTCGAACCAAGCGTCTTGTGAACGCAAGTCTGGCGCAGAGCGCAGTAAGATCATAATACACACTAAGCGATAGTTGTACCCCGAGTCATCTGACACCCCTTGGGCACGACCGTCCGGTATAATACGCTCTGCAGTTCGACCAGATCGAAGAAAACAATGAAAATTCTCGAGTTTTTGCAGGAATCCAACGGCCAGCTCTCTTCGTCAAGACTTTTTGCGTTGATCGTGACCTTGTGTTTCTGCGCCGACTGGGTTGTTCACATCATCAATCAGCAGATGTACGATCCGACTCTGACCATCGTTGGAATCGTTATTGGTATTAACGGCCTGAAAGTGGCCCAGAAACCCTTCGAGGAAAAACCCTTAGAGGCGGCGAAGTGAAAGAGTTGTTATACGCACTACTTTTCGTTTTCGCTGGTTTTGCCCTGTGTTATTTCCTTTTTCCGCAGGACAGGGAAGTAATCGTCGAAAAACCTGTTATTGTCGACCTTACTCAGCATCAGATCGACTCACTCGAACTTGCTTTTCGTATAAAGGTCAAGGGAGAGATGAAAACGAAAATTTTTCGCTATGAGGATTCAGCGACAGTATCCAGGCTTAAAAAGACGTTGGACTCCCTCAAAGAAGAGCTCTTCTGGAGTTTGAAACCCGGAGAGTTGCCGAGCGAGATGCAACTAGAGTATCATACGGATTCCCTTGGTTTTTATCGTGACACCTTGGATGTGATAGCTAGCTTCGTAACCGACACTATTTCGGTGCATTTTCAACCCAGAAATAGACAGTGGGAGCAAACACACGTTGATACGGTAGCCATTGTTGCCAGTAGAGGCGCATTCGAATTCGATTTCAAGGATGTTGCTGAAATCGTTTTGACTGCCGTATTAGTAGGAGTGATCGTAAAATGAAAATCCTGGGCATGACAATTGAGACAAAAGTGACATTGGGACAGGTTGTGTCGGTAGTAATCTTTGTACTGGGTATTACATACCTGGC
>Ga0208980_10000045_pt1 | contig 53337 bp, 43 predicted proteins | sample WetSurMetagenome_3_FD_187993 | JGI IMG/M metagenome (GOLD analysis project Ga0208980, IMG submission 187993) | Wetland microbial communities from Twitchell Island in the Sacramento Delta, sample from surface sediment Aug2011 Site A1 Bulk (version 2) | ecosystem: Environmental > Aquatic > Marine...
CTCCATTCCAGGTCGTATCATTCGGAAAAGTGATCACGGCACTGTTGTCCACGAAATCCCAACCGGCCGGTAGGATATCCGTCACATCCACATCATCGGCCACACGCGTACCGGTTGTGACCAGCAGCGTGAATTCGGATGTCTGCCCGGCTTGATTAAGGATCATGGTCGGATCGGCCGTCTTTTCCAACTGGATATCCAGGGCACTCACGGTGGCGCTGTCCATGGCCACAAAAATCAATCCAGCATTTATACCGGCAGCCTTTGCATCGTTGATGCTGCTTCCACCCGGAGCGGCCGTGGTGACCGCGTCGAAGACAATGGTCAGGGTTTCATGCGCCGGCATGTCCACATTCAGATCCCAGACTAGGGTCTGGCCAACATGCGAGGTTGGATCGGCCATATCTCCATTCCAGGTCGTATCATTCGGAAAAGTGATCACGGCGCTGTTGTCCACGAAATCCCAACCGGCCGGCAGGATATCCGTCACATCCACATCATCGGCCACACGCGTATCGGTTGAAACCAGCAGCGTGAATTCGGATGTCTGCCCGGCTTGATTAAGGATCATGGTCGGATCGGCTGAATTGTCCAGGTTAAGGACAATATCAACGTATCCCTCCAGATAGGGGACCAAGGTATACCCAAGGTCCATGTTGGGAGTAGCGGCAGCACAGGCTGTTCCATTCTGGTTGATCCCGGCCTCGCCCCAGGCAGCCGCAAAGGGGCCATTACCAACCAGATTCATACCAGTGTTATTGAAATCCGGATCGTATATGCGAATCGATTCCAGTTGATTCAAGGCATGGGTTTCATCAAAGGTGCCATCTGCCGGGCTGTAGTCAATACTGACAGACGTATTGTTTTGGATCGCCGTGATCCAAACCGGAGAACAATTGTTGCTCGGCGTGACGTCGCTGGTGCCGGGAGCCCAACCCAGATAATATTCATCCGCCAGCAAGTTCGATGGAATGAGATTAAACCCCCACTCATACGACCCAGCTTCCGTATCAGCTGCTCCGATCACATTGAAATCGTTGGCAGCGGTCAACCTGACCCCACTGTCATTCGGCACCTTATGATTGGCGGCTATAGCATCCGAATAGGCCAGTGTACCGCCGGCAGTGATGCTAAAACTACCACTGCCGCTCAAATCCTGCCAGTACACGGTTTGTGCGCTCCCAGGATTATAGATATACAGATCCGTGCTGTTTCCACCCGTGCGGCCATTGACCGGGTTGAAATACTCGTTGGTCCATAAATTGGTCGGAATACTCGTGTATCCACGCAGCTCAAGTGAACCATCACCGGTTCCATGGAATCTGCCAGCCATATAAAGTGTTTGAATAGGATGGGTGGCTGTTACAGTCGTACCAGACCAGATACTGTACAATTGGGTCACTTCACCTTTATTTAAGACGACTGAAACTTCAACCCCGCCCGTTTCGGGATCATTAATCTCCACATGGTTGTCATCTTCAGTAGATTGGACGATCACATAGGTTTTGGAAAAATCCAGATAAAAGGAAGGGCTGCCTGCCAGATTCTTTCCCACCGGAATGGTGTGATTCATTTCAAAAGGCTTGGTTGGATAAAGCGCCCAGGATAATGCGTAAGTTGTTCCAACCGATTCCGGCCAGACGGTCAGGGTGGTAGCGGCACCACCTGCAACGAAAATATGATCCCGACCATCATAACAATGGTTTGTGGATCCAGAAGGGCTGCTGCTACCAGCGCATTCAGTAATGATCGGAACCGGGCGGGATATCTTGACTCCAGGGGAAATGAAGTTAAAAACATCCCCCTGGTCGCCACTGTAAGTCTCGTCTGCCCCCGTAAAGGTAACAGGATTAAAACTATAACCATTTTCCCAATGGTCATAATAGACGATCGTGTTATCCATGTAAGCAGTCAGCCCAATTACATAATGTATCCCCAGCGACTGGTTGATTAATACACCACCACCTGAGGTGGTATTGTCGTTATCAACAAAAATAGCCATGATCTGACTAGCTGAAGTGGGTATGAAGAAATCAAAGATCCCGGAAGCCATAGCCTGGGAAGTTTTAGTCGGTATGGCAGCCAGCGACAAGGCCATCGCCAGGGCCACACAAAGCGACAAAAAACGATATGCGACTGATTTTACGACCATACCCTTCCCCTATTCTTTAGTTGAGATACTGTCCGTTATTAAATGAATCCAATATTTCCCGCATGAATTAATACCATTATAGGACACATAGAGAATCATTACAATAGTAATAAAATTTAAATAAGAACTAGTAAATGGTACGCTCATAGAATCCTCCTTTAACGCCAAGGAATATCTTTTTATATACTAGTATTATTTATATATTATCCTAGTTTATCTTTATCAACTATACTAGTTCTTTTTGCCTAAAAACTGCCCGACTTAGACCATCAAAATCTAAATTTTCTCCCTTTGACATTTTTCTAAATTGAGGATCGTCCATGAAACACAAACGGATCGCCAGGGTAACTTTCGGTACAAACAGGTAGGCGGCGGATCGTCATTCTCAAATGCTGGCGGAAAATTCCTGCCTTTATTAATACTTGTTTTGATCAGGTTATTATTCCTGGGGAGAATCCACGACTTCTGTTTACTTTCTTTATCATTAAATAAAAACGAACCGGGTTAAGAAAACCCGGTTCGTTAATCCTTTGAAATATTCCTGGATAATTATTTACAGATCTGTGGTATGAAATACAATCGCCTCGGGTTTGCGTTGAGCAAGATCGTTGGGAAATAATGACGGAGGGCAGAAACATGAATAGTCACAACGACCGGATTGCTGTAATTACTCCCATTGTAAGCCTGATAAGCAAAGGTGGCATCGCCCACGAATCCATTGGCAGGTGTGAAAGTGAATGATCCATCGCTGTTTAGTGTAAGATCCCCCTCGTCCACTGTTGGTCCTTCATAAAGGACTGCCACGAGTGGATCATCATGCGGGTCACTGTCATTCGCCAATAAACCTAAGGGGGCTTCAACATCCAACGGTGTCATTGCACTGGTGAAATATTCATCTTCCACTGCAACTGGGATTGCATCAATGATCAGGACATCCACTCCATCGCTTTTCATTTCTGTCTGATCGCTGTCCACATCGGTCTGCATATGAATCGGATCGCCAGCATTAATTTCATCCTGGGTGACAATACGTGATGCCGTAAAGGTCCAGGTCTCATCCACATCCAATTCACCGTCCAGGTCCGTGTCTCCGGCTAATATCCAGACGATGTTGGGGGTGTCTGTAAGAATGATGTTGGTTACTGTTACATTACCGGTGTTTTCCACGGTCAACGTGTAATTGATCGCATCACCGGCTTCATCGACAGTAGTTGGATCGGCTGACAATGTGAGCAGGATATCCGGCGTCTGTGTGATGGGAATATCTGTAATAAATGAGTCGGCCTGGCTTTCAATGCTGTCGGCCATTACCTCTTTATGAATCACACCACCAGCATCCATCTCATCCTGAATTACCGTGTAACTGCCGGTGTATACCCAGGTTTCATCCACATCCAACTCGTCATCCAGATCAATATCCCCGGACTGGTAGGTCACGGTTATATCAGGGTCATTCATAACAACACCGGTCAGTCTTGTATTGCCGGTGTTTTCCACCTCGACTGTGTAGTGGATCACATCCCCGGCGCCATCCACTTCAGCCAGGTCCGTGGTCGTGGTAACGTTTAATTCCGGATTCTGGATGATGGGAATGTCTGTCGTAAACGTGTCAGCCGGACTCTCAAAACTATCTGCGGTGACAGTGGTCTGGATCGTACCACCCGCATCCATCTCTGCCTGGGTCACCGTGTAGCTGCCGGTGTAAATCCAGGTTTCAACCACATCCAGGATACCATCGGTGTTGGTGTCACCGGATAGGTACGTCAGGGTCACATCCGGGTCGCTGACCGTTATTGCTGTTAATGGGATATTACCAATGTTATCGACACCCACCGTGTAATGGATCACAGCCCCGGCATTGTCGACTTCCGTCAGATCCATGCTCGTCCAAACATGCAGTGCCGGTGCAGCGATCAATTCGATCAGGATGGTATCATCATCGTCCTCATCCGGGCTTTGTTGCCCGTTGCCGGCGCGTGAATCAAAATCGTACTGGCCATAGCTCGTGATCTCAACATAATTGTCGTACGTCCCGGATCCGAGCGTGGTCGCCTGGTAGGTCAACACAGCATTGCCACCCGCTGCCAGGGATGCGATCGTCCAGGTCAACCCTGTTCCAGCCGGGCTGCTGTCATTATGGCTGGTACCCCCGGTGATCGTGCCCGGCAGGTAGCTGAAACCGGTTGGAACAATATCGGTGATGACCAGGTCGTTGGCTGCCTGGAAGCCGGCTGGATTTGCGATCGTCAGGGTAAAGGTGACGGTTGAGCCGATTTCCGGTGTGACGTCCGATATCGAACCATCCAGTGAAACGTCAATAACATCCAGCGCATCGACGACCGAGCCCTTGCTTTCGCGCGGGTCATCCGCATTACTGGAATAAACCTCATTCTCAATACTCATCAAACCCAGATCCAGAGGGTTTTTTACCTGAACGCGGTACGTGACGGTCATGCTCCCTCCACCATTGAGGGTAAAGGCATCACCAGTCATAACCAGGTTTTCCGGAACGCCATCTATCAGGTCTGAATACGTACCACCGACAATATTATCTTCGGTGGTGCTTCTATCGAATAGAATGCTGACATTATCCAGGTAGAGATATTCGCCAGTACCGCCGTAGCCATTGGCTACAATACGAATCTGGGTGTTGGCATTCGCCCAACTGGAAATGTTATAACTGGCTGATAAAGGTCCGGTGAAATCATCACTCATGGTTAGAATGGTGTGCCAGGTACTGCCATCGTATACATCAACGTGGAAGCCATCCACGGCTTCCAGATCACCAGCTTCGCTATATGTAAAGCTCAGTGTGGCGCGACTGGCTCCCGAGAGATTCGCCGCCCGGGTTAGTGAGTAATCTCGGGGAGCGCTGGTGTCCCGGAATTGCAGGCGCCACGAAGTATTATTTATTTGGATGAGCCCGCCTGATGGGCTGTTGCCCGTTTCAGCGCCGCCTTCGCTCCAAGTGGAGCCCCAGGAAAATGTGCCATCGCTATTGTTGTAGGACCTGACACTGAATTGATCGAGATAAGTGCCCAGCACTTTTCCGCTGACCACCGTGCTATTAGCCACGTAAGTTGTTCCGACCGGGAGCGGGTCCCGCACAACGATCTGGTTATGCGGGAGCAGGCTGATATTGGTCAAGGTCAGGGTGTAATCGATCAAGTCCCCCGCCTTCACCAGGCCGGTCACATTCGAATCTTTTTCCACCTGGATATCCGAGATATTGACTGCAGCGTCATCCATGGCTGTAAAGAATTTTGTTCCCAATTCACCAGAAGCCCTCGCCTTGTTGATGCTGATGCCGCCAGGAGGGGCTGTCGTGACTGCTTGATAGACGATGGAAAGGGTTTCACCCGCCGGCAAGTCATCACTTAAATCCCAGGTTAAAACCTGGCCGATGATCGAGGTTGGATCCGCCGCATTCCCCGACAGGGTTGAATCATCCGGGAAGGTGATGGTCGTGCTGTCATCCACGTACTGCCAGTTGTTTGGCAAAGTATCGATCATATCCATATAGGTGACATTATGTTCATCCGTGGATGCCAGGAGCGTGAATTCAACCACCTGCCCGGCTGCATTCAGGATCAAAGTCGGATCCGCTGTTTTATCCAGATCCAACACGATATCAGCAAACTCGTCCAGATAGGGTACGACGGTGTAACCAAGATCCAGGTTCATTGTTCCACCATTACAGGCAACATCATCTTCATCTATCCCGGCTTCACCCCAGGCGGCCGCAAAAGGACCATTGGCAACCAGGTTCATGCCTGTATTGTCGTAGTCAGGGTCGTAAATGCGGATCGATTCCAGCTGATCCAGTATGTAGGTCCCATCATAGGTACCATCCACTGGACTGTAATCGACGCTGATCGAGGTATTATTCTGGGTCGCTGTGATCCATACTGGAGAGCAGTTGTGGCCGGGTGGTGAATCGGTCGTTCCGGGTGCCCAACCCAGATAATATTCGTCCGCCAGCAGGTTTGATGGAATAAGGTTAAAGCCCCACTCAAAAGAACCGGCTTCCGTGTCGGCTGCGCCGATCACATTAAAGTCGCTGGCAGCAGTCAACCTGACACCACTGTCATTTGGCACCTTGTGATTGGCGGCTAAAGCATCTGAGTATGACAGTGTGCCGCCAGCACTAACGGTAAAACTACCATTGCCGGTTGAATCCTGCCAGCTCACTGTCTGGGCACTGCCAGGATTATAAATATACAGTTCTGTTTTATTTCCACCCGTACGGCCGCTGACCGGGTTGAAATACTCGTTGGTCCATAAATTGGTCGGAATACTGGTGTACCCACGCAGTTCCAGGGCACCATCACCAGAGCCATGGTACTCGCCAGCGAGATAAAGTGTCTGGACCGGATAGGTAGCTGATACCGTCGTACCTGACCAGATGCTATATAACTGGGTCACTTCGCCTTTATTAAGGACGACAGAAACTTCGACCCCACCCGTTTCAGGATCATCAATCGTCACAAGGTTTCCATCTTCTGTAGATTGGACGATCACATAGGTATTGGAGAAATCCATGTAGAAGGAAGGGCTGACGGCCAGATTCTTCCCCACCGGAATGGTGTGATTCGTTTCAAATGGTTTGGTGGGATAAAGCGCCCAGGATAATGCATAAGCGGTACCTACCGATTCCGGCCAAACCGTGAGGGACGCAGCTGCACCACCCGTAACAAAAACATGATCACGGCCATCGTAACAATTGGTGGTGGTACCAGAAGGGTTGCTGCTTCTGGCGCCGCATTCAGCGATGGTTTCGCCCGGTGCAGCCGAGCGGGATATCGGAACCGCATAGGATATAAAGTTCAATACATCCCCCTGGTCACCAGTATAGGTCTCGTCTGCACCGGTGAAAGCGACGGGATCAAAGCTATAACCATTCTCCCAATGGTCGTAGTAAATAACAGTGTCATCCATATAAGCAGTTAACCCAATGACATAGTGCATCCCCTGAGTCTGGTCGATTAAAACGCCGCCACTACCGTTGGTATTGTCATTGTCTACAAAAATAGCCATAATCTGACCAGATGACGTGGGTATATAGAAATCCGCGATCCCGGAAGCCATGGCCTGGGAAGTCCTGGTCGGTAATGCAGCTAATGATAAAGCCATCGTCAGAGCAACAACAAGCGACAGACTACGGTATGTGAGTGAATGTGCGTTCATAACGACCCCTTTACGTCAAATGAAACGATATCTGGTATGTATAAATACCAATATTTCCCACTCGTAATCATTTTATTATAGACGATAAAAAGAATCATTACAATAGACATGTAATTCACAAAGGAACCAGTCATTGGTGTAATCATAATATCCTCCTTTTCCCACCTGAAAAACCCCTTAGAACCCTAATGCCAAAAGTTTCTACGCCTAGTATCTCTATTGTGAGTATACAAGTACGTTCTGCCAAAATACTGCCCTTTAAGGCTATGAACGACCACGATAATACTTTTAAACATCCCGATCCGCAATCATCCTCCGAATGCGCACAAAGATCACCCACAGCCCGCTGGTACTCCTGTCAACCAGCCTGGCATGCAGCGGCTCAAATATGGCTGCTGGGTGGTCCGATTTTCGCACGGAATGTGAGCTTCCTTTTCCGCGTTATGGATCCACTGATAAAAACACATCCCTGGCGGGAGATTCTAACCGGTTTGTTACATGGATTGATTTGTTTGATATTGATGTATTATTTCTTTTCCCCCCAGGATCTCAATGAGCAAATAAATGAACCGGGTTAATAATCAACCCGGTTCATTTTTCCCTGAGGCCCGCCCGAAGGCAATCGCCCAGAATCTCCCCCACTCAATATTCTGGCCATAGACAGCAGATAAAATCATCACAATCGTCATAAAATTCACATATGAACTGGAAAATGGTACACTCATGTTGTCCTCCTTAATGACCCCATACTTACTAAAAGATCTGGTTCGATTTTCATTATTTACTAGTTATTCTATAGTAATAATACTAGTATGTACTGCCCAAAAACTACCCAAAAATGACTCTGGGGGCCTGGGTTTCTACCCAAAAAAAGCTCCATCCACTATAATCATCCATGATGCGCATACGGATCGCCCAAATCCTGCTGGCCCTCCTGTTGGCCAGCCTGGCGTGCAGCGACTTAAATATGGCCACCGGATGGTCCGATTTTGGCGCAGCCAGTGACCTGAGGGGGGATTATTGGTACCATGTTCACAAACCACTGACATTGAAAATGTTGCAGGGCAGGGTCATCCTGATCGATGTCTGGCAATTCACCTGACAGGCATGCCGAGAGGAAGTGCCCTCGTTGAGGGTACTTTATGACAGGTACAAAGGGGACGGTCTGGTGGTCATCGGGCAGCATATCGGGGACGATGCGCAAACACGCAGTTTGGAGAACCTTAAAAACGAAATCGTCAAGCTTGAGATCAATTATGTGATCATCCAGGACCTGTCGCAAGATAACTGGTATGCTCAAGACAGCCAGTACATCCCAACCTATTATCTGATCGATCGCATGGGTAACCTGCGCTACAAACAAGTAGGCGGCGGTAACCCGGCACTGGAAAAGGCCATTCTCAAGTTATTAAAAGAAACCGTTAGTAAATCCCAGCCTTAACAGGAATTTGACTCGCCCATTAACGCAGTCAAGATCTCTTGATGCAGGCTGCCCCCACAACTTGAGAGCAGGCTGCCTCCGAAGACCACATTCGGTGACTGACTCGACAAGCATGTCGCCATCCCTCCGGCTTCTTCGACACACGGTACCAGGGCTGCGATATCCCAGGGTTTCATGACCACATCCAGGGCGGCCTGGATACGCCCGCGGCACACCAGTGCATGCTGCAGGCAGTCTCCGATGAACCGGAAACGGCCAGCCCCGCGGATGTATGCACTGAGGTTCACCTGCAGACCCGATTTCCCCGGCCGGATATCCGAATTATGCGGTCCGGACGCGGAGCAATAAGCTTCGGCCATTCTTTCCTCTCGCTTGACCGATAGTTTGACCGGCTCAAGCCCTTCCCCGGCATACCAGCACCCCAGACCTTTGGCCGCATAGACAACTTCGCGCATCGCCGGAAAGGCAATCACACCCACAACCGGCTGCTCATGTTCCATTAAACCGATCAAGGTCCCAAAGGTTGGGACGCCCAACGGCAGCCAGTGAGTGCCATCCACCGGGTCGAGGATCCACTGGTAAACGCTCTGTCCGGGCCCGGAGATTCCATCCTCTTCTCCTAATACACGGTGGTCAGGATAAACGGCGTGGATCAAATCGCGCATGCGCCGCTCGGCACTCCGGTCGGCTTCAGTTACTTCGCTTCCATCCGGTTTGAACTCCACCACACAATTATAAAAATGAGGCATGATCAAAGCTGTGGTTTCCTGTGCCAGGTGGCGGGCAAAATCGAGCAGAGGGCGATAGTCGGTCATATTGGTCATCCTCGGACTAGTGAATCCTATTTCATTATTTTAACCTCTCTTAATGCAAACCAGCGGTGAATGATGTAAAATAGTTGACATTATCAATCCAGTTTATCTGGTTATCTCAACCATTGAGGATTTACATGTCCAAACAAATTAAATTACCAAAAATCAGATCTTCAGAGATAACACCTGAGAGTATCTATCTGTCACGCCGGCGATTCTTTAAAACCGCAGCCTTGGGAGCTGCCGGTGCGGTCGTGCTGGCCGCCTGTCGCAGCAATGCTATTACCCTGCCCACATTGGAAGGAGGATCAACTGCCACCCCTGCATCCGAATATTCCGGTAATCTCACTGACGAGTTGGGGCGCTCATTGACCACAGAAAGCGATATCACCTCGTTTAATAATTATTACGAATTCTCCACCAACAAAAATGGGGTCGACGAGCTTTCCCGCAACCTGGTGACCCGGCCCTGGCAGGTCGAAGTCACCGGCCTCGTGCACCAGCCGGGAACCTTCGACGTGGATGATCTGATCGCAAGCTTCCCGCCCGAGGAGCGTGTCTACCGCATGCGCTGTGTGGAAGGCTGGTCGATGGTCATCCCCTGGCAGGGATTCCAACTATCGAAGTTGGTGGATGCCGTGGAACCCATGACCAGTGCCAGCTTTATCCGCTTTGTCGCCCTGGATGATCCCACCCAGATGCCCGGGCAAAAAAGCAGCTATTACCCCTGGCCGTACGAGGAGGGCTTGCGCCTGGATGAAGCCCGTCATGACTTAACTTTATTGTCAACCGGCCTTTACGGAAAATCCCTGACGCCCCAGAATGGTGCTCCCATCCGCCTGGTGGTGCCTTGGAAGTATGGTTATAAAAGCATCAAGGCCATCGTACGAATTGAGTTTGTCGACAAACAACCCACTACCTTCTGGAACACGATCGCACCCGATGAATATGGCTTTTATTCGAATGTCAATCCCGCTGTCGACCACCCGCGCTGGTCTCAGCAGACCGAGCGTATCATCGGTATCCCCAGCCGGATCGCCACCCTGCCTTTCAACGGTTATTCCGAACAGGTGCAAAACTTGTATACCGGCATGGACCTTGAGGTGAACCATTGACACGTTTTTTCCGATCAGCCTGGTTCATGGTCTTCGTCCTGATCGGCTGTCTCATCCCGTTTATTTTCCTGGGGATTGATTATTTCTCCGGCCAGATGGGACCCAACCCAGCCCAGGCACTCGAGATACGCACCGGCCGTATCGCCATCAGTCTGTTGACGGCCACTCTGGCGATCAGCCCTCTGGCGCGGCTGTTTAAGCAACCGGCGATCCTGCAAGCCCGCCGGCCGCTAGGCCTGGCAACCATCATTTACGTCCTTTTGCATATCCTGGTGCTGGTGGGTTTTGATTATGGCTTTGATCTGCCAATATTGATCGTCAGCTTTCTGGATAAACCCTTCATCTGGTTTGGCGTAATTACCGTATTGATCCTGGTTGGCCTGGCGGTTACTTCGTTTGATTGGTGGAAACGAAAACTGGGGGGTGGGTGGAAACGACTCCACAACCTGATCTATCTGGCCGCCATCCTGGACCTGGCTCATTACTTCCTGGCAGTCAAGGGCAATCTGCTCACGCTGTCAGGAAACATAGGACGCCCTGTATTCTTTGGTTTCGTGATCCTGTTTTTACTGGCAGTCCGGTTGCTGAAACGAATCCAGTCCCCAACACCCCGCTCATGACCTTGGGGATCGATCCATGTGGATCTTCCCCTTTAATGGGTGATCATTTTACTTTCCTACCCTGTCATTACTGATATAATCAAACAATACTCATCAATTGAGTATTCAAATGTAGATTATGCCGCCCAAACCCGCCGGTTTACAAAGTCTGGATTACATTCTGCTGGGGATGCTTGCACAGAAACCCCGGCATGGGTATGAACTCCACAAGGAGCTGTCCAACCTGGAAGGACTCGGGCTGGTCTGGCACACCAAACAGGCCCAATTGTATGCGCTGCTCGACAAATTGGAAAATCAGGGCTACCTGATTTCCAAATCGATCACAACAGAATCCCACCCGCCCCGAAAGGAGTACCATCTGACCGCGAGGGGGCTGGAGGTTTTTACAACCTGGATGCTCTCCCCTGTCGAGCATGGGCGTGAGATCCGCCAGGATTTTCTGGCCAAGTTCTTTTTCGCGAGGGTAAACGGAGAAGAGACCGCCCGCCAGGTAATCGACGCCCAGCGGGAAGTCCTGGAAAGGCTTCAAGCACGCATCGAATTGGAAGACGATACATTATTACCCACACAAACCTATGAAAAACAGGTCTACCTTTTTCGATTGAAACAAATCCAGGCATTCATCACCTGGCTGGATGCCTGTGTGAGTGAAATCTAATCCAACATCAAGGAGTAAATAATGAAGAGTAACAAAATCATCCAAGTAACCATCCTGGCCACACTGCTGGTCAGCATGCTGGCCGGCTGTGCCCAACCGACGGTCACCCCGACGGCAGCTCCCGATGTATCGGTTACTTCTGAATCCTCATTAGCAATTGCCCCAGGCATAACCATCACCGACACACTTGGGCGTGAAGTGACCTTTGAAAAATTACCCGAACGGGTCGTGGTGGCTGGAAAAGCCACCGCTCTGTTGGTTAACACTCTTTACATGTTCCCAGAGGCAGCCTCCCGCATCGTGGCGATCGAGAACCGCTCACAAAACCCGGATGCCTTCATCTCATTGGTTGATCCGAATTACACCGATAAGCTGGTGCTCGAGAAGAATGCCGGACCGGAAGCCATCGCACCCACCCAACCGGATGTGGTCATCCTGAAAAGTTCCATGAAGGAAAAACTCGGCGACCCGCTGGAAGCAATCGGCATCAAGGTCATCTATCTTGACCTTGAAACACCGGAAGTCTTCTACAAGGACGTACAGACTGTGGGCGCCTTGTTTGGAAACGATCAGCGCGCAGAAGAGATCAATGCCTTCTACCAGAAACGAGTGAACCAGGTGACTGATGCTCTCAAAGACCTCACGGCAGAGGAAAAAATGGGCATGCTTCTTTTACAACATAGTGAGGAAGACAATGTTATTTCCTATGAAGTCCCCCCGGCAGCCTGGCTGCAGACCATCCTGGTGGAAACCGCCGGTGCCACACCAGTTTGGAAGGACGAGAACGTCGGCGATGGCTGGCAGACGGTCACGCTCGACCAGATCGCAGCCTGGAATCCCTATGCGACCGCCATCATTGATTATGGTGGTCGCGCAGTGGAAGCTGTGGCAGATATCAAGGCAGATCCAACCTGGCAGCAATTGGATGCGGTCAAAAGCAACCGGACTTACGCCTTCCCGATGGATTACCTGAGCTGGGACCAGCCTGACCCGCGCTGGATCCTGGGACTGCAATGGCTGGCCTATATCAATCACGCGGATAAATTCCCAAATTTCAACCTGCAAAGTGAGGTGCTCGGTTTCTATGAGGATCTTTACGGATTGGATAAAATGACAATCTCCGAAACGATCTTCCCACTGCTCAAGGGGACTTTGTCGATCGACCAGGACATTTCAACCGCTTATCCCGTAAATTAATTGAAAAAGCTTAACGGATGGCAGGTGGCACTCTTGATCGCAGTGCCGCTTGCCATCATCCTGCTCTCCTTATTTATCGGGCGCTATCCCCGGCCTTACTGGATGTCGCCGGGATTGTTATCCAGCGACCTGCTGGCGCGCAGCCTGGTGCTCAACCTGCGCCTGCCACGCTTGATCACTGCATTTCTGCTCGGCACAAGTCTGGCAGCTGCCGGTGCAGTCATGCAAATGCTCTTCCGTAATCCACTGGTGGAACCTGGCTTCCTGGGAGTCACCCAGGGTGCAGCATTCGGTGCAGGTTTGGCCATACTGCTGGCGGGCAGCCTGCCTCTTGCCACCCAAACCTCTGCCATCCTCTTTGCTTTCGCCGGACTGGTTTTTTCCTACCTGCTGGCCCGTCGTATCCACTTCGGCGGCTGGGTCCTGCGGCTCGTCCTGGCAGGCATTGCCGTTTCAGCTTTGTTCTCCTCGGCAGTGGGTGTGCTGAAATATCTGGCAGATCCCACCAGCCAGCTACCTGCGCTGGTATTCTGGATGCTGGGTGGCCTGTACGCCGTGACCTGGTCTGACCTGCTCTCAATTCTGCCCTATGTATTAATCGGTCTGACCTTCATCTTCCTGATGCGCTGGCGGTTAAATGTGCTGTCGCTCTCGGATGAGACCGCTTTCTCCCTGGGTGCTTCGGTTGAACGCGAACGCTTATTGTTGTTGGTGGCAGCGGTAGCCATTACCGCTCTGATGGTCTCGATTGCCGGCATCGTTGGATGGGTGGGATTGATCATCCCGCATATCGCCCGCCGGATCGTCGGTCCGAACGCCGCCCGTTCGATTCCAGCATCCATGCTGATCGGTGGATCTTTCGTTGTTTTATGCGATGACATTGCCCGCAGTCTTCTGGCCGGTGAAATCCCACTGGGCATCATCACCTCACTGCTGGGTGCCCTGGTCTTTATTATTATGATGGCGGCCAACAAATTGAGAGTACAGCGATGAGCATTGAATCCATCCTTTCATTCCACGAAGTCGATTACGGCTATGCGAAAGGCTTGCCGGATGCTGTCAACCATCTTGATTTTGAGATCCCACCCGCCAGTATCACCGCCATCCTGGGACCAAATGGAGCCGGAAAAACCACCCTGCTTCATCTGGCGCTTGGTCTTTTTCATCCCCGCAGCGGCGAGATCCAGGTTGGTGGAAAACCCATCCACAGTTATTCACGCCGCGAATTGAGCCATTGGATCGGTTTGGTGCCCCAGAATGAATACCTGCCGTATGAGTTCAGCGTACTGGAGTACGTCATCCTGGGCCGCTCCCCCTACCTTGGCCTGTTGGATATGCCCGACCCGGAGGATATTGAAATTGCCCGCCGGGCATTGAAGACCGTCGGTATCCTCCACCTGGCCGATCGTATCGTGTATGAACTTTCTGGTGGAGAGATCCAGATGGTCGTCGTAGCCCGTGCCCTGGCACAACAACCTCGCATCCTGTTGTTGGATGAACCCACCTCGCACCTCGATTTATCCAACAAACACACCATCCTGAAAATGTTACACGGCCTGTCCAGCAACGGTGTGACGATTATCTTCTCGACCCATGACCCGGATGCCGCATCTCAGATCGCTGACCGGCTGGTGTTGATGCGTCATGGGCACGTGCTGGATGCGGGCACGACCGGTGACGTATTCACCCCGGAAAAACTTACCCGAACGTATGGCATCCCTGTGAAAGTGGTAAAAGTGAATGGCCTGAAGATCGCCCTTCACGAAGAAGAATATGAATGACCCCAATGCCAAAAGCCGGGTGATCCTTTTAAGTGGCCCCCGCGGAGTCGGTAAGACCACCCTCATCCTGAAAATGCTTGACCAGCTTAAACCGAGACAGCTCGATATCGCCGGGATCCTTTCTCTTCCAGTTGAAGAGAAAGGGGTGAAGACAGCCATTGATGGAATCGACCTGCGCAGTGGCGAAACCCGCCGGCTGGCTATCCGGAATACCGGCGCCAGCGGGCAGTGGATCACCCACCAATGGCAATTCGATGCAGATGCCATGCAATGGGCCAACCATGTATTGAAAAGCAGCACACCCTGTGACTTGCTGATCGTCGATGAATTTGGGGTACTCGAATTCGAACGTGGACAGGGCTGGCTGGAGGGACTGAAGGCCGTGGACAACGGGTTTTATAAGGCCACTGTCATAATCATCAGGCCGGAATTGCTGGTAGAGGCGCAGCAGCGTTGGTCGCGGAATATCATCTTTGAGATTACCCAAGAGACACGGGACGCAGCCCTGGCCAAATTATCAGATCTGGTCACCGATCTCCTTCTCTCATCCCACTAGGCAAGAATAGATCAAATCAATTCAAAACAGCCACTCATTAACGGTCAATTTTTGCACCATCATCATTTTTTAACTTCTTGTGATACGATAAGGACTTACAGGATATCAAATCGATAGCAGACTCATATGGACAAGATGAAGGTTTATGAATGCAGTCAATGCGGCTCAACCAATTTTGAGGATGCCGGCTCACAACAGGTGCGATGCAGCCACTGTGGCAGCCTTTTTAAAGTGTTGACTGACGAACCCAAATTAACGATCCTCAAGGGAGCCAACGTGGTCTTCGGTAAAACAGCCAATGTTGAAATCCATGGGGATGTAGAGATCCAGGATGGTGCAGATGTGGACATCCAGGGGAAAATCGTGTTGGTCAAAGGTCAACAAAAACGGGTGTTCGATTTAAAACGGATCGGGAACGATGATGAGGTGAAATCTTATTAATAAAAAAATCCGCCAGGTAAATCTGGCGGATTTTTGTAAGTCACTCTATTCACCCTTTTCAACACCTTCTGGTGTCTCACCAGAGATGGTTTCTTCAACCTCAGCATCAGTTTTTTCAGCTGTTTTTTCCACAACCTCTTCAACGCTTTCGACTGCTACTTCAGGTTCTGCTTCTTTTTTTGACGCCTTCTTTTTCGGCGTTTCGGGTTCCGACGATTCGGGTTCCGGAGTTTCAGCAACGACTTCGGTCGCTGCTTCCACCGACTCCACTACTGCAGCCGCTTCCTTACTTGATGCTTTCTTCTTCGGTGTTTCAGGTTCCGCGGCTTCGGTACCAGGGGTTGCTTCACCCTCGCGGAAAACGATCACCTTAATCTCAGGCGTCAGGTCGACGGTCAGATGGATCCTGGCGACATGCTCACCCAGGGTGCGGATGGGTTGCGCCACAATCTGGTGACGATCGATGGGAGTACCGGTTTTCTCTTTAATGGCATCCGCGATCATTTCTGTGGTGATCGAGCCATATAATTTCCCGGTATCGCCTGCCTTTGAGGCAAATTGAAGCGTCAGATCTTTGAGGCTTTCGGCAACAGTTGCCATTTCCTCATTCAGGACAGTCCGGCGGGCATTGGCCTTGGAACGGATGCCATCCGCCATGCGCTGGGCTCCCGGTGTTGCCAGGACCGCCAGTCGTTGCGGGATCAGGTAATTGCGCCCGTATCCATCAGCTACGCGCTTGATGTCTCCTGCATGCCCCAGCTTGTAGACATCTTTGATCAACAATACTTTCATTTTCAAGCCCTTTCGTGCTTATAAAGATAGTGAGCGAAGGGTACAACGCTCCGCGAGGGCTGATTTTACCAGAGAGTCTGACATTTGGCAAACAGGCTGATGAATTCAAACAGACCAAGGTTAATCCCGATACGGGCTCCACTGCGTTCGATATAGGGCAATCAGTCCCCCCACCAGAACCAAGATTTCAGCCAGGACATATTTATGATTCAACCATGATTTCTCAAAATAACCAACCCATTCAAGCGTCTTATGATCCGGTAACGCAGCGATCAGGACCCCGAACGTCATGAGGACCAGGGGTATCCCCAGTTGTGAGAAACCGTCCCGATTGCCGGTTGAAATGATAAAAACAGCTATTGGCAACAACCAGACTACATTCATTGTCCAGGTTAAAGGGGCGGCCAATAATATGACCACCATGATTAGGAGCCAGAAGAGGAATTCATGTTGCCTGTCCACCACTCGACCAGTGCCGGCGCGCAACAGCCAGGGGATGAATGGAATGGACAACCCGATAAATACAAGGAACGATAATAAAGATCGACTTATCCTGGAATCCGGCGCGAAGAACTCATCCAGCAGGACCCTCACCAGTGAGGCATTGGATGAAAAATTGAAACCGGATAATTTGTATATCCGGCCATCCTTCCTGGTAGCATCGATACCAGCATCCCCACGAAGCTCTCTGATCAATTCCGGATTTACCTGTGCCTGGACCAAACCTTCGTTATGATATGAAATTCGCGGGAGAACATCGTTCACATATTCCTTCCAGGCATCCGCACCACCCGGAAGCAGGTACGAACCTGCCATCAGGATGAGCAAGCCACTGATAGTGCCAGCCAGGATCGTCCAACGCCTGCGTATCAGGAGAAATGGCAGCAGGAAGATGCAATAGACTTTAAGCAATATCGCCAGGGCGATAGCGAAACCCGCCAACCAACCTTCACACCGTCCCTTGCAAATATACCAGAAACCCGCCACGATGAGCAGGAATAGCGTCACGGCATCGATCTGACCGCGTTCGATCAGGGTCAATAGTGGAAAGAAAAGGCAGATGAGGATGCCCAACAGAAGCCACTGCCAGGTGGCTTTCAATGGGAAGATGCGTGCAGTCAGGGTAATGGACAGGACAACACAAATTAGGGAAAGAATTACCCATGCATACTTGGCAGCCAGGAATGGCAACAATGCCACTAACTGGAAGAACATGGCAGCTGGCGGTGGGTACTGGAAGCGGCTGAAAATAAAGGGGTCGATACCATCCCAGATAGGGGGCGTGTAGGTTATATGGTTCAAATAGGGGGATAGACCGAAGTTTAACGATTCACCGGCTGTGTAAAATGCTGTGAAATCCATCTGCAGAACATCGCGGGGCAAGCTTTGCACCCGTGCCAGCAGATAAGCCAGCGCTGCAGCAAATACGATCCAGATGAGGTATCTGAAGAGATGATTACCCCGCCGACTGACCAGACTCATGGGAGGGAGAAATCCCTGGAAGTGGCTCTGCACATGATCAATGATCGCTCATATTTTTCGAGGAAGTGCGAATTCATGCTCTGCATTTTACCATTTTGCTGTCTCGGAAGGTCGCCGATCGGTCGCTGTGTTAAAATACAATCTCTCGGTTTCACTTCATTTCCTAACCGTCATGCAGCCACTCATCATCCTCCTCACCAGCATCTTGCTCCTGCTACTCCCCGGATTGGCCATACTAGCCTGGATTAACCATCAGGAGCTGGATTTTGCAGAACGTCTCGCGAACTGTATCGGATTAAGTGTTTCGATAACCGCAATCCTTTTTTTGCTGTCGTTTTATTTCCAATTTCAAATCTCAAACACCTTCCTGATTATTTTTTATATCTTTTGCGGCCTGTCCTTCGTTGCCGGTTTAATTCACCGAAAGGCCCGGTTGAGCTGGTCATGGGATATCCCTGTCACTCTGACATTGCTCGCACTTGTATTGATCTTACGATTCATCCAAGTCGATAACCTCCTCCTGCCCGCCTGGGTGGATTCGGTTCACCATGTGTTGATCACCCGCATCATTGCCGAGACAGGATCGATCCCGACCACACTTGAGCCGTATCTATCGGTGCCTTTTTCATATTACTTCGGATTTCATGGATGTGCGGCAATCTTCTCCTTGATAAGCGGATTTTCCCCTGAAGAATCCGTGTTGATCCTCGGTCAGGTTCTCAATGCCTGTGTTCCGCTCGCAGTCTACCGGCTGGCTAAAGCATTATGGAATCGACAGGATAAAGCCTTGATCGCCGCCTTGCTGGTTGCGTTCATCAGCCAGATGCCAGCTTACTATGTCACCTGGGGAAGATACACCCTGCTGACCGGAATGCTCATCCTTCCTTTGTCGATGGCAGAGTACATACACGTTCTGGAGAAACATACCTGGAAAACCAACCCGATCTTACTGATCATTTTCCTTTCAGGAATGTTTCTGGCACATTATTTTACAGGCATACTCTTTGCTCTGTTCATCCTTTTCGATGCTTTATTCCTGTACTTCTCCGGAGGGGATAACCGGACTCGAAAACTCATTGTTGGTATTGTCCCTTTAATGCTCTCGCTGGTTTTACTTGGCCCCTGGATCCTGCGCGCGTTTCACCTCTCCGGTTATAGTCTGGAAACGTCCTTCACAATTCCAGCCACACTGACCGATTGGTCGGGAGTTCAGAATTATGCCAAGTACTTGTTGAAATTATCCGGACCACTTCGAAATCATTTCTTTATCGCGCTCGGCATCCTGGGTATCCTACCGATGTTCCGGGAAAAAGCAACCCGCTCCTTTGCAGCCTGGTCGATCCTGATCGTGATCCTTTCGATGCCGGCAGGTATCAACCTGCCAAATATCAGGCCTGATCATTTGATCATCGTTATGTTTCTTCCCATCACAATTTCAGTAGCTAACCTCTTAATCCTTGCCTGGGATTGGATTCGAAAAATATCGAATGAGAAGCGCTTCTTACAGGCACCCGCTTGCCTACTTTTAATTGGCTGGATGATCTGGGGAATACTTGAGACCCGCTCGATTATCAATCCGGATACGGTCTTTGTCTCCCAGGCGGATGTTACCGCTATTAATTGGATTAATACTCATGTTCCAGCGGATGCCAGCTTTCTGATCAATGATACCTACTGGCAGCAATCGATGTATCGAGGCGTCGATGGAGGATTCTGGTTGCTGCCTTTATCCGGACGAGACACCCTGCCTCCCCCAATCGTATACATCTGGGGAGAGGAAGAAGAGGTTCAATCCATTAAATCACTCTCGAAGAAAATCTCGGAATTAAATCTATGCAACAGCGAATTGTATGAAATATTAGAAACCGAAAAACTCACACATATCTATATTAAGGATGGGGTTGGCTCATTACGATCAAAAAATCTCATCCCGTGCGAATTCCTTACACGAATTTATTATGAGGATGGTATTTCAGTTTTTCTGGTGAAATAACCAGAAAGCAAGCATATTTCACTTTGTATATCGGAAAAGGTATAATCTTCTATCATGGCCAATTCTGTTGACCTCAGCGAAAGAGAAATCGAAATTCTCAAATTGGTTGCCACAGGTGTTAGCAACAAGGAGATTGCTCAGAAACTGAACATCAGTGCAAATACAGTCAAAGTCCATCTCAGAAATATTTTTACCAAGATAGAGGTCGTTTCAAGGACAGAAGCCACCCTTTATGCGATCGAGCACCATATTATTGATTCCCCCGGTAACAATAATAAATCGACTGTACCAGAAAAAAAATTCTTCGATAAACACCGCAACAGCATCATCGCCAGTATCACGGTTCTGCTGTTGTTTATGATTTTGGGATTATCTCGTTTTTTTCAACCTCGCCAGCAGACACCAGCAACACCACAAGCCACGGTTATTGAGGCAACACAAACCCCGCGCTGGGTTGATTTCGCAGCTTTACCTGAAGGTCGGGCCGGTATGGCCGTAGTCCTTTTTGAAGGGCAAATCTACATCTTTGGTGGTGAAACAGCGACTGGAATAACAGGCACGTCCCTTCAATATAACCTCACGGCAAATAAGTGGAGTCCGATCTCAGAAAAACCAACACCTGTTACTGAGGTCCAGGCTGTCATAGTGGGCGAAAAAATCTTTATTCCGGGTGGTTGGACAGGCAAGGAAGTCATCTCAAGTCTGGAAGTATATAATCCCCGAACAGATTCCTGGGAGGAGAGCTTGCCACTACCACATCCCCGCAGTGGGTACGGTTTAGCCGCGCTGGAAGGACAGATTTTTCTTTTTGGCGGATGGGATGGCAATAAAGTAACCGACTCTGTTTATTCTTATGATCCCACCACCAACACATGGACAGAACGTAATCCACTGCCCAGCGCCGAAGCACTAATGGGTGTATCAGTGATTAAGGGAAGGATATACCTGATTGGTGGTTGGGATGGACAAAAGAGCCTGAACAGCAACTACATGTATATCCCCAACCGGGAGGATATTGCAGAGCAAGCCTGGTATTCCATGTCAGCACTCCCTGTGCCCATCTGTGAACCAGCCATAGCAGATATCCTGGACTTAATTTATATTACGACCGATCCGGGTTGTTCAATGGGTGGGAATAGCGTGGTCAATAATGATGCATCATCCAGTTACAACAACTACCAATACAGTCCATATTCTGACACATGGACAAGAATCGAGCAATATCCTTTCAAGATGGGTGATAAGTCAGTGATCGTGCCATTCAATACAGATTTTTATATCATGGGCGGTGTGGAAAACAACATATTCTCAACCCGTAATATCGGATACGAGGTAATTTTCATTACCTCGCTTCCGTATGTCGAGCAGTAATTAAATTGGTCGCTAATGCCAGTTATGGCCAGGGGAAATTAACCACACCCAGATTACTCTGATTGTCAGATTCCAGTACAAGCAACAATAGCGTATCTGTGTTATCGGGTTTCACACCAATAATCCAATCGAAGGGTGCCCAAACAACAATATAGTAGTTCCCGGGAACGACATTGTTCAAAATGAACAACCCATTGGCATCACTCCAACCGCTAAAATCCCCTTCTTCTTTTTTGGGGCCGGAAAGAAATGTGGGAACACTATCTTTATTTTCTCCGGTAGCGGGAGTCATGTAAAACAAAGTATCAGGAATGATTACGCCTTCTGTATAAGAATATAAAATCCCCGCAACGCTGGCCAGACCCTTCTCAGGCGTCGGCATGACCACATTGTCCGTTGATAAATCAGAAGCGGGTATATAAGCTTGTCTTGTACCTTGTGCCGGATAGGATTCATCCACCTCAAGAGCAGGGGCAGGATACCCTGTTGAGATTTCTGATCCATTTTGCACATTCGGTAAATTCGTCGCAGTACCCTTTTCGTTAGCACACGCCGATAAGAAAGAAATAAGCAACAGGAACAAAAATAAACTCATCCATCTGGTAATTTTGTTATATCGCATGATATGTAATCCCTGTAATTATAAGAGGAGACTGGATATCGAAAATTGCATCCAGTCTCCTGTTGAACATTATGAAGATAGTCCCGATTTAGGGTGACGTAAAGGCAACGTAGGACATAAACCTATCGCCATTGGTGTACAAGTAGTTCGTAATCTGGACGTATCCATTGATCGGCTGATCGCTGGTAACCACCAAACTTCCGGTCCACAGATCCGGCAAAGTGTTCTCAGCGTCCGGACTGGTGCTGGAAATTGGCAGACGATGGTTGCGTTGAATACTGCTATTTGGTGAGATAGTCTTCAACACGGTAATAGCGTCCGCGGCTGTTACAGAACCATCATGATTGACGTCACAGGCAGCAACCGGGCACTCAGTCAGTGACGGTTTATAAACCAAGGTAACGTTCGCATCAGAAGAACTTAAGTTTAGGATCGTTGCCACGGTCGCAAAACCGTTCGTCAAACGTTTGAGGATGAGGGGTGCCATCATGGTCGTGTCGGTGGTTCCACTCGGAAGAAGCTCATATGCAGCTGCGCCATTGGTAGTTGACACGCCTACATATCTTGACTGAACGATGCCGATGATATCCTGGTCCGTATCAGTCGACACCTGGCAGGAACCATACCAGTTCCTTGGGAAATCGACTAAGTTGGTATTAGTGTTGAACTCAAAAGCGCCCTTATCGGGAACGGCAGCCGCATTTGTGGAAGTCAAAGGCAACAATCCAGGACGGGTAGGATCCGGAGTGCAGGCCAGGTCCAGGGATCCGGCGGGAATTTCACTGCCGCTGATGTTCTGCACGGAAACAACGGTGTTCAGACCATTGCTTAAACCCGAAAGGAACAACGGGACGTTCCAGAGCGAATCGACATTCTCGACCGGGGTTCCATTGAATGTCTGCAGGGCATTAGTGCCCAGGAACAGGTTGGAAACTGCAAATACCGAACCCGATGTTGAAATCACTGCCGAACCGAACCAGGGTGTGTTGACGTCGCCGAGATTGGTCTCATCAGCCACATCATAATAGAAGGAAGCACCTGGTTGGAGGGAAAGGATATGCTTGGTGTAGGTCGTTGTATAACCTGTTCTGGGGACCAAATCAACATCGACATCCAATGCAACGGTATCAACATTCTGGATGATGATCTGGCTGTTCACCTTGCCGGAAGATGAATTGCCCTGGTGAGCCACAATGGGGATATAAACGGTGTCACTTCCAGAGCTGGCGCCGTTATAGGCTCCAAACGATGGGACCTGTGGTGCACGTGCCTGGATCTGCACGATCGATCCCAGTTGCTGATCAGAGCTAACCACGACAGAGCCTTGACCTGAAGTCAGGACAGGATCACCGTATTGCCTGATCTGGACCATGCCACCATCGGCAGCCAGTTCGAAGACCTCATTGGCATTATCCGCATCCCAGACAGAACCATCTGTCTTGTAATAGCTGATCGTGCCGTGGGCAGTCGAGGAGCCGAGGTTCACCAGAGTAAAGTTCGTGCTTAAACTCTTGGTGGTGGAGGCTGCAAATGCACCACCCACTGTTAATGCTAGAACAAAAATCAATATTAAAGTAATGACGAGAGATTTTTTCATAATACGCTCCTTAATTTGCTTATAGTATAACGATTTATGATACGTAATCAATAATGCTTTGGTGTTACTGCCACTGGATGCCCCCGCTTGCGTATTTTCATGAATAGCTTGAGGATCAGTCCAAGCAGAATCCATACGAACTCCCCGACAACCGACAGGACTCGCATGATCACAGCGGTAAGCGCAGCCGTGTTTGATGGAACGGATAAGTATCCATTCAACAATATATTAATGGATGTCTCTCGTATCCCCAGGCCGGATGGGGCGAATAACACTAAAAATCCTATCAACCACGAGATGCAATAGACACCAACAAACCCCCAGATACGATCATCAGGTGTAATGATTGGGATGCCTTTTTGCGAAGAACATAATAACCACATGGCTATCCCGAAACTAAACCAATAGATAAAAAATAGCAGCGAGTTCGTTAACCACGTTTTTAAGGAGATGCGCGGTAATAAATCAAGATCAACAAACGCAGCTGGAATCTTGTTTTTCATCTTTTTCCCAATATACTGGAAACAGATCCATCCAAAAATGACCAACAAGAATAAAAGGGGTATCAACAGAACCACAGACACCTTCGAATTCATTTGCACCAAGGCTGCGGCAATTAAAAGGATATTGATAAAAATTGAAACACTTAATTCCAAAATCGAGAGCAAATTGGATGTCGAGTACTTGACATTAAAATCCCGGAGCATCCATTCGTTGCGGCTGAGATACCCCCAAACTCCCCCGGGAATGTATTTTGGTATAAATGATAAGGTGTAATTCTGATAAACAGCCATCGGATTAACGGTGATTCCGAGTGCGCGCGTCATAATCATCCAGGCGGTTATCTGACAACCGATCGCAAAAACAACCAACCCCGCTGCCAGAAATATTCTGGATGGAGAGCTTGCCTCCAAGTCAGGCAAAGAAGCGATACCAGACCAGATCTGATATATAAACAATGCGCCACCGAGAAGAAGACCGAACCAATAAAGCCATCTTCTCAGGCGCTTCGTTTGTATTTTATCTATCATCCTTTTAATAATTGCCAAACCAGATTCTACGAATCACTCCTTTGTCTATATATTATCCGTGCCGGTAGATTTCCTACAGTTTAACTCATCGTCCGTTCATTCTTTATATAAACTGAAATTCTTATCAAGTAAAGAAGATCAAGACCTGGGTGTATGCCTACCTTGATGGTTCGATCATTAAATTACTTCTGAATAAATTTCCAATAATCGTCTGGCAACACTATTCCAGGTAAAGTGCTGCATCACTTTCCGTCGCCCCATTTTACCCATTTCTTCCATTCTTTGACCATCGATAAGCAAATGATGCATGGCATCCGCCAAAGCATCGGGGTCGGCTGGTTGTACGACTATTCCGACCTCCGGTGTAATGAGCTCAGGGATCCCACCCACATTGCTCGCAATTATCGGGACACCGGATGCCAACCCCTCCAGTAATACCTGTCCAAGTGCCTCTTCAAGTGAAGGACAGATAAACATTGCCGCCTGCCTCATCCAATCACTGACTTCACTCTGGGGTCGATTCCCTAAAAACTGAACTTGCTCTGATAAGCCCAGTTTATGAGTGAGCTCAAGCAGTTTGTCTTTGTCTGATCCTTCACCAATTATGACCAATCGATAACCAGGATGGACTTTTATTATTTGTTTGAATGCGGGAATTAAATATTGCACGCCTTTTCGTTCGATTAAAGAGCCAACGAATAACAAGTACTTCCCTTTTTCTTTTTTACCCGGATGGAACACATCCGTGTTGATACCGCTGTAAACTAATTCGATTTTTTCAGCCGGAATGCCAAGCGAAATGGTTTCTTCAGCCAGAGCCCGGCTGATCGATATCACCTTCGATGAATGTAAAAGAACGAATTTCGAGATTCTGGCTATTATTGGGTTTTGAGCACCCTGGTAGATGTCGCTGCCCAAGACGGTCACAACATATGGCTTTTTATAAAAGGGATGGCTAATCCAGGCCGCAAATGCCGACAGGGTCCAATTCGCATGGATCAAATCGAATCCTCGTCCATATTTAGCCACTGATAAAGAATGAACCAGCAGGAATGGGATCAGGGTAAGTCGCGATAAGGGATTCTTCTTCCATGCCACCGGTATCCCCCCACTCTCCCGCTGCATGACCTCGAATTTTTCCGGAAGATAACGAAGCCTGATCACTTCGATACCTTCGATATATTCTTTTGATTTTGCCCCCGGGTTGTGCATTGCAATCACCCGCACTTGAACTCCCATATCATGCAAAGCCTTGACCCACCCGTAAATGAAAGGCGCCCGGCTATCACCCTCCCATCTTGGAAAAGCTGTGGTAACCACACAGATTTTAAGTTGTTTGCCTTCGATCTTCAATTAATTTTCCTTAATCAGTTTGTCGAAAGTCAATCTGGTTTCTTTAGCACTGTTTGTGTCTTTTTCTGATTGATATTTATCAATCTTCATACGGTTAGAGATAAAACAAAAGCCCTTATAAACTATATTTATTTCCATGGCTATCAATTTTAATCGGTCAGACATTATTCGGAGCATAATTTCATAATCAAAACACCATTCGCTTGATAAACAATTTCTGTCTGAGGTAATCCTATGAGTAGATCGAAGTTAAATCCGTCACTGGAAAAGTTACCTTTTTGACCATGATACAAATAGTTGATTCCCAGCGAACAGAGCGCATCGATTTTTGGTTCCTCTCCCTCAAGAGTCAATACGTAGCGTGATTGAACAATGACCCTGGATACTTCTTCTTCCGAGCCAAGAGAAAACAGCATTGTTGAAGCATTCGTTTTCCGGCCTGTAAAATAAGGGATCCAATATCCCCCGTCCGTCCCATGAGGTGATTCCCCCAACCACATGTAGGTATTGATTGCAAAGACAGCTGTCTCCGGTATATTTGACTTGATCCATTCCATCGCCGGAATGTCAGCATCGGTCATGAAAAATCGATAAGGCTCAATCCCGTTTATCCGCTGCGGGATCGCGATAATGCCGGATAGGATCAAGATGACCATCAGGCCATTCGAGTAGCTTTTCTGAGCATGCTGAGCAAGTTTTTCAAACATACTACCGGCTCCCGCACCTATTATTAAAGCAATGGGCATATAAAGGATAACTGCAATACCGCTGGCGTTCGTGAACATCAGCGATGGAATATTCAATAGATATAAGTATGCTTCCACCCCAAGAGCAATGATCCATATCATTATTATTAAAGAAAATCGATTTCTATAAGTCAAACCAAGCAGCAACATACCCCCAGCAAGAATGACCAACCATTTCTGTGCACCGATCTGAAATATTGAGCTTAATGGCATACCATAATAGTTAATATTTGAATCAACCGTTAAACCTGACGTTTTTGATTCAAGGTAGGCTGGTAATGCTCTGCCCAGCACAGGTGCAATCAACGCAATTGAAATGACGGCTATGATAAAAAGGGCTAGTATATAGTTAAGGCTTTGATGGCTTCGATATTTCCTGATAAACAAACAGACACCTATCACGACTAACAAAGGCAGGTAATACCCTGCTACTCGAAAATGGTAAAGGAATACACCGGCGTTCATTAATCCAGCAACAGCCAATAATGTCATTTGGCTTGCGAACTCTTTGCGCGAGTAAGTTCCGATCTGGTCAAGCACTTCCCAGGTGATGAGAGCAGCAATTATTAGGATTGTGTTGGCCGCCAGACTTGTCGTCCGGCTCCAGTTCACGTACCAGGCAGGTTGGAGTGACCATAATCCAATCACCAATAACCCGACCAACGCTCCTTTGCGACCCACCTTACGATCCAGTATCAGATAAACCCCTAAACCGCATAAACCATTAAGAAATTGAGAGACCCACAAGAAAGTCGTATGAGCTGGTAATTTGGTTAAAATCTCCGCCGATCCGGTCAGGCTGTACAATCCCAGGTGATACATATCCAGCGGCGTGGGTGCAAAAGGCTGGAGCGTGTAAGGCAGTTGACCATTTTGAGCAGTTAAGTGCGTGATGAGCACATGATGTAATGCATCACTCCAGGCTGGATAGGATATATCAGCGATCGCCCAAAAGCGGGTGAACAATGTCACTGCAATGATCATCACAGCCACCCATTCCAGAGGCTGCAAATGAAAGAGTGATTTTCTCTCTTTCCAAAAATAGACCATGGTGATAATCCCAAACAGGATCAGCACAGCCCATAATTTCCTGGCGCCAAGATGAAGGTCCGGAAAAATTTCGCGGGCCATATAAAACAACACGGGGTAAAAAGCGAGACTGATCCCAATGGCTGCGATCCAGCGCTGTAATGCCGGCCAGTCTCTCCAAATGCGGGTGATGCAAAGAAATGTGAAACCAGGGGTCAGTAAGAGTAATAATATAATGGCAAAGAATGTGAGTAAGTCGATAATCATTGATAAATCGTATCCTTAAGGATTGCCATGTCTTGAGCCTGGTCGATCATGGGCACAATTCGATCAATCCATTAGTCGATCACGGAACAGCTCTCATCCTTGTCTGTCACATTGATGAAGTCATAGGGTAAGTCCCAGGACGGCATGAATGTCTCATCCTTCAGTATCGGGTAATGGGTACCTAAAATGGTATTCATCACCACTCGGAAGGAATTGACCGGGGTGATTTCAGGATACAACACCTCTGGATCCATGCCCGGGATCAAATAAGCGTTCAGGATGGCAGTGCGTTCAACGATGCAGGAATTTTCCTCAGATGACCAATCCAGGTAAGCACCCGGACCATGGTCACTTTGCAGGATGATGATCGGGGGAGTCTCATATTCCGTTAAAATCGCATCAATCATCGTCTCCAGTTGATCGTTAATAAATAATAATTGTTCCCGGTAGCCCTTAATGTATTCCTCGCGGCTACCCGGATAACGACTGCCGTCGCGCATGACCAATTCAGGCGGATCAACCGGATTACCATCTGCATCGAAGACAAAGGGTGGGTGGGGGGCGACAAAATGGATGAAAACGAATTTGGGTGATGGGATCCAGTCAAGATTCGTCCCCAATTCAAATTCATTCAACATGCGGGCACGGTATTGCTCGACCAGGTCATTCTCCACAACCCGTCCGATTACCGAACCGGCCAACAACTCACGCTCGAAGTAATTGATCAACAGGCTGCGGCTGGGTGTCAGGTAATAATCCGCATCCTTGATCTGTGTGATTGGATTGCCGCTGTTGACATCCACGATCGTATATCCTGCTTCTTCCAGCACCTGGCGTATTCGACTGCGAGAGATGGCGTTATACAGGACATCCCTGTTCTGGGATTCGACACCAAACTCCCGGGCATACCCATCCAGGTAATCGTAGTTGAGGGAGGAAGAGACCGATAATGCCGTCTGATCGTAATTCGCATGACTCGCGCCGGCGATGTAGAAACCACGCGACTTCAGAAAATCCAGGAAGTCCGAGTTGTCAAGGTCATACAAATTTGCCAGGACATCAGCGCGTGCATACCCGTCCGCGATGATGTAATAAATGTCCGGCAGGTCTGTGCCAGGTTCCACTGTTTGCTGCGCTTCATCGGTTGCCGGTATGAAGGCTGCTTGAGTAGGCGCCGGATTGACCAGCTTGAAAGCAAAGATGGAATACAGGGGAATGGCCAACAGGACCAGTCCCATGACGTTCAGGGCAAAGGTAAATGTAAGACCATCCCTGATCTTGAATAGGATGATATAGCATCCGGCAATTAAAACGATCAAATAGAGAGCCGCGATCAACCAGGGGGTTCGCTCCAGGAATGGGCCAAAGCGGGTGGAGGCCAGTCGATTGATCAGATGGCCATAACTAAAAAAGAGTAGAAATAATAAGGAGACCAGCATCCCCGCCCTGGCTTTATCTTTCAGGATCTGCGAGAAGATGATCAACAGGATCCCGGCCAGTACGAGCAGGATCACGCCTGCCCGGATGGAATCCGTTACCTGTGATTGACCCATATTGAAGGCAAATAGGGCAATAACCGGATAGAGGGCAAAGAGAAAAGGATGGAGGATGACTTTCCGCATGACTTTACGATTATATCTTACTGGCCCGCCAGGCCAGGTCAAACAGCGTGCACCATACTCTTGTTATAAGAACATTTAATCGATAGAACTGGCATCAAGTATAATTTCTCCGCTTACTGTTACAAATTAAAATCCGACCTCTCCTCAATCCGGGTCCAACGGTTCCGAAAAAGAATTCGATAAACACATCAACCTCAAGATAGTCATGAGTCGCCTGCAAAAGTTCCCTTTCCATTCCCTGCTGTTTGCCGCCTATCCTGTCCTGGCATTATTAGCCATCAACATCCATGAAGTAGCCCCTGCCATTGTCTGGAGACCGCTGGCGATAATCCTGGTCACCACCATGAGCCTGCTCTGCATCTTGCGGCTCCTCGTGCGCGATTGGGACAAGGCTTCGCTCATCACATCCCTGATTGTACTTCTGACTTTCACTTATGGCCGCTTATATGAATTCCTGAAAACAACTGCTCTGGTGGAGACCGGGCTAGCCAGACATCGCTACCTCGTTCTCCTGTTCCTGGCTTTGCTGGCTTCAGGTACCTGGCTAATCCTCAAACATATCAAGAATGTGAAACAAGCCACCGGTATCCTGAACCTGGTCTCGATCGTCCTGGTAGCTTTGCCCCTGGTGCAAACCGGCACTTACCTGTTCAAGGCAGCGAGAGACGAACGTGCCATTGAGGAATGGTCATCTGCTCCCAACCAGCCTGTGCTCGAAGCGCAAGCCGGTAAACCAGATGTGTATTACATCATCCTGGATACCTACACCCGGTCGGATGTTTTGGCAACTGATCTGAATTTTGATAACTCCGATTTCATCCAGCAACTGGAGGAGATGGGGTTTTATGTAGCCAGCTGCAGCCGCAGTAATTACAATAATACCGTCAAGTCACTCGTCAGCTCCTTGAATATGAATTACCTGCCCGAATTGTATTCTCAAGCTGCAACGGGGGATTTATCAGAAGAAGACACCTGGGTGTTACTCAAGCCCAATGAAGTCCGTAAAAATTTCGAGAACCTTGTTTATAACATTGTTGCATTCGATACAGGTTATGAGTGGAACAGCCTGGATGACGCCGATCTATTCCTTGCACGCGGCCATTATTCCTTCTCCAGTCAATACATCAACCCGTTTGAACAAGTGCTCATTGATACAAGCTTGTTCTCAATCTACAATGACTTCCGGCAAAAAGCTACCTGGGATCAATACTCCGGTTATTCACACCCCCTGGCAAATTACATTGGCCAACAGGAATTCATTCTCGATCAGCTGCCGAAGATCGCAACTCTCAATATTCCCACTTTTACGTATGCCCATATCAACATCCCTCACTCACCTTTTGTTTTCTCGCCGGATGGGTATCTGACCGACTCCGATTACTGGTCAGGTCAGTTCATGAAGGCGTCAGACGATATGCACTTTCGTGCTGGCTATATCCAATCAGTCGAATACCTCAATACTCGGATCTTGACGATCATCCAGGAGATCATCCAAAAATCCGACCTGCCACCCATCATCATCCTCCAGGGGGACCACGGATACTGGAAAGACAGCATGGGTCTCCTGCCGATTTTGAATGCTTATTACCTGCCGGGGGTCGATCCAGCAGTGTTGTATCGAACCATTTCACCGGTCAACACCTTTCGGGTGGTGTTCAATTCTTATTATGGTGGAGCGTACGAGCTTTTACCGGATGACAGCTTTGATATCTATGACATCCATACACCGCTACCGGAGACTTTACCTGACTGCCAGAAGTGAACTAACATCATGGTGATTATGGAACCAGAGTACATGTGCCGGGTGACACGGTCGCAACAAAATAAGCTGGCATCTCGTAATTATGGGGATCCTGAAAGAAGCTATAATCGTACAATACCGGTCTAAGCACTCATGAATCGTTTACGAAAAATCCCATTTCACCCCCTGCTGTTCGCCGCTTATCCTGTCCTGGTCTTATTAGCCGTCAACATTCACGAAGTTTCACCGTCCGTGGTCTGGCGCCCGCTGGCCATTTCATTGCTTGCCACGGGGATCGTCCTGCTTATCAGCCGGCTCCTCTTACGTGATTGGTATAGGGCTTCGCTTGTTACTTCCTTCATTATATTATTATTCTTTTCTTACGGGCGCGTGTATGAATCCCTAAAATCAACCTCACTAGTCGATACAGGTCTGGTTCGGCATCGTTACCTGGTCATCCTGTTCTTCGCATTGCTGGTTGGGGGGATCTGGCTGATCATCAAGTACATCCGGGATGTAAAAACGATCACGGGCATCCTGAACTTCATAGCGATCGTCCTGGTGGCATTTCCCCTGTTTCAAACCGCATCCTACTTGCTCAATACTTCCAACAATGAACGAGCGGTAGCGGAATGGACCCCGGAGACCAGCCTGCTCCCATTGGACACACAGGCTGGCAAACCAGACGTGTATTATTTCATCCTGGATACTTATGCACGCGCAGACCGGATCGAAGCCGAGCTTGGTTATGATAACTCGAGTTTTATCTCTGAATTGGAAAAGATGGGTTTTTACGTTGCGGACTGCAGCCGCAGTAACTACAACAATACGCATAACTCGATCGTCAGCTCGCTCAACATGAGCTACCTGCCCGAGCTGTATGAGCAGGGCGCCAGCCAGGGTATCTCCATTCCCGACATTTGGATGCTGATCAAGCCCAATGCCGTGCGCCGCAATTTTGAGTCATTGGGATACAAGACTGTGGCATTTGATACCGGCTTCGAGTGGACGCGCATTGATGATGCCGACCTGTATCTCGAGCGGGGATCGAATGCCTATGGGATGCAATTGATTACCCCATTTGAACAAATGCTGATTGACACCACCCCACTCAAGATCTACTCGGATTACCGCTCCAAAATCAACTTGGCTAAATACCTGGGCGGCACTCACCCCCAGGCCAATTTTATCGGCCAGGAGGAATTCATCCTGGATGAACTGCCCAAACTGGCAGCCATCCGCGAGCCGACCTTCACCTTCGCCCACATCGACATCCCTCACCCGCCTTACGTATTCTCCCCGCATGGCTACCTGACAGATCCGGGTTACTGGTCAGTGCCGGTCAAAGGTGCCGTGGACGAGGAGCACTTCCGCTCGGGGTATATCTACGCCATAGAATATATCAACCCACGCATACTGGCGATCGTGTCGCAGATCCTTTCCAACTCAACCATCCCGCCGATCATCATCATCCAGGGTGATCACGGTTTCGGGGAGGGTGACAATTTCCCGATCCTGAATGCTTATTACTTCCCGGGTGACAAGCCGAAGGAGTTGTATGCGACCATTTCCCCGGTCAACAGCTTCCGGTTGGTTTTTAATGAGTATTTTGATAGCGCACTGGAAATCCTGCCGGACCAGAGCTTCCTGGTTTCCGACGTGAACACACCCATCCCGGAATCGCTGCCGGACTGTATTCCATAATCCCAATTATCTCCTAAAGTATCGCTTTGCAATAACATTTGTGGTTAATTGCGAAGTGTACATGGACACACATAATAAGGCGATAATTATGGAACTTTCAATTGCCACTCATGTGGCATTTTGGATCGCACAGATCCTGGTCTTTCTCGGTATTTATGGAACTCTGGTTACTTCTCGCTCTTTTCCACCCATGCTGTCTGGTCCACTATCATCGGTTTTGTTCTGTTGGTCCTGGGCGTTTTAGTCAAGAAAATGTAATTCGATCAAAGATCAAGGGCGGAATTACTACCATTCGTTTGATTTCAGCCCACCTGCAACCTCATGCTGAAACCCCGCCTAACAGGGGGGTTCGCATATAATCGCTGGCGCGAATCTACAATGTTTGAAACTTACCGCTGTAATATGCGTACATATAGTGAAAACTTCAAGGGATGTGAATTCCATCGAATCTCCGTACAAGAAAGGGATATACACCATGTCTCAAAATCGTCATTACCGCTCCATCTTCTGGCCAATCGTCCTGCTGGGCGTGGGCGCCATCTGGCTGCTTAGTAACCTGGGCTACATCCAAAACATCGATATCGGCTTCCTGATCCGTCTATGGCCGGTGTTACTGATCATCATCGGCCTGGATATCCTTTTCGGGCGGGTAGCCCCATGGATTAGTGCCGTGCTTGGACTGGCCGTCATTGCCGGCCTAATCGCGGTTTTGATCTACGCCCCATCCCTCGGCATTTCTCACCCAGCCCTGTTAAACACGGAACACCTGGAAGAGCCGGTCGGAGGGGCTACTTCGGCCACCGTTGATCTGCGCCTGTCGCTTGAGTCCACCGAGGTTTTTCCGCTTGAATCCGGCTCGAACCTGATCGAGGCGGACATGCAGCATTACGGCAATGGTTACCTGAACGTCTCCGGCACGACCCAGAAGGAGGTCATTCTTGGATCCGAGAGCAGTACTTCCAGTGAAAACTGGTGGTGGCCCTTCAATACTACCGATTGGGATACTGACCTGAGATGGGACATCGGACTGACAAACCAGATCCCACTGGACCTGAGTGTGGATGGCAGCCTGGGCAGTTCGGAAATCGATCTCAACGGGCTCATGTTGAGCGATCTCAATGTGAACGTCAGCATGGGCTCGATGGAGATCATCCTGCCAGTCAGTGCAGAGGGCTATGATGTGGATATCAACGGCAGTGCGGGCTCGTTGGATGTTACCTTGCCGGAAAATACCAACCTCAACGTCTATCTGGATGGTTCAGCCGGATCCACCAGTTTCACCCTGCCAAGCAACCATGCCCTGCGGGTTGAAGTCCTGGATGGTGGCCTTGGCAGTGTCAATCTCCCCAGGAACCTGGTGCGAGTCTCCGGTAGCGGGGATGCCCAGGAAGGTATCTGGGAAGTGGCTGATTTCGATGGTGCAACTTATAAAATCACCATTACCATCAGCCATGTCGGCCCTGGCAGCATCGACATCCACTGAAATCCCCTCCACATTTGAAGGGCACACACCATTGGCGTGTGCCCTTTTTATTTGCCAGTATAATGGCCTCATGAACGCTGAATCATCCCGGCCAGTTGGCGACAGCACTCAGATCTATCTTAAACTGAGGAATCAGCTTCTTACGTTAAATCCCCAGCAGGTGGATATCAAACCCACTCCCGAGCATCCCAATGCCTGGGGCTGCCTGATGGAATTCATCCTATCAAAATCCGTCGTGACCCTGGCCGCCATCGTCGATGGGACGGCCAGCCTGTATTTCAGCACAGGCGGGGGCATCCTGGGTAGCGGAAACCATAATGAGGTCGGAACAGCCGCCAGGGGCATGGTCACTGAGGCTGAGGCGATCTTGAAATTCACCGAACCGGCTTCGGAATATCTTCTGCCCGCAGAAGGTCACATCCGATTTTACATCCTGACTTATGATGGCAATTTCACGACAGAATGCTCTGAGACGGCCATATCTATCCGAAAACACAGGCTGTCAAATTTATTCATGGCCGGCCAGGACCTGATCACGCAGATCAAGCTGGTCAGTGAAATGAAAACCAACGGTTAACCCATGTCTTCCCAATCCACCCCGTTCATCCTCAGGTTGAGACCACTCCTAAGACGCATGAACCGCATCATGGTGAAAAATTACGGCCCACACTTCCCGGGGCGGCGTCTCATCCTGCTGTTAACCACCACCGGCAGGAGTAGTGGAAAACCGCGTGTCACCCCGCTGCAGTACGAACAGGTTGATGGCATCCGCTGGGTGGCCTCCGGTTGGGGCAAAGATGCTGATTGGTTGAAGAACATCCACAGGGAGCCACGCGTATGCGTTCAGGTCGGTTCAGAGATTTACCAGGCTGACGCTGAGTTGATCGAGGATCCAACTTGTGTTGCCGATTTCCTGGGGTTAAGGCTGGAAAGACACCCACTCATGGTTGGTTTGATGCTGCGCGGCCAGGGACTCCCTAATAAACACACACGCCAGGACCTCGAACGCCTGGCGGTGGATGTTGTGGCTGTTAAATTAATTCCGACAGGCTAAATTTCCTGATTTGGCGGGAAAATAGTTTGCGCGATCAGAGGATCGCACGTAACTGGCGGCATACCTCAACCACCATATCCTCTGTCATTTTTCCTGAAAATGGCAAGGCCAATCCACGTTCACCCAGGCTTTCGGTGACCGGGAAATCGCCTTTTTGATAGCCGAAACGCTCGACCATATAAGGCTGCAGGTGGATGGGGGTGAAATACGGTCTGACCGGGATGCCCCGCTTCTCGAGCTCACGTGCCACCCGGTTGCGAGTTTTTTCATCCTCAAGCCAGATGATGAAGACGAACCAGCTCATGCGCGTGGTCTCCGGCAGGATGCGCGGGCGGCTCACACCCGGAATGCCGGCCAGGTGTTCGTCATACCAGGCAGCCACTTGCTCTCGGTTGGCCAGCAACTCTTCCAGCCGGCTCATCTGCACCGTCCCCAGGGCAGCATTGAATTCATTCAAACGATAGTTGTAACCCAGGTAGGTATGCTGCAGCCAGGTATCCCCGGGTGCACGACCTTGATTGCGCATGGCTTGCATCATCGCGGCAGCCTGGTCGTCGTTCGTGACGACCATGCCCCCTTCACCCGTGGTGATCTGTTTGTTGGGATAAAAGGCATACACCGCCATGTCCCCCTGGGTTCCCACCTTGGAACCCCGGTATTCCGATCCAAGGGCTTCACAGGCATCCTCGATCATCGCCACGTGGTGAGCTGTCGCGATCGCGCGCATACCATCCAGGTCGCAGGGTTGACCAAAAATATCCGCTGGCAGGATGGCCTTGAACACAGCACCCGCTTTCCAGCCTTTACGCGGCATCCAGCGTTCGGCCCGGGCGCCACCTTCGGCCAGGTCTTGCGCAGCCTGGCGCGCCAGACCGGGATCGATATTTCCTGTATCCGGTTGAACATCCACATAGATTGGAGTAGCCTGCTCATACAGGATCACATTGGTGGAAGCCACAAAAGAGAACGGCGTCGTCATAACCAGGTCACCCGTGGTTATACCGGCTGCACGAACACACAGGTGTAAACCACTCGTGCCTGAAGAAACTCCAATGGCATGCTTAAGTCCAGTGTAGCTGCGAAAAGCTTCTTCGAAGGCCAGGATGCGGCTGCCCATCGATAGATAATTGGTGGAAAATACATCTAAAACCGCCTGACGCTCAAGATCGGTCAGGTCGGGGCAGGACATGGGTATTTTTGGTTTCGAGGTCATGCAAAGTATTCTACTATAAAACCCCGGTCGCCCGGTGATCTGCTGAATAGCCTTGACAAATCGTATTGGAATGGTTTGCATCTTCCTATTATTTATGATATAGTTGCGGTCACAGCGTTATGAGGGTTCGCCTTCACGGCGCTGATTGTGTTCTATACAAAGATAAATAAAGCAAGAAGGAAGCTATCAATGACAACCTCATTTTTAACCCGTGAAGGATTCCAAAAGCTGCAGGAAGAGCTTGAATTTTTACGTGGCACCAAGCGTGCCGAAATTGCCAAGCGTCTGCATGAAGCCATGGAAGGCGGCGAATTAATCGAAAACGCTGAATATGAGGCTGCCAAGAACGAGCAGGCCTTTGTGGAAGGCCGCATCAAGGAGCTTGAGATCCTGCTGGCCACTGCCCGCGTGATCAGCGATACCAGCCAGGCCGGATCCATCCAGGTGGGCGCCAAGGTCACGATCCAGGAAGGCAAGAGTTCGCCCGAGGTTTACACCATCGTAGGGGCAGCCGAAGCCAACCCACGCGCCGGGCGAATCAGCAATGAATCCCCGTTGGGACGTTCTCTCCTGAATCGTGGGGAAGGCGACGTCGTGCATGTAGATGCCCCTGCAGGTGGTTTTGAAGTTAAGGTGATCAAGGTCGAATAAACACCGGGGCAGCATTTTTCCAGTTGAAACGAAGTTCATCTGCCCCCTCTCCTGCCCGGAGGGGGGGTTGTTATAATACAGACAAGGGATCCCGATCATGGAAGAAAAATACAACGAACTCGAACGTATCCGGTTGGAGAAGATCAAAAAGTTACGGGAAATGGGTATCGAACCGTTTCCTGTTCAAGCGTTGCAAAGTGCGACCGCCCGTGAGGCAATTGCAGCCTTTGAAGAAGCCGAGAAAAGTGGTCATACAGATAAAGTTAAAGATATCAGCCTGGCCGGCAGGATCCGTGGGATGAGACCGATGGGCAAGCTGGCATTCTTCCATGTCGAAGACCGCAGCGGCCGGATCCAGTTATTCTTTCGCGTCAATGAATTGGGCGAAGAGCGCATGAACCTGTTGGTGGACTATATCGACCTGGGCGATTACATCCAGGCCAGTGGCGAGTTGATGCGCACGCGCACAGGTGAAATCACCCTGATGGTCAAAGATTTCAAACTCCTGGCGAAGGCCATCACCCCACTCCCGGCTGCCAAGGATGAGGTTGTGGATGGAGAAATCGTCCGTCATGCCTCCCTGACCGATCCAGAAACCCGTTACCGCCAACGCTACGCCGACCTGGCCGTAAACCCCGAAGTGCGGGAAATCTTCCGCACGCGTGCGCGCATCATCAGCAGCTTGCGCAAGTTCCTGGATGAACGCGATTTTCTTGAGGTTGAGACGCCGGTACTCCAGCCGGTGTACGGTGGCGCTGCGGCCCGTCCGTTCATAACCCATCACAACCAGTTGAAGCAGGACCTGTATCTGCGCATCTCATTTGAACTTTATCTCAAACGGTTGCTGGTGGGTGGCCTGGAGCGCGTCTACGAGATCGGACGCGATTTCCGCAACGAAGGCGTCTCCTTTAAACACAATCCCGAATTCACCATGTTGGAATTCTACATGGCTTATTCGAATGCTGAAAAGATCATGACACTCACCGAAGAGATGGTCAGCACAGTGGCCCGCGAGGTCAAGGGCAATATGGTCATTGAGTTTGGTGACAATCAGATCGACCTGACCCCTCCCTGGAAACGACTGACCCTGCGCGAAGCGCTTGAGCAAGCCACCGGGATCGATATCAACGAACACCCGGATGCGGAATCGCTGGCAGATGCCATGCAGGAAAAGGGTATGGACGCCAAACCCGGCACCCCGCGAGGAAAATTGATCGATGGTCTCCTGGGCGATCACCTGGAGCCAAAGCTGATCCAGCCAACCTTTCTGTACGATTACCCACGTGACATCTCCCCACTGGCGAAATCCAAAGCAGGTGACCCCGAAACGGTGGACCGCTTTGAGGGCTTCACCGGTGGATTTGAATTGTGTAATGCTTTTTCGGAATTGAATGACCCGCTTGACCAGGAACAACGTTTCATCGAGATGGGGCGCAGCTTTGATAACGATGATGAACAGCGCCACCCGATGGATGAGGATTACCTGAAGGCGATGCGTTATGGCATGCCACCCGCAGGCGGTTTTGGCATGGGTGTCGACCGGCTGGCTATGCTGCTGACCGGTTACCGCAACCTCAGGGAAGTGATCCTCTTCCCCCACCTGCGCAAGACGGACGAAGATTAGCCCGACTGGTCGCCGGATTCCAGGGAGGCAAGCCACCCAAGATGGAGGTATAATCCGGGTTATCGGGAATATATTTGGATTTTGTTCACATCAATGCGTGCTGGCGCAATAGGATGAAGAATAGCTGCAAATGATCAGTGACAAGAGACTCTCTTTATCAGCAAAACTGAGTCAATCAGTGGATTAAGGAGCCATGTCCGCGAAGCGACTTAAGAGCATCCTTGAATATGTCTGGAAGACCCTGGTCCTGGTCATCGTCGCTTTGGTGTTCGTAAAGACTGGCGATTCCTATGTGATTTCGGTTGAAACGATACCGCTGGTGTGGTTGCCTGGCGGTATTTTTATCGCCCTGACCTACTTCTGGGGGTATCGATTCCTTCCTGCCGTGTATTTAAGCGTGTCGATCGCAATTCTGGTCACCGGACGCGGATTGCCCCTCGCTCTTCTAATCCCGTCAATCACAACCCTCGAATCCTTCCTTGGCTGCCTTCTCCTGAAACGGGTCTTCCGGGTAAATCCCAGTTTGATTTCATTTAAAGATGTGACCGGCTTGCTGTCTGCATCCATTCTGGTCTCATTTATCTCAGCAGGGCTTTTTTCTATTGTTTACTCGATGTTTGGTGCAGCGGATGAATTCTTGATCCTCTTTTCCTGGGGTTTGTGGTGGATTAACGGTCTTTTGGGAATCCTGCTTCAGCTGCCTTTAATTTTAGTATGGGGGACCGAACAAGCGATTGATATCAACATGAAGAACAGGCGCTGGGATTGGATCGCCGTGCTGCTCGTGTTCTGCCTTACCTGGCTGATCTTCCAACAAAAAGACCAAACGGATATCTTGTTATATTATCAATCCTATCTGCTGTTCCCGTTCATATTATGGATCGCCCTGCGGTTGCTCCAGCGTGGAATCACCCTGACCAACGTGGGTATCAGTCTGGTTGCCATCACGGTACTTTTCCGGTATGAAATCAATATCGCTCAGGATGGCTTTTCGAATATCTGGGTCCTGGGTGTCTTCCTGATCGTGGTCAGTATGACCTCTTTGGTCCTGGCTGCATTGTTCGCCGAACGGGAGTCAGCCACAAACAACCTGAAGGAAGCCAATGTAAAACTTGAAGAGCGTGTGGCACTACGCACCCAGGAACTGAAATCAATAAATACCCAGTTGAAACATGAATTAAAGATGCGTCAGACCGTGGAGATTGAATTAAAGGCTTCCGATGACAAATTACGTACCATTGCCGAAAATATACCTGAAGCGCTCTTCCTGATCGATGCCAATGCCAGGATCCTGGACGTCAACAACAAATTAATGGCCATGTTCAATGTCAGTCGGGATGAAACCATCAACCATCATGTGCTCGAGGATTTCCTGTCGCCTGATCTGCCTGCAAAAGAACTGGAACAATATCATCAAAGGGCATTGAATGGTGAAGCCATGACTTTCGAGTGGATTGCCCGTCGGCCCTCCGATAATTTTACCTTTCCGGTTGAAATCAAAACAAAACGAATCTGGTATGACCAGGAACGATGTCTCATTGGCAGCATCAGAGACCTGACTGAGCGCAATGAGATCATGCATGCTGAACATGAACAGCGCATCCTGGCAGAAGCCCTTCAAAATACGGCAGCTGCCCTTTCCAGCGTTCAAAACCTGGATGAGGTTTTCGACAAAATCCTTAAGAACGTTGGAAATGTTATTCCCCACGATGCAGTCAACCTGATGTTGGTCGATGAAGATGGTGTTGGCAGGATCGTGCACAGCCATGGATATCAAAAGCGGGGGATGCAGGAGTACATCCAGGATGTCCGTTTCGATGTAAGCCTGTTTCGTAATCTACGGGTCATGATCGAAACCGGCCAACCGCTGATCATCCCGGATGTGACCAATTACCCACAGTGGGTCTTCGATGAGCGTGCCACCTGGATCCAATCCTACGCGGGAGTGCCGATCCGCGTGAAAGGTGTCACCATCGGCTTCATCCAACTCGACAGCGGCACATCCGGTCATTTTAAAAAAGAACACTCTGCCCGCCTCCAGGCATTTGCCAACCAAGCTGCCATCGCGATCGAGAACGCCCGTTTGTACACCGAATTGCAAAAACTGGCCATCACGGATCCCCTCACCGGCTTGTTGAACCGGCATGGGTTTAACCCGACCTCCAAGCGTGAGTTTGAGATCGCCAGGCGCTACAATCACAAGGTCACCGCCATCCTGTTCGATATTGATCACTTGAAGAACATCAACGATGGTTTTGGTCACCCGGTGGGTGACCGGGCTTTGAAGATGATCGCGGAATGCTGCCGGACGACCATTCGCGAGATCGATCTGGCAGCTCGCCTGGGTGGGGATGAATTCGCGATCCTGTTATCGGAGACCGATCTGAAGGTCGGGATGGAAGTGGCCGAACGATTGAAGCGCTGCATCCGGGCTCACTGGTTTAAAGTGGATGGCAAGGAAGTGGAAGTCACCATTAGCGCCGGTGTGGCTGAATTAAAGAGGGGCATGAAGAGTCTGGACGACCTGATCGACACGGCTGATCGCGGCTCGTACCTGGCAAAATCGCAGGGTCGGAATTCGATCGCCAGTATTCAACCGATATCCAGGCAAACCCGGGCAGGCAGGAAAACAGATTGAGCTTTAGTTTTTAAATGCCGAATAACATCAACAACGCAGCGGCGATCGGAATCGCAGCCATCAGTAACTGGTCATAAATAAAGTTGACATGATTGTAATTCAACAACCCCATCGCAATCAACCACAGCCCGGCGAGGATCAGCCCCATGCTGCCCTTGACCCTCGATAGTATGGCTGAAAGCAACACAATCACACCCAGGACGATCAGACCAATATTGAAATAGAAGTTTCCCCCAAAGCTCCGGTAGGAGGAGAAGATCGATACAACCCCGAGCACCAGCAGGATGATGGCGCCGATGGTCACCAGTGGGCTTCGATCAGAATTCATATTCAATCCTCCAATTTAAACTAAAGGCAACCGGATGATATCCACCCGGTTGCCTATTGTAACATTATCTGTCTGATTACTTCCTGAGCTCGACCATGGGAGGCCGGGTATAGTTGTAAGTGCTGGTGGCATGAATGGTCAGATCAAGATTGCCACTCAATGTAACCTGGTCACCAGCCAACTCAGTGTACCAACTTTCAGGGTTCCCGTTGCCTGATATTTCAAGCGCCGCACCTGGTACATAGATCGTCCCACGAATGAAGCTATTGGAGTCTCCCGTAACTTTGAAGGTATTGGTATTCGTTACCGGTGCGAAGATCAACATACCCTTAAGGGCGGGTGGTTGGTTGACCGAAGGTGCCCGCAGCAATAAGTTGGCTGTGCCGGCCCAGGTTAACGATCCGCCAGACATATAGAAAGTGACACCATCGGAACTATTTCTATCTCCAGCCACCTTTACTGTTGATGTGCCGGCAACTGTAAAATTACCGGTGAGGCAGTAGAGACCTGGATTCAAGGTCAAGACTGAGCCACCACTTGTAGAGATCGAAGGATATCGTCCGGAGCTGATCGTTTTTGTTCCGGAAGACAACGAGACAGCAGCATTGTTGGGCAGCGCAGCGCAATCCGGGGTGGGTATGTCGATGATCGGAATAGATTCCGTAACCTGAATTGGTGCTGGATTGACTGTGCTGTTGCTATTATTCTTATAAAAAGACACATAGCTGATGCTGCCATAATCCACGATCAGGTTAATGGAGTCGTTGCCCGTGATCTGCAGACAGTAGTTTGAGTAGATACCCCCATCATAGATCACCAAGTCGACATTACCGGTCATGGAGATACCACCACCGCAGTGATCAGTGCCCAACGAGGCGATCGCATTACCCAAAGCCAACTGACGGCGTGGCCGGATGCGGCTGGCAGCTTCAACAGTGTTGGCGATACCTTCCGGGAAGAGCACTGCTGTGAAAGCGGTCTTGGTCTTGTCTGTGACCTTGACGTTCACATCAAAATAGCGGTCCCAGTAACCTTCCACCCGCTCAACGCCACAGCTCACCTGAACACCGTTGCCATCCGAGATATCGGCATCCAGTGAAACGCCAGACGCAGCAGCGCGTGCAATGGCGGCATCGCGTGCGACAACCATGGAATCGATGACCTCTTGATCGTCACAGGAAAAACCCAGGGCATAGATACCCTGATCGTCCATGGCAATAGCGCCAGCGGCCGCAGCGCTCATGGCTACGTTATCCGCTGTCCCCTGCATTTCATTTCGATCAGAATAGATCATCGACCCATCCACCGCGAGGGCGACCGTCCCCAACAGGCCGACGACGGCCACGGCGATTAAGATGATCGCCTGGCCTGACTCAAATTGCTTCAAATGCTTCTTCATTGTATGCTCCCTTCACATTCCAAGAAGTATTGTGATTTTACTCGCAATACTAATTAATGACAATAGAATTTAGTTAAAAGTGCCTTGTCATCCGCATACATTCTACAACCTTGTCGTGATAAAAACAATCATTTACACTCTACAATTGGCTTACAGTTTTGTAAGGTTCTTTTAATTTTCGGAGCACATATCCCAACCCAGTTCCCCGGTATTACACAACCTGGAAAATCGGTCTATTGATAAAAAAAACGCTCCCAGAGAAAACGTATGCCACATCACGGGCAAGGTGGACGCAGGATCGTGTCACTAACAGTCACCGAGAGAGGGATGGTCTGTTTGCCGAGAGCAGCGCCAAGGAACGGCATGGTCATCGGATATGCAGGATTTGTGATGGTGAGCGTAATCTCATTTCCAATACAGGCCTGCGTTTCATCCGCGGATGGACAGTTCACCCCACCAACATATACCGTGACCATGTCCGCTTGCGGTTGGAACATGTTCGTGCTGCTGCTGATCGTCCTGGCGACGATCTGATTGCAATACGTCGGGAAGACCGATCCGAAGGCAATGCCTTCCTGGGCGGCGTCCCGCATACTGATGTAAGCGATAAAGATGCGCCCGACATCCACGGCTCCGGCCAGCAGGATCAGCATGAAGGTCAGGCTGAATGCGACCTCTAGCAGGCTTTGACCTTTTTCAAGTTTATGGTGATTGTTTGTCCGAATTTTCTTGTTCATCTTTTCATCCGATCGTCATATGTCACTTTGGGTGAAGATCATTTATAAATCGCGTCAAGGAATATTTTCAGAGTTCCGTAAAATTTTTCACTTAATGGGAGAAATATGAAGTCCTCCGCCAGTGGAGCATTGCCATAGGCGTTTGTCGAGACCTGGGATTCCGGCATGGTTGAATCCACCCGCCGATATAAGCTGGGGGGTGTGACGATGGAACCGTCCGATCCAACCTGGGCGTAATAGAGCTGATCCTGCCAATCCTGGTCCTGCCAGGTGATGACGCCCGTGCCATTTGTACTGCGGGTAACGGACGGATATCCAGCCGAGCGATAATTTGGGTGACCCGGATAATCCTCATACACCAGGGACGTTGGTGGTACTTCAACACTGACCAGATCATTCGACAGGATGGCGTAATTGATTTGGCTGGTACTCAGGTCTTTCCAGGCAAACATAACTTTCCCGGAATCAATTTGGACGATGTCTACCTGATCCGTGTTGCTATCGGTATCCAGAATCGCCGACGCAACTGAAACAGTAGCATCCGGATTGATCACAGTATAATTTATGACCCAGGGGTCATTTGGACCGGTATAATTGACATACGCGATCATGAAACGGCCATCTTCCAGGTAGGTGGTAGCCGGGAAGAAATGACGGTTATTTGGATCCAGCTCCGCCACATAACCATAAAGTGGATCCAAAAAATCTGTGTCAATCACCCAATACTCGATTTGCTCCATATCCATTCCTAGATATGGATGATAATTTGTCCACCATACGATGGCAAATTTATTCCCTCCCACCGGGACGATACGGGGGGTTTTATATTGCCGGATTGGGTCAGCGGGATCGGGGTATCCATCCAAAATATCCAGCCAACCAGTGTTTCCGGTAAGATTCACGGGGTAACCTCCAACCATATTGCCGTTGGGATCCAGCAATGCATAATAAACATTCGAGTTAAGTAATATATCTCCACCGGTACCCTCATAAAGATTGACCAGGTAAGCGATCCCAATAAAGCCATCCCGCGAGGCGGCTACACCAGGCGAAAGATCAGGAGTGACTGCAGTTACGGGAGATGCCGCAATGGTTCTCTCAAGACCAAGTGCTGCAGGATACTGCTTACATAGTCGATAATGAATATCCGAACCTTCCAACCAGGTGATGATGTAGTAACCGGGTCTGATCATGTTCATGGCCATATAGGATCCGTTATACGGGACCGCGACATCCTGATAAGTGCGTCCTTTTACGGAATTCATATCGAACCTCAGACCATCGTTGTCGTCCTGGTAAAGCTGGGCGAAGGGTGCAGCAATGGCAGTTTGAAGATAAATAATGGAAGAACGGCTATTATCCGCCTGTGAGGTCACCGTCACCTTATAACGAGCCCAATACCCAGGTACCTGGTCATCACCTGCCGTTACACGCATGCATAACGATCGGGTCTCATCCCAACCCAGATTATCCAGGGTGTTGATCTCCGAAGAGCAGTTCTGGTCAAAAAAGGTCAGATCCCAATCCACTGACAAACTGGCAGGATCCGACCAGAAAGGTGGAATCTCCCATGCCAGTGAATAAGAATCTTCAGCAGGGCCGGATTCGGTTATGTTCGTCACATCCACGCTGATCCAGGCTTCGCCATCGGTAAAGAAAGCAGAGGATACCTGGGGACGAGCTTTCAGGTGGATACCCGGGACAGGTCGGGTGATGACCACCCTCTTACCCGAGGTCAGATCAGGGATGGCATAATTCAGACCTGTCACGCCATCCGCATCTTCGATTCCGGCTGTGACCATTGTGAAAATGGTCGATGTCGGTTCGTAGGCAATAACGATATTGCCGGTTTCATACAGGATTATCTGAAAGGTAATGTATCCCAATGTGCCGGCTTTTACATTATCCCACTGGATGATCGTGCGCATGGGTGAAGAGAAATTCTGTGTATAAACATGACTTAGCGTTCCATCCAAGGACAAGTCATACCAGAAAGCGCCGATCAGATTGTTGGGTACTGAGTCTGTCGGAAAAGGCTTATTGATATCCGTTTTTCGCTTCAAGATAGGGTCGAATGACAGGAATCCATTGACACTGACATAAGCCGTATTTACAGTTGAATTTGAATAAAAAGGGAAATCAACCGTGCTAATCGTCGCAGTACCGTTGTTAGTCTCGGATCCAAAGTCGAGGGTGGTAGGTCCTGTTCCCGATATATCCTCAAAGGTGGGAGCACCCTCATCTGACAATGTATAACCATATTCATCCGGACCTGCGCTGGTCTGAATACTTCCTGGTCCCAGGGGTGGTGGTGCTTGCGGTGGGGTGGGCTCCGAATAACCGGATATCTGGAAGCTTAATACGACACAGACCATCGCCACAATGATTTTCTTCATAATTACGGTACCTGACAGCCACCCGGTGTGAAGGTCAATCGGACAAATAAGACAGAGAAGAATTCCGATGAATACGTTAAAGTCACTGTCTCTGTTGCTCCCGCGGGAATAATCAGGTTTCCACCGCCATTGAAAATGGATGTGGTCATCGAACTCGGCGCTGCCACGCCGGTCCAGATGACCTCGCCACCCATATCGATCCGGGTCAGGTTGGCGGTTGCGCCCCACGAAACGGACAGATTCGTCAGGGTGATATCTCCGACTCCCAAATTATTGGTAATGTTAAAACTATATGTTGTTCCCGAGACAGTTGCGGCACCCGCGGATAATAACGGGCATGACACAGGCGTGGCGGTCGCGGTGGCGGTCGCGGTTGGCGTGCGGGTCACGGTTGGCGTGCGCGTGATCGTTGGCGTGCGGGTGATCGTTGGTGTCAACGTATTTGTAGGCGTTCTGGTTGGCGTGGGGGTCCTGGTGGGTGTCCTGGTAGGTGTATTGGTAGGCGTAGGTGAATTCGTGCGTGTCCTGGTGGGTGTCGCACTCTTGGTCTTGGTCGGCATACCGGTTGGCGTGACACCAATACCTGCCACATCGATCTCCATCATGATGGTGCGAGCATTCGTGAAGGTCACGGGGATCTGTGTGAAGTTAACCAGCGGGGCAACCGGATTGAAAGTTGTCGAGACCCTCACCACGACTCGCATCCATGGTGAAGTGATATTATCTGGATATGGGTTGGGAGTTACCTTGCGATCATCATCCGGTCCAAGATCGTACCAGATGTCAACATCACTATCCCGGATCCCGGCAATGAAGCCGACTCTTTTGGCTGCATTTCGGATTCCGGTTTCATCCAAATAGTAAGGCGTTCCCGAGGCGTTATTGCCAGCCGCTGCACCGTAACGTGTGGCTTCACGTGTCGCACTGAAGACCGCCGCATAGAAAAATATCAGCCGCCCAACTTCAATGATCCCTAAAATCAGAAGGAGCAGAACCGGTAAAACCAGTGCAAATTCAAGCAGGCTCTGTCCTTTTTTTCGTCGTTTCACAGGGGGGAGGATCAACTGGGGATGTCGTTTTGGAAGGCGGCAAAATGGTTTCATAGGTTTATCTCATCCAGGTTTGGTTAAACACAAGACAGACATACAGTTTTTCATTTCGGATGAAAAACTGATATGCTTTTAAATGCCATCTACGAAAAGAATACCGTCAAAAGAAAGAAAAGTCAAGCGCCGGCGAGTCCGGCGACCTTACAGAAGTGCAAAGTGGGCTCAGTCACCTGGATGCGACCAGATGCCGGCTGGTAATAAACTCTGATAAAATTCAAACCATCTTGGAAAGCAAAACCCCCACGGTCAATACGTTCATTCCCACCCGGAAGAAGGGCATGCTGGTCATGGGATTTACCGCCCTGCTCTTGCTGGTTGCCGGCGGTATGGCCTTTTACCTTTCCTATGCGGCTACCACCGGGCTGGAAGTGATCCTGTGGATCATTATCGGAACACTCCTGAGCTTGCTGGTCCTGCTGCTGCTCTACCGTATGTACGCATTGGGGAATGCCGCCTATGAAGTCCGGCGGGAAAGCTTGAAAATAAGGTGGGGGTTGCGCAGCGAAGAGATCCCGACCGGTGAGATCGAATGGGTGCGACCGGCCCGTGACCTGGCATTCGACCTGCCGTTACCCCGTATCTGGTGGGCAGGCGCCATCCTGGGCACCCGGGAAGTCCAAGGGCTTGGCACGGTTGAATACCTGGCAGCCGACGCATCCGACCTGTTGCTGGTAGCTGCCCCGGAGCTGGTTTTTGCCATTTCCCCCGAGGATGAGGCCGGGTTTATGCGGGCATTCCGGCATGCCAGTGAATTGGGCAGTTTGACACCCGTCCAGGCTCAATCGATCCAACCATCTTTTATCCTGGGAAGAATCTGGCAGGATCGGGCTGGTCGCTGGTCGATCTTGTCCGGCTTGGGGATAGCCATCCTCCTTTTGGCCATCGTTACAGCTTTGATCCCCACCCTGGGAAGCATCCATTTTGGGTTCACACCTTCCGGCGCTGCCACACTGGAACCATCCACACCGGAACACCTGTTATTGTTACCTGTCTTGAACGCACTGACCTGGACACTAAATCTGCTGGTTGGTTTCTATTTCTATCGCCAGGATCAGAAAAAGATGCTGGCTTATTTATTATGGAGTTGTTCCGCACTCCTGGGAATCATCCTGACTGTTGGTGTTATTTTCATTGTTATATAGTTTTTTTATTATGGAAATTTTATGAATCAATTTTTACTCGGGACCATCCTGGCTATCCTCATCTCGGTTACCGCATGGCGGCTGCGTTTGTTGTCCCGCTCTGGTATGATCGCTGCCGGGATCATGGGCATACTGGTATTCGGCTTGGGCGGTCTACCCTGGGCTTGCCTGCTGGTTGGGTTCTTCATCAGTTCCAGCCTGCTTTCACGTTTTGCGCGTAAACGAAAATCCCAACTCGATGACAAGTTCTCAAAAGGTTCACAACGGGATGCCTGGCAGGTTATCGCAAACGGTGGTGTGGCGACCTTGTTACTGACGGTTTCCTGGATCCAACATGACCTGATTGGTTGCAGCGAAGCCTGTTTCTCAGCTAATGGCTGGGCTTTTCTAACTTTCGCCGGCAGCCTTGCAGCTGCCAATGCTGATACCTGGGCGACAGAATTGGGTGTTCTGTCAAAAAGTAAACCACGTTTGATCACTACAGGTCGTCAGGTCCCGGCCGGGACTTCCGGGGGGGTCTCACCCGCAGGTATGCTGGCGGCAACGGCTGGTGCCGTATTGATTGCCCTGCTGACTGCCCTGCCATGGGCTGATATACCTCACCCGCTTGACCCGCTGCCGGTCATCATTCTGGTGACCGTTGCCGGATTGGTTGGCAGCCTGCTCGATTCCCTCCTGGGTGCAACCGTACAGGCCATCTTTTTCTGTCCGACCTGTCAACAGGAAACCGAGCAATCTCCACTACATAGCTGTGGCACTGAAACCTTCAAACGGCGTGGTCTGGAGGGTATGGATAATGATATGGTCAATCTGTGCTGCACGCTGGGTGGTGCATTGCTCGTCTGGCTGGTCTTCATGATCCAGTACAGGTGATGAAATTCCTCAAAAGTGGGTTAAGGTATAATACACGCCATGAGTGAAGAATTCCCTCAAGAAGAAATTTTGGATGCTGAGACTGAAAAATCGATCAAGCCGAAACGAAAACTGGGTCGCTTGATCCTTCTGGGCATAATTGGTATCCTGTTGATCGATACCCTATCCGGTTTTATTGGTTATCAGATTGGTCTCAGCCAGCGCGCACAGCAGGAAATCAGCGCCCGAACCTATAAAGCCGCACAACAATTCGAACGTGGCATTGTTGATATGCGTGCAGGTAATTTCCTGCAAGCCCAACAGCGTTTCATTTACGTTGCCGAGATCGATCCAAACTATCCCGGTATCGTTGACCAACTTACCCTGGTTGAACTGGCTCTGATGGCCACCGCCACACCAACACCTGGTGCTCCTGCAGTCGTTGTGCCCGCCAACATCAAGGGCTCCGAAGCACTCTATAATCAGGCTCGTGAATACCTGGCTCAAAAGGAATGGGCAGCTGCCCTTGAGGTCCTGGATCGGCTTCGGGAAGAAGACCTCACCTACCAGACAGTGGACGTGGATGGCATGTACTATATCGCGCTTCGTTACCTGGGTGTGGACAATATGCTCAAGAACGGTAAGCTCGAACAAGGCATGTATGACCTGGCCATGGCTGAACGCTACGGGCCGATCGACAAGGATGCCGAGGGTTACCGCACCTGGGTTGCGATGTATAAAACCGCGGCCAGATATTGGAAGGTCGACTGGGATAAGATGGTCTACTGGATGGAACAGGTCTACAACATGCTGCCTGGTATTCGCGATGGCAGTAATTACACTTCCGGTGAACGCCTGAGGTTCGGATACATCGCCTTGGGAGAGGCCAAGATGCAGGAACAGGATTACTGCGCTGCCATGGAACTATATGAGAAGGGTTTGGCTATCCGCACGGATAACTCATTGCTGGTAAAACGCGATGACGCCCGTACGAAGTGTCTGGCTTCAATCGTAACACCCACACCGACACCCACCTTGACGACTCCGGTAGTGGAAACGCCGATCATCGTAATCGAGACGCCAATCATCGTGATCGAGACCCCCATCTCACCAGATGTTACTCCAGTGGCACCATAATCTTATATTGGAAAACATATTAAAGAGGATGGATATAAATTATCCATCCTCTTTTTGTTCAGCTGATCGTGGTTGACGCAATCGATATTGCGCGTCCAGGAGAATTAAGATTACTTACTTTTTGTAAACCACCTGCCCGGCTGCCAGGGAGTCCCGAGGTACTCAAAGCGCCAGCGATCAAGTCCCCACCACCCAGCAATGCGCCAGGCTGCCACCAGCAGGACGGATAACAGCAGGAATATGGGCGCCACACCAGCCGTCCCGGCCATGGCAAAGTTCCACACCATGAATCCACTGAAGAAGGCAGCGACTGCCGTGAACAGTCCCAGGACCAGAGCGATTCCGATTAAAAACTCCCCCACCGCAACCATCTTGGCCATCCAGGTGTAAGCGCCGCTATCCAGGATACCCTGTAAAAAGTTCTGATACCATAGGTAGGCAATGGGTGGGTGGGATTCCGCTGCCTGGGCCGTCTGGATAGAATAACCCAGGAATCCCTTGAGCGCTTCCCCCCCCTTCATCCAGCCTGGATTGGTCAACTTACCGTATCCGGAGCTGATCCACTGGTATCCCAACCAGACTCTTACGAGCAACCATAACCAGGCCATTTTAGGATTGGAAAAAAGGAAGTCTATAAAAGGTGCCGGTTTTAGATCGCTGACAGAAAATTTCTGCTTAACCTGACTCATTGATTGTCTCCTTAATAATATAATATTTACCTTTATTATCTTAATTATATGAATTATTATATTTCTGTCAAGAGGGAAAATGATATTAATCAACCCATACGATAGGTCAGACCTTCACCGGGAATCAGGCAGCGATCGTGACAACCAGGAACCAGAGGATGGTCGTGAAGAAGACCAACCACTCGAGGATAGGGATGATCCAAAAATCCGGCCGATCGTCAACGACCGGTGCATCCTCATTCGTTTCCTGGGTATTATGAGCGTCTTGCCTTGCCGATATTATAATGAAAGAAGCATAACTGATTATGGCCGCAATCCCGGCCAGGTTCACCCAGCGTGAAATGACCTCCTGCCCATGAACCTGCATAAAGATGGCAATGGTGAAAAATAGGATGGTCACCAATCCACCCCTGAAATAGGAGGTGGCTGCGCGAGAATGGGGCGTAAGATTATTCATCGGATATACCCCCACCAACAAGCAGGAGATACCCGCCCACAGGCCGGCTAATCCGCCCAGGAAACCCCATAGACCACCCAGGGTTAAACCCAGCCCGATGGTGAAAGGGATGAACAACAATCCGGCGATGATCATGCCGTTATTAAAAAGCCAGGCATTTTGAGATACCCCCACCTCCCCCAATTCAGAGATGTAGTGGTTCAAAAACGAGTAGCGCTGACCGTTGGCGCCCCGATAAACCAGCGAGCTGCCGATGATCGCCAGCGTGATCACGACACAACCCAATAAGCCGAACAGCCAGTACCATGATTTTAAAAACGTGATTATTGATTCCATAATTTAATTCCCTGTTTATATGGATTATTATGAGAACCTCCCGGTCAGATCATGAGTCAAGGCACCCGTGATGTGAACCCTGGCCAGTTCTCCCACCGGCAGGATGCCCTCCACGATCACCAATCCATCGATCTCGGGTGCATCACGGTAGGATCGTCCAATGGAGATGGCCTGCCCTTCATCCACTCCCTCAACCAGGACAGCGAGTGTCCTTCCGATAAAGGTCTGGTTCTTTGCCAACGATATCTTTGCCTGAAGGGTCATCAAACGCTCCAGACGCTCTAATTTCACCTCAGCCGGGATCGGGTCACCCAAAGGTTGGGAGGGTGTGCCTTCCTCATATGAGAAAGTGAAGGCACCCACATGGTCAAGCCGCACTTCTGTCAGGAAATCCAACAAAGTTTGGAATTCGCGCTCACCTTCACCAGGATATCCCACGATGAATGTACTACGGATAGCCAGGTCAGGCAGGCGTGATCGCATGCCAGTGATTAACCGCCGGACCCCATCCATATCGGAGGGACGTTTCATGGCACGCAGGATGCCCGGATCAGCATGCTGCAGGGGAATATCCAGGTATGGCAGGATCTGGGGATTAGCAGCCATCACATCCACCAGGTGCGGTGTTACAAAACCTGGATAGGTATACAACAAGCGCAGCCAGGGCAGGTCTGGAACAACCGGCAGAAGTCTCTCGATTAATGTTGCCAGACCATCCTTTAAACCCAGGTCTGAACCGTAATCGGTCGTATCCTGGGCGATCAGGATCAATTCGCGGATAC
>Ga0208980_10000046_pt1 | contig 51497 bp, 63 predicted proteins | sample WetSurMetagenome_3_FD_187993 | JGI IMG/M metagenome (GOLD analysis project Ga0208980, IMG submission 187993) | Wetland microbial communities from Twitchell Island in the Sacramento Delta, sample from surface sediment Aug2011 Site A1 Bulk (version 2) | ecosystem: Environmental > Aquatic > Marine...
AGCATCTTTGTGAGACTTGGCTTGGAGACTCAGCGTAGTCCCAGCCGGGACAGCCTCGATATGCAACAGACTGGGGGCTGGCATGATGATGGAGTGGTCTTCGTCAGCACCGATCACCTGGGGATCAGCAGCAGTGTCATACGCCAAGTAGACGGGGAAGGTGGGCATGTCGATATTGGTAATAGCCATTTGTCAATTCCTCAACATTTAATCAGAGTTTGGAACTTCCTGTGCAAAGACTCAAACTTTGGGTGGTCTATTAGATGCTTTCTGACGGACATTCTCTACTACCAATCTTTGATACAAAGATTGTATTGAAACAACAGAAGCTATTTGTTCATTTGTCATAGCTTCTAATGTAGATTGTGCTGCCCGTAGATCAATTAACCGCTGCTCCAAAGAAGAGATCTCTTCTTCAAGAGACTTTTTTGCAAGATCTTTCATAGGACCATTAGACATTACTGTAACTCCTATACATAACAAACTTTTGTAAGAGAACCAGCTTTTATTTCAGAGAATCCACCAAACGGATTGTACGATCCATAGCGATATTTACCACATGAACCGGGCCATGCTGGAGCATCCACTGAAGCCCAAGATATTTTACCTCTTGGTGATATTACAGCACCCCGAGCAAATGTAAGCAAAGGACCTTGTTGAACATACCAAGTCAAATAGGGTCCATCTACAGGGAAACACACATCAGGTTCATATTCGGCCCATTCAGTCCCAACTTCAAAAGGAGTAAGAGACAAAGAATAGCCATCACCAAAATACAGATCCGATATGAGATGGGCTTCTACACCAAATACATTGTAGGCATATCTACGAAACATTGGTTTTATGTAACCGTTTGGACCACAGGGAAAGGCGTTTGGGAACCACCCAGGAAGATAGTTGTCATCCCAAAAAATGAATTCCAGCCCCCAATTCCATACGATATTGTCGTCCCCGGTGGAGTTGTACACTAAACTGGAGTACCAATCTTCGTACCCTAAACAAGGAGCATTACGAAGTCCACCACCCGAATCGCTACCTCCATATACATAAGTGGTAGGGTACACATCGGTCCCACTAAACGTCCATGTTTCTTCTGTATCCCATAGATTCTCCCAAAAAGGGGTACTACAAGTACAAGCTCCAGAATAATGATTCCATATCTCTCCGATAAAAGTTAGCTCGGTAGTTCTTCCATTCATGGTCACAGAAATACCTGATAAAAGCATGTCGTGACCAGATACATCATAACTGTTAGTAGCAACTTCTTCACGATTAAATGTGTAAACGGAGGCAGTCCATTTGGAAGCTCTAGCTTCTTTTAGGGTTTCATCTGATGGATCGTAATATAAAGCCACTAACAGATTGTCTATCCCGGAAGAACTTTCTCGGTAGTCATAAAAGGGAACTGGATTTGTTGTATCAATACAAAAGGTATCGGTGCCAGAATTATCATTTGGACAAGAGTAGGGGACTTCTAGAACTCGGTTACCAAGAGTCCCCCCTGTGTACCAATAATAGGAGGGAAAAACCTGTTGCAGATTACGCAATACCGTAGTAGATAAAATAGGAGGGTTATACGGTTTTCCTTTAGCTGGAGGAAGACCAGAAGAGACATTAACCCCTACATAGGTTACTGGAAATGGTCCCTCTAGATCGTTATGCCCAAGAAAAGAGGAGTTGGTAAATGCCATCATCAATATGGCTTGACTGCCATTTCTCTTTACATCTACTTGGTACAGATTCAATCCACTCTCTGAAACCCAATAAGTATCACCAGGAAAAGCAAAATGGCGACCATCATAGGTTTTACGATCAGCCATACCAATATCTGAGAGAACAAGAGTACCACTGTAACTCTTGTATCTAGCATTTGGATCAGCATTGACTATACCAAATTGAATTATGGTATAAGGAATTGTTGCTGTATTAGAGTAGAGATTTATAGTTGCATTCGAAAGCTTTAATTGGATAAGCCACCTAATTTTTTGTCCGTCAGCAAACACCCAACCATCGATGTTCTCCCCGTAAAGTTGCTGTCTACTTCCAGATAGAACAGCGTACTCCTTGTACCCAGCCGACAGCATCTCTTCACGTTTAATAGCATCATATTCATTAGGGAGTTTTTGTAGGGATACGCTCCCTGCTCTCCAGCCGTCACCAGACGGTTGTGGATACTCTTTTCCATCCGTTAGCAGTTTCGATCCTTTTACGAATCCATGTCTGGTAGTACCAAAGTAGTTAACCTTCTGAAGAACATTAGATGTCTCTTCTTCTTCAGCCGGTATAGTTCCTAATTGCCAAAAAGGTATCATGTGGGTGCCGGATCAGGTTTGAAGAACATTTCACAAAGCTTACCGCTCTTATCTCTGAACTGAAGCTTCTTAATGGGAGTTACGTCAAAACTGAAAATTCCATCGGAGGAGTACACAACATTTTTGGTGTAGTACTGCCTAGCACCAGTAGAGGTTTCAGTTAGTGGAAATTGAGCCCCAGCCCCAGCCCCGGAAGAAGTAGCTGACCAACCCCCCACCCCAGCACTGGGTACAATAGATCCTTTCGGAGCCTTCTTTACTATCCCTTTATTAGTCTTACCTCTTCTCGGCTTCCACAAAGAAGAAACAAGATCTCGGGGGGTAGACCCAGCCATCAGACAGCAAACTCCTTCGCATTAGAGACCTGTATTGATAGGTCTGTAGAAGAAGACGACCCAGATAAAGAATTAACAATTCGTACCCACACAGCGCGGGCATTAGCTACTCCTCCAGTAATAGTAAGCCCCAAATTTAGGCTAGCACCAGCAACAGCTGAATCTAACCCTCCAGAGGTTAAAGCTAAGTACACCCAACTGTCTTCTGGTCCTGATCCTGGATTGGCATCTACAATGTCAACTGTGATTTGATCTACCCCCGGAGAGGTAGCATTCTGGAGTTTCTTAGTGGCATTGGTGCTACCCAAGTAAAACACAGTATTAGTTGTCCCTTCGCCAATACCAACGCTCCCAGTCACAGGAGTTGTCAGTGAGGCATCAGTGTAAAATGCAAACGTAGCCATAAGTACCTCATGCTGAAAGCGTCAAATCATCTTCAGGGATAGCTACATCATAAACTTGTGATGCAGCTATAGTTACAGCTTGGGTGTGGGACTCATCAATAGTGGGACCCCTAATGATAAAGCTATAAGGGTACATCCTTTTTTCTATTTCAGGATTGAGTACAGGATTGGCACTCCAATTAGGCATCAATTTACTATCGAGGTAATTTGTCAAGAACCCCTCCCACTCCGTCTGAGCAGTCTCATCATAGATGGGAGACTCCAATCGCCCTCCAATGTAGGTCCCTAGTGACACATAGGAGTCAAACTCCTCCTCCTCCGTGGGAGTGGGCTTCTCTACCGGGTCAATGTCAGTGTCTTCTGCGATACCAGAGCCATTGTGCCGAGAAATAGCCAGGGTTATCTCAGTGGATGCTTCACCAGTCTCCAGGTCCCAAACGGACTTCAACGCTTTCACCTTACCGGCTGCAGTAAGATGGGGCGTATCCACTTTAACAGTGTGCCCCAAAGTAACAGAAGGTTGAAATGCCACCTTAAATGACACAGTTGTTAATCTGTGAGCCCTAAGGATGTCTCCACGAGCCGCAGCGATGATAATTTGCTGTATATCATTGAACTCATCTCGATTCACAGAACCATCAGCGGATTCTTCGTCTCCATCAACATACGTATCACTGGGATCAGACCCTGGAACTTTTTTTGCCTCTTCTGGTTTTTCACTGCCATAAGGCACTACCGAATTTTCCCAATCTGAGTAATCTATCTCATTACTAAGGGAATACTCTTCACTGGTAGCTACAACACCAATGGCTTCGATTGAATCAGGTGCTTTGATAACTATGTCATAGTTCTCTTCAACATCCTGAACCCATCTAGCCGCAGCCCTCCATCGAGCACCATTACAAAGATGAGAAGCATCAACTACGGCATCATAAGAAAACCCTTCATTTTCTGTTTGCTCTCCTGTAACAGGATCTACTGAAACTTCTTCGCCATTCACAAACCCACTAATAGTTCTGTAGTTCCATATGATTACATTTGCCCCTATTGGAGCACCAGGAGCACCGCCCCCAGGAGGAGGGCAATCGTATCCACCGGCTGCCCACACTGGATCATATTCAATCTTTGATATAGCTATCCACGTTCCACTTGTAGCTGCAGACTCAACCATCGAGCGTTGACATAGTTGCCAATTCCCAGGCCAGCGCAAAAAAGCACAAGGAATATCAAAGTATTTTGTCTTCCAATTAAATGTGATTTCTTTGTGCCTCTTCCTAGCATAAGAATAAGCTAAAGCGACGTTAATTTGATTGGTCATTTCAGACCGTTGGGCATACGTAAGAGTTAGAGTTTCATGGAATCTTTCATTATCTTCAAATGTGAAATCAGGAACTATTACACCGGCTGAGCGTTTAGCCCTGATAGAAGTAACATTGATACGTCTATCCGCATCATGCCAAAGACAATCTTCCGTTGTAGACAATCTTTCTTGAGCATACGTCCATCCAGATTTATCATCCTCATCTGCCCACACTTCTGCGGAATACAAACCACCAACAACAGCAGCAATCTCTTCTTTTGTCATAGCATTAAATTGAGCAGGCATCTGAGTGTCTGCTGATACTTTGATACTTCTTCTATCTGCATCCCACTCAACATCTGCTACAAAACCACTAAAATACTTACGCTCAAATTGTAAAGTCCCAGATACGTACTGCTGATACCAAAATTCCACTGGTTTTCCTACATACACTAAGGGATCTATGCTGCCTAGTGCAGGGGCAATAACAAAAGTGGCTACCAAAGAAGCATCTTCTTCAAAATCAAACTCCAAAGCCTTAACAACTTTAGCTGATATGTCTACGCTATCAAGAATAGTCTTTTGTGACCATGTAGCTTCATCCACCAAAGTAAGAGAAAGAGTTTTGTATAGTGAAAAAGGAACCGTCAGACCTGAAACAGATTCACCACTACCATAGATACTAAAAGGAACAGAATACGTAGGAGATGCTACGTTAATAGTAAAACCAACAGAGGGAGACACAGACTCCCCTGAGTACAAAACAAAAGGCAAACCATACGTCTCTGGAGTTGAACTACTATCCAATTGAAGATTGATAGTGATAGTTGTCTCTATTGCAGGGGGTATGTAGTCGTATACCGCAAGAGGTTCGCTCTCACCAATACGCAAAGTAAAATCCAAATTATTAGGCCCGGAGTCTATCCCAAAATTGGTAGGATATGTGTATCTTAACAACCAACCTAGATCACCATATATTGGGGGATACCCATCTAAGGTAAGTTCACTAGGGGTTATCAAGATATGTGGAACAAAAAACGTGTCCCACAATACAACTTCAACTCCATAGGCAGGAAATTGTCCGGTGTAATAAGTAGGAGAGTCAAAAGATGCAACAGGATCAGCCCCTTGACTTGGCTCACTAGAGTAGGGGTTATGGGCTATGAGAACACCATCTATGTAGATTCTTACCCTATTAGCTTCAGTGGCATTATTCGAATCGAACAACACCAAAAGATAATAGTCTGTATTATAAGAGATAGGAGAGGCACTTTCAGTTGACACGTAAAACACAGGGGAGTTGTCAACCTCAGCATCCACCCTGATACCTTTCCAGGCACCATTAAAAAATCCGATACCAAGGTAATTCTGGTTTGGGACAATGCCAGTCTCTGAAAAGTTGTCAATGAGAAATATGAACGATAGAACTTCTGGGTAAGACAGAGTAGGAATTCTGAACTTTGTACCGAAGGTAAACGTGGTTAATGAATCCATAGAATAGGTTTTTGTAATGCCAGTTATCTCTGAATCGAAAGTTATGGGTACTGATCCACCATTAGTAAAGTGGTTATCGTTACCACTGGAATCATTGGCATTACTATCAGTGAACCCAAGCTTAAAACCATGGGTTCCAAAAGGACCGGAATACGTATCTATATCAGCATCATCTACAATATACCCTTCTACAAACATGACATCTGATAACTTGCCATCCCAATTGTCTGTCCAAGTGGGATAACCAGACATATCATTGTTTAATCCAGCAATAATTATGTAATCATTGTATGTACCATTGCTGTTGTAAAACGGCTCATTTTGAGTTGGAAAGCCGCTGTAAGTAGCTTGTGTTCCATTGAAGAACACCTTTAGACGATCAGATTCGGTGGCTTGAGTAGAATCGTATTGAACTAATACTCTGACCCAGTTATCTTCTTCGACACCATACTCAAGTGTGTAATCATCAAAATCATAAGATCCGTCAGCATAATAATGACCTACCCAAACTTGCCCATATGATCCACCAGTGCCAACATATGAAAATTCCTCTACAGAACCGGTAGCACTGGCTGACTCAGCAAAATGGAAAATTAGAGGGTATCCTGAATCGCAATCAGGAAGTACTCGTATTTTGAAGAACAGCGTAAAAGTAGTAGTGTCTACTCCAGTTACATCCCGAATTAACCATTGAGTCCCGTTACTACAACCAGAACCATCAATATCATCACTGGCGGCATAGTAAATAGTGCTTGGAGTGCCGGAGGTCTGATAGGGAGTTTCACGATACAAAACAGATTGAGCCTCTCCTGAGTAAGAAATCTGATCCCAATGAATAGCTGGATAACTAGCATTGGGAGATCCATTCACTGTCCCGCCAAGTTTCAATCCTCCAGAAGCCTCATAATCTCCAATGGGATAAGGATACGTTATATAGGCGGCACCCCCTGCCTCAATACCCCCAGAAACGGAATAGGGGTAAAGGTTAAGGCCGGATAAAACAGATCCGCCAGAGCCAACATAATCCCACCCTCTTCCGACGTTACCGGTAAGGGCTGCGGTTCCAACCTTGGAGCCACCAACTGCGGTGTAGTCACCTACAACAGCCATTAGACTTCTTCAGCCTCTAGAGACCATGAGTACATAGCATCTGCTGACACAGATTCTTCTGGGGGATTGCAAATCACTGTGATCTTAGGATAGTAAATAACTTGATACCGAAGAGCCCCAGCTACAGCGGTGAGTGTGAACTTATGGTGAGTAGAAGCCAAAGGAGGGTCGGCATCAGCAGAGGTGTATGTGGTGTACTGCCAATCGTTCTGATAAGACATGATTGCCCTAGCATAGGCAATTGCTCCAACCGGAGATCCATCGCCGTTTAGAGTGCCATCTGTTCTCCTAGCTTTGGGGACATTAATGGTAAGAGCCGTAGTTCCACCAACTGCCCTGGGAGCCACACAATACAGGGTATGAGTGGTTGACCAATCAAAAGCAGAGAACCCAACCGGTATAACACCCTGCCCATCTAGCGTAGTTCCAACCTTGCCAGACCATGCAGTACGAATAATCATTGACCCGTTACCAGTTCTCATAGGGTAACGAGCTGCCAAATCACGATAGGTCTGGCTGATCTCTTGTGAAGACGAAAAGGGAATGGTGATAGAGTCAATGATTAGCTCAGGGATGTAACCCATACGACCTCCAGCAGAGGCAATGACATCACCGTCTGCATAAACACCTCCAGAGCCAACCCACTCACCTACAACACCCATAACATCACTTCCTGCCTCGCTTTAGATTCTCCTTAGCGAGATACCTCTTGAGACTGTCTACTTCCGACTGAGAGCCCCGCAGATTTAGCGTTTGATCGGGGAACTGCAGGTACACAGGGGCAAGTGATGTTGATTGCACACTGCCGCCGCCCGCCAAGGCAGGAGCCATCACCATCACATCCGGAGGGGACAGCATAGAACTGAGCAGAGACGGCAGTTCTTTAACCCGCTCAACCAACCCACCCATGGCAAACCGAGGAAGCTTGCCAAACTCGTTGATGTAGTGCAGGGCACTCAGCCCATACTCGCGGATAATGTTGCGGACGCTAGTTGCCTTGATCACAAACTCATTAGGCGACAGGAAAGCCAGGAGGTTGTCACTGGTATCTGTACCAGGACCTTGCATCAATCCACCACTGGCTTTGTAGCGGTCTGGGTTCTGCTTTTTGAACTCAGCTAATATGTCTGCGTAAGACGATAAGGTAGTGCCACCAGTGGTAACCGCAGTTCCAGTACCGTAGTTGTTAGCACCAGAAGTCGGAGGAAGAACAACCGTCTGAATGGCAACCGTAGGACTAGTTGACTGAATTCCATTGACGATTTCTACAACATCCGCTGCGGCACCTGTACCATCCGCTGCCGTGTTAACCGTTAACGGTTCAAGAGTGGTCTCTTGCTTCTTCAGATAAGCATTAAGCTCACCCTGGCCCTTACCCTCAACCTTCTTACCCGTCTCTTCACTTTGAATGGACCAAACAGGCTGCATGGGAGCCTTGATGGGCTCTACCTGTTTTTGCGCTTCTTCTGTTGCCTTCTTAACCTGGGTCTTATCTACATCAACCTGCAACTCTGCTCTTGGCTGTACAGCAGCACCAACAAACCCAGCCTCTTGCTTCTCCCGAGGACCGACGAAGCCGGGGCTAGTCTCATCACCCTCCTCAGAGGTAGAGGCAGTGATCTTTATCTTGATGTCCTTGGGGATGAGAGACTCGATGTAGTCCTTTGCCTTCTTGAACGACTCTTCATCCACATCCGCAACGAGAGTAGTGGTCAGCTCCTCAAGCTTCTTACTGATCAGCTCACTTAGCTGCTTAAGGGCAGCCGTCAGCTCCTCCACCCTTTTCTGTTCAGCCTTCTTAACCGCCTCAGTAGCAGCCAGCTCTTTCCTCAGAATCTCGTCATAGACCTTGGCAGCTTGCTTGTACTGCTCTTTGTACTTATAGGTGTTAATGAAATCGTTTTCTTGCCTAGCCTTCTTGGCTAGATCAAGAGTCTGATTCAACTGCAGACGATACAACTCCTTGGCTCTGGTGAAGTTACCGGCAGCAAGCTCTTCATCCGCTTCTTTCTTGCGATCCTGAATCTCCTGGTAGTCCAGCAGCTCTTGATAGAACTTGTCCTTACCTTGCGGGTCTCGGTCTATCTCACGAAGGTTTTTACGTACCTCAGTGGCGAAATCCTTGATCTCATTCTCAAGAGATTTGATCTTCTGAATATACGCCGCGTAGCGGTCCTGAGATGCCTTCAAAGAATCTTTGAGGGCCGTCTCCTTACGCAGAATGTTCTGTATAGAGAGCTTGGTGGTTTCCTCGTCAAGCTTCTTCAATTGCAGAGCAAGATTTTCTGAGCCTTCTTTAACGCTCTTGTTGTATTGGTCCTGCAAAGCTTCGATGGAATCCAAAGCCTCCTTCTTGCGCTGGATAAATAGGTCTCTTTCTTTCTGTAGCCTCTTATCTGTAACATCTATAGCTGCCTGACCAGCTATACTGGAAACACCACTAGCCTCTGCCGACAGAAGCCCTTCTTTACCAACCTTCCGGCTTAGATTAAGAGCGATAGCCTTTTCTGTTGTAGCTATCTCCTCATCAAGCTTTTTGAGCTTCTCCCGCTGAGCATTTACCTGCTCACCAAACCGATACTCGAAAGAGTACGAAGACTCGATCAGTCTCTTCTTTTCTGCGTGAACAGCTTCAATGCGCTTCTGCTCTCTATCGTAGACCGTATCGATAGAAGACATCTGCAGATCAGCTTTGGTCTGCTCAAGCTGCAAGATCTTTTCGAAGTTGCCTTCAGCCTGAGCGATGGCTAGATTAAGGTCAGCAGTATCTATGTCCAGTCCGAGGGTTATGCCCTCCTGAGCCGACACCAATTCATTCAGCTCTTTGAAGGCATCTACCAGCCGCAAGGTAGAGCTACGCAGAGCCTCATTCTGCTTCTGGGCTAGGTCTGTCTTGTACCCATTGATCTGTTGAAGAAGGTCGTTAAACCTGTTGAGTATTTCTACATCCGTGATGCCAACGGTAAGCCCTCTAATTTTTTCAGACAGAACATCGAGGTCCTTTAGGGACGAGGCTTTCTTGGTGAGGTCATCGAGTGCTTTAAGAACGGTGTCAAACGGAGCGATATTGCCGAAGTCCTTAAGCTCAGCTTTGGCATTGCGAGTAAGAGTAGTGATGCCGCCGAAGAAGGCGGATATTTCGTTGCTCACTCCCTCCTGATAAGTGCCAATATCGATCTTCAGCTTCTGCAAAGCGTCAGCTACTTCTTGCTGTGCCTTCAGTCGCTTTGCTTGCACCAATAGCAGTTGACGATCCGCCTCTATCGCCGCTTTGAAAGCTGCTTCTTGGTCTTCACTGAGCTGGCCTCTTAGAGCCATCTCTCTGATGATGCCTTTTTCCTTCTCATTTTGGGTTCGTTGTAGAGTAGCCTGCCGCACGTACTCCTTCTTGACTGCGGCATCCTTTGTCTCCTCAGCAAGAGCCTCAAGACGAGTCTCCTCGATGAGCCCCTGGCGGAAATTCTCTATCCTATCTGTCTTGGCTTTCTCATCAATGTCATCCAGCTTCTTACGGTACTTATTCCAGGACTTTTCAAATCTGGAGAAGAACTTTTCGAAAGCCGCATCAAAATCAAAAGAAAGAGAAACCGCTTCTGTAAACAGATCCTTGATGAGACCAGCAACACCGAAGAAGACGTTCTCAAACCAACTGGCAATGAGGCTTATTACAGCCCCAATCTTGGAGTCGGCAAAAATCACCTCACCGAACAGCTTCAGAAGATCGATAGCCAATAGAGCACCACCGACTATCGGGATGAACTTCGTAGCTAGCCATTTTGCAATGGTGGTTACTGCTATACCTAGTCCGGTAAGAAACGCTCCGGAGAACCTTGCTATGAATGCCCCAACCGTTCTCGCGATAAACGCATCCAGAGTTGCGGACAAACCAAGAGAGAAGGAGGTTGCAAAAGTGGTAGACAGCCGTGTAGCTAGGCTTTGCAGTGCGCCTCCAAAGAAGGTCAACAAAAGGCCCACTCCCCTAAGAGCTGCTGCTGCACTCTTGGCGAAGTTTTCAATGACCCGACCCATGGCTAGTACTGCCCGTATCATTTGAGAGAAAATGGCAACAGTAGCTATGGCTAGGAGGGTGTCCTTGAACTCCAGAAGGAAGCGAAGAATGTTGAAGAAGACGTTGGCAAGGCCCCGCACCGTCTGACCGAGAGCCTGGGCACCTTCACTGAACTTGCCCATGCCGTCTATTGATTCACCAAGCTCACTCAAGAACTTTGACAGCTCATCAACTATGGCTTTGTACGCAGGCAGCAAATAATTGCCCAGCTTGACTTGCACCTCATCGATGTATCTGGGTAGTGAGGTGAGGGCTTTGCCCACATCGTTCATTGCCAGCTCGTAAATACCGGCGAGCTTAGTTGCCTCCTTTAGAACCGTGTTAGTGAAGGCGAGCTTCTCTTGAGACTGAGTGAGCCCCTGGCCGAATTGCTGTGTAGCTTCAGCGAATGCGCGGCGACGATCCACCAGGATACCCATGAACCGCAGTCCAAGGGTGTCCATTTGCTGGATGTTGATGATGAGTCGCTGGAAAGTCTGGGAGCTGTCCCACCCGGCAACGACTGCGAGATCCTGAGACGCACGAGCTAGCTTGGTGGCGTATTCTTCTACGTCATCAACAGGGACGATGTCGGCTCGGATGAAGTTAGCAAGAGACTCTCTTGCAGACGCAGCAGTAATGCCCAGCTTGCGAACTGCAGCTTCTGTTTTGGTTATGCTCTCTTCTGAGATGCCTGCGTTCTCGGCTACCTTTCTAAGAACGGTGCCCAGGACTTCTGTCCTAGCTGCTGTGTCAGCTAGGTTCTTAACAAAGGAGACAAGGAAGTAGCCGCCAATAAACTGGCTCAGGTTTCGAGCACTAATCAGCAGAGATTCGAAAGAGCGAACAAGACCAACAGTCGCTTGATCGGTACTGTCTATATCCTTGGCAGTTTTTCTTGCACTCGTACCTACATCCTCCAGTCCATCGGAGGTTCTTTTGCTCTGATCACCAATACCCTTGAGACCATCTACAAGGGTCCGGAGATCATCAGCAATTCCCTTGAGCGTATCAGTTACATCACTGAATGCTCGTATGTAGATATCAAGATTGGCTGTTGCCACCGCTTTCCTCCACCGCTCTCCAGATTTTCTGGAATCCGTCCTTGTCGGCTTGTGACGCTCGTAAAAGCGTGAGCGTCATAAGGTGGTCCGTCCTTTTTCTCTCCTTGACCACCGAAAGCAAGGCGACAACCTGCCTGTAAGTGTATTTTCGAACCTCCGAAAGCGTATAGCCAGCCGATACCAGAAAGTCTGCTGCGATTACGAGAGACTCTTCGAAGCTTGCGAGACCGTCTCCGGCGGGGGCTTTCGAAGCTTCAACGCTTCGCCCTGTAATTTTTCGATAGCCCTTCTTAGTGCCAAAGGGTCTGGCACCGACAGTTCCCAGATGGCTGCGATAGCCACCAACTGAGTTGACGCAGGGATAAGCCTGACGTAATCCTCCTGACCAACAGCATCTGCTGCTAGAGCAATGATGTCAGTCACCATCTTAGGAGCAGTTGAAATGATGCCGGAGAAATCAGGATTATCCGACACAAAGAACAAGGCGAAGTCGTCTTTGTGCTTTGTCAAAACTGCCGATACGTCTTCAAGACTAAGACCTCTAAGAGACAGAGTCCCGTTACCCACTGTAATAACAGCCGGAGGTGGAAGAAGGTCCTTGATGCTGACAGCCATTTTGCTCTCCAAAAAAAGGGGGGCTTTCGCCCCCCAATCTTACTCCTGCCCCATCACATCATGCTAGCAGAGTCTGCTTGAAATACTTGGAACCAGAGGTCCTCAGGTTGTCAGCGAGGACATTGCCTTCCATCACAAACTGCTGGACACCATCCCCGATCAACGCGAGTTCCTTGAGCGGATCAACGGAGAACCGGAAGACCTCGACCACTACAGGAGCATTCTCGGCAGCAGTATTGAGACCCTCGAAACGGAGGTAGTAGTCGGTGGCTCCCTGGGTCAGGGCATCGATGACCTTCTGCGCCGAATAGGTGTAATTGACGACCACATTGTCATTGTCCTGAATGGCAGTAGAAGGAGTAGCCGCCCACATCACGCTGCCAGCCTCCTCGTTGACCTTGTAGTCCCAATCACCATCTGCATCACCAACCGTGTACTCGACAAGCGTATCGGTGCCGACCTCAAGAGTAAGACCATCGATCTTGATGTGACCGAGAGCCATAACCTTGCCAAGCTGCACACCAGCCGTGTAGGTAGTGTCGGTAACAGTGCCAGCGGTGACATCAGTTGCAGAAGCTCGCAGAGCAATGTTGAGGTTAGCCGCGTTGAAGGACTCCATCGTCATGGTCAGAGAAGCCTTCGTCTCCTGAGTGAGACGAAGGTCAATGCTGCGCTGACCAGACTGCGACTCCTTATGCTCAAGGACCGAAGTCGCTACTGCAATTCGCAGATCACTGACGTTGCCAACAGGAACCAGACCCGTAGGCAGACCGGTAAGGGTGTCACGAGTGCCGATCATAACGACACCCTGACCCGAGTAGTAAGTACTGACTGCGTCCCAAGTGCTCATAGTTGTCTAGCCTCCGAAAGGTGAAATTATCGCTTGTTGAACCAGAACAGGATGATCTGATCCCCGTCTTGGTCAGCGTCAGAAACAACACCACCAGTAGCCGTACCACCCGACAGGGTTGCACCGGAGGCAGTGATCGTATCGTCACCAACAATGGTGATCGCATTGCCAGCCGTACCATCTGCATAAGCAGTGATGGTGACAGTGTCTGTGCCATCAGACTCAGCCACATACTGAATTGGGCTGGGACCTCCGTATCTCGTCTGGTACGCATTCAACGTAGCCGCGAGATTGTCAGTAGTCTCCGCATCAGTGTCGCCCAGAAGGAAATGAGTGATGCTGGAAGGGGCTGCCTTGCAGGTAAACACCACACCGTTGACCGTAGCGGTCTCGTTTGCGATGACCGTATCGAGAACGAGTGTACCGGTTGCCTTTGTGCTCACGATGGACATGTTTGCCGTGACATCGGAGATCACACCCGTCGCGACATTCCACGCCGAGAGGATGGTGTCCTCAGTACGAATCGCAGGGACCTCGATCTTGGTGTCTTTCTTTGCCCCGACCAGAACATCAATTGACAATCCGGCGAGTTCACGAATGGCTCGCGGCATAGCGTTTTCAATGCCGGTGCCACCCTGGCCGAGGGTGTTGGGAAGGGTAGTCATCGTCATGTGAGAAATCTCCCAGTTGAGTCGATCAAACGCTATGCGTTGTTGTCATCATTGACCTTCCTAACAGGCAGATCAATTTGTTAGCACAACCACGCACCTCCAAGTTTGGGTATACACCACCGCATTTCCCATCTGCCCACCCGCAGTTTCAGAAAAGAATCTCCAGTGGTGTCCTGACGGAGATCTTCGGTGCTTCAGCACCGCTCTGATCCCATCCAGAAGCTCTAAAGCTGAAGTCTGGGTGTTGAGATTACCAACCGTCTTTGCCTCCAAAACAATGGCGACAACGAAGACAGCCTCCGTCCCCAACCCACCACCTGGAAGTCCTTGTGAGGTAATGCCGGAATAGAAAACCCCCGCACAGGGGAGCTTTACTCCACGAGATTTGTCCAACAGGTCTTCTTCGGAGAAGATCGAAAAGATCTTGTTACGTACTCCAGGAAGCACACTGATCTGATCAAGGAGGTCCTGTTGACAATCAACAATGAGAGACATCAGTTGAGAGCCTTATCGATGAGGTTCTGCAGAACACGTTCCACTACCAGACCATCATTATCACTGAACCCTAAAAAGGGTCTGGCTATTTGCCCTATACCCAGTTGATGGTACTTGGCATAGGGAACATCAGTGGAAATTCTGACTTGCCCTGAGGAAGTGCTTACAGAGGGAGCAGGTTCAAAGTGCTCTTGGATGGATCGAAAAAGGCGACCCGTCTCAAACAGAGTCCCAGTGCCTAGGGTTGACCTTCGATGTACTGCTGCTTGAGAAGGAAGCCAAGGAACTTCATCCGGGTCTACCTCTCTCAAAAATCTGGTTCTGATCCTAGCCAAAACGACAGTAGTCGCTTTTTCCAGAATGTACTGAGGATCAGTTACCGCTTCTATCCGCTTGAGTCTCTCAAGCAGTTTTGAGTAGTCAAATTTATCAACTTCAGTGAGAGATAGCGAAAGGTCCATTTACGTCTCTATTGGTTTTAGTTGCAGCCCATAGCCTCGATAGAACGGCTGAAGGTGTACGCTGACTTGGTTGTACCCCTCCTTAAGAATCGACTGCCACTCTTCACTACGGTTGGTGATCTGCACGGTATTCATCACGAGCGGTATCAAGGAGAACATTGCCTCCTTGACCCCCTGAGGAGGCAGGTTGGCAGTGATACCAGTTGCACTCTTACGGAAGCCTGCCGTATACGCCACCGAGACGTAGTAGCCCTCGTAAGAGGAGGGGATGTACACGATACCTTTACGCCGGTTGATCTGGACTTCGGTTGCCGACACAGAGGTGGTGATGTCGGAGATTGTGTCCCCAACCTTCACCACCACTGCATCGTCAGTAAGAAATGCCTTGGTAAGGCGCAACCGAAAATTGGAGCGGAAGTCAGGAGGTCTGTCGTTGGAGTCCAGGTAGAAAAGATCGGTGTGACTAGCAGAGTCGAAATCAGTTCCCAGCGAGGCAGACAGCATACTCGTTGCTGCGATAATACACGTTGTCAGCGTCGAATCGACTTCTTCACTGTCATTCAGAGCCATGCGCTCTTTGATCTCTTCTACCGAAACTAGGTCCATTGTCAGACCTCTACTCCATGCTCTGCTGCGGTATCAATCTCGTCACCCCCATAAGCGGGAGAGCGAGTTGCCCCTGCACGCCTACCGCGTTTACGTGGCGGCTTTGGAAGAACAACACCTTTCTCAGCTAGCTCCACATCTTCGCTTGAAGCCACTCTGAAAAATGGAATGCCAGCATCGTCGGCTCGACTGAGAAGATCTGTGGCCTTCTCTTGGTCAACTTCGTACACCTGACCCCGACGATAAATCTCCTGGGTAGGATGGAATAGATAGGTAGTGACTCTTGTCAAACAGACTTTCACGGGGTTAGCTCTCCGGATAGTTATCGCCATTTTTAACAAAAAAGGGGGGATGTGACTCCCCCCTTTCCTCTACTGAGTCATCAGCTAACAGGTTAGCCGATATTGTTGTACTTCACCACTGCGTCCTCTTCCTCGATCTCGCAAGCAACACGAGTCGTCAAGACGATGATGAACTCACGAGTACGGATATCCTTATCATACTCAATGGTAACCCTTCTCTGAATTCCAAAAATGAGGTTGAGCGGATTGACAAACAGACCCTTGGCAGCGGGCATCATCGGTGCGCCAAGAACCTGCGAGCCCCATGCGTACAGCGGGCCGAGTCCCTGCAGCATCGTATCGCCAAGACCCGTCGCACGATCCGAGTAGGTATCACGCATCTCGGTCTCGTTGTCCACCGAGAAAAAGTGAACCAGCTCGCCACGATTCCGGAGGTACTTATCCGGCATCGCTTTGACGGCATTCTTCAGCAGGGTCTTGCTGATCGTAGCACCACCAGCATCAACAACATGCGTAGTGACCAGTTTCATCCAGCCGTCAAGAAGAGCGAGGTAGGGGTCACCGGAAATCGAGTCGCCCAGAAGAACCAGCTCCTCCAGATCGAGAGCGGCACGCTCAGCAATCAGAGTAACGATGGTGCTATGCAGACCACCGGCACCACCAGACTCTGACGAAGCATTGATGTTGCCGCGCTCGATATTATCCTCAAGCACTTCGTAGGGGATTCTGACTTCAGCCATCACCTCTTCAGTGTTGAGCACAACCTGCGACAGATCAGGCTTCGCACGATCACTCGGATCAAGTGCCGTAACAGAGACTGCCGGGCGCAAAATTCGACTACCGAAGCCGATCTTATTGATCTTCCTCGTTGGCGAATTCATGGTGACGACACGAGCACTGTTGAGAACAGTGGGGCTGTCAATCAGAGTGCGGATGAAACGATCAGTCTGCTCGGGGTTGAGAAGACCACCATCGGACACGAGATCGCTAAGAGCGATGTCTGCCTTTCGAACAAGTTCAGCATTGCTGCTCATGTGAGTGAACCTCCGTACAGTTAACGAGAACGCATTTTCTGGCGAGGCAGAAAAGCCGTGTCGAACAGACCAGATCGCGGATCACTGTCCGCTTTCTTCGTCGCAGTGGTAGGCTTGTCTCCGGGAGGGATAGAACCAACCACCGTGCCTTTGACGACAGCCTGAGCCGATTTAGCCATTTCCTTCGCCTCAGCCATCGACGCTTCCAGAGATTCACTCTTTTTGCTGATGTCTGAGACTTTGTTGCCGAGATCCTCGATGCTCTTCACCACCGACATAACCTGCTCGGTGACGGGAGCAATAAGCTTCTCCGCAATCTTTTGAATTGCCTCTAGCGGCAACTCAGCTTGAACAGGAGCCACAGGCTCAGTAACAGGGGTCTTCTCATCAACCTTGTCGTCGTCCTCTTCCTCCTTTGCAATGCCCTCGACAACCGAATACACGTTGTCAGCAGCATTGACTAGCGAGGCCGGAAGAGCGGAAGCATAGTCCTTGATGAGAGCACCAAACGCAGCCAGTGCCTGCTCAGCCTTTGCAACCTTTTCCTCTGTCGGGCATTTGCCACAGGAGAGAATCTCCATAGTGGAGTCAAACATGTGCCCGAAAGCCAGATCGATCCCAGGAAGATAGCCGTCTGCCTTAGTGACAAACGAGGTATTCTCCGTAGGAAAATCTTTGACTAGAGCCAGGAGGTGAGAATTCATCCGGATGATATCAGCACCCTCGGTATCACCCTGCTTGAGGATGATGGTTCCATCTTCCTGCTCAGCAGCATCATCAACGGAGAAGCCATTGTCCTTGAGGATCTCCTGCACCTTGGCAAGAGCCTCGGTCTTCTCGACTACGATACCCACGATGGTCGGAACAACCTTCTGCTCAATCTCAGTCTCAGGCGAGACTGCCTTTTCGACTTTCTCGTCGGGAGCAGATTCCCGCTTGAAAATTTTCTCCAGATTGATCATGGAATCAGTCTCCCGTGACTGTTTGATAATTCGGAATGGAATCCTATTAGCCCCCCTCTCGACTAGAGAGATGTAGCTGACGGAAGGATTCTCCAGCTTTACCGACTTGAGTTTTACCTTTGCCATGAACCTACGGTAGCAGCACCTAACAAACGGAACAAATGGTCAAACTTCTTGAGGGACCAGTAACTCTATGTGAGAAAAGCGATGGTTGTGCTCGGAAACTGTGTCTGTGACCGTCCCCTTTTTGATGGTGTGCTTGTGACCCTTTGCTTCGTCAGTAACCCCACCAAGGAAGTTTCCGTCTGCGTCGTAGGAAACGTAGAAGCGATGTGAATGCCCATCGTCCGCTTTAGACGTAAGTCCCTCTAGAACAGGGGGGATGTCAATCTCCACCTCAGAGTTGGTCTTGGTGACGAAGGCTTCGATGGACAGACCGTTGATCTTGCCACTCTTGATGGCAGACCAAGTCTCATCATCTGGAACGTGAATGCCCACCACCCAAGAACCGGGGATGGGAAACGTGTCGTCTCCCTTGCGGGAGATGAAGGACTCGACTACAGACGCACCAGGAACCAGCTTGTTGGTGTGCTGAACATCGATCTGGGAAACCTTCTTGTCACGGAGAAACTTGTAAGCCATCTCCCTAATGGAAACGGCATCCATGTGTTCACCGTCTGAATCTGGGATTCCGGGCACATAAACTTCTGCCCAGACAATGCGTTGTTCTTCTGATTCTGCAGCGAGTTTTAGCTCAGGCATAAGGTCACCTCATTTGAGGCAACCTTACGACCTCCTAACGTACAGTGCAGTAGCTTGCTCTTTTGTCAGCCCGAGAAACTCAACGGCATAGCGTATAGTGGCTGCTTGAATCTCTGACCCCTCCCAGTCGTAGGAGGAAAGAATTTCTTCGTGCAGGGGCTCGTCGTATTTGACATCTCCCTGAATAAAGAGAGCCCCTGGCTCTGGCAGCTTAGGGGGTGACGTAGGCATTGAATCGTGCCATGGCTAGTGGGTTAGAAAAATCCAGCACTCCATCCCAATGAACACCCCGCAAAATTCTTGCCCCCCACTGTGGTATGTCCGAGATAGCCCACAGGGCTAACTGATCACCTTGCCTCAGGCGAGCTAGGGCGGCTGTGGCTACCTGCTTCACATCCGCCGGAAGCCCGAGACCCTCATTGATGCGCCAAGCTATCGTGTTGAAGAAGCTACCCCAGACCTCAGAAGTGATCTTAAGATCACTCGGTAGCCATCCGTACCTTGCCCAAGCATAGGCACCGATATCGATGTCCGCATTGAGCGTAATCTTCGTCACCCCCAACGACTTGGCAAAGTCCACCAAGGTGCTGATGACTTGCTTGCCAACACCCTTACCCTGTGCCGACGCAGGCAGACCTATGCCAGCAAGGTACAAGCTGCTGTCTGCTTTCAGGAGGAAGATCAGATCAGAAGATTCTTCCAGGCCAAACATTCTCCCGTTAAACCAGAACCCAAGATTCCCATCCATGCCTGAGCGCAGACCAAAATGGTATTTGCGGCTCCACTCCTCTAGATCTTGCTGAATCTCCCTGAACGAGACACCGGTCAACAGCTCTACCACCTCACGAGGATCACGCTTAACAAGCTTGTTCCAGGCATCTACAACCTTAGCCTCGGAAAATGTCTCGGGAAATGCTGCCTTGATGTCAGCGTCAGTGAAATTAGTGGACAAAGGCAACGGGAACGCTGCCTGCCACGAAGCCGTCTGCTCAATGGTCGGGACCTTGTCCTCCGGGACCAGGATGCCTCGACAGTACGGATGATAGGGGGGGATGTGCCAGTTGCTGCGAATGATATCAATATCATCCATGTCCGCCAGGGCATCGAGAGAGGCTTTGTCCTTCTTCGGCCAGGGCTGCAAACTTCTTAGGTCGTCCGGATTGTCAGTGGCTAAGATGATATCGAGTGCTTTACTGGCATCGGAGACAAAGAACACCTTGCCATGCATGATTTTGCAGACCGGGCAGATCTTGGTGTCGAGTTGCTCGCTCACTGCGTACCTCTGCACATCAGTGGCGTTAGCTTCCAGCGTGAAGCCATAGGCCGACACCCGAGAGGTGTGCAGACCTGAAATCATTTGCAAAAGCTTGTCGCCTTCCTTCCGGAAGCTCACGAACTCCTGAGCTAGGTTGAGCTTGGTCTCTGCCTTACGGATAGGAGACTTGGTCAAACACTCTGCGAGTTCAAGAGTCAGATCAGCCACGATCCCTCCAAGCCTTAGTCTCTGGGTCGAAGGTAGCCACCGGCTCAACAGTCACAATCGTCACCTCTATAGGACCGCGCAAAGCATTCCAACGATAAGTCTCCTTCCTGACACCTACCACCCGGAACCTTCCAGCAGTAATAGCTTCGTTGTACACGTAACCAGACTCTTTTGCCTCACTAGCCTTGTTCTTGCTGTACGCTACTATCGGAGTACCTTTGACAAACTCCAATACCGTTGGCAATCCTTCTTGATCCGATTCCTCACTACGAATTCCATACGAGGCAGAGTTACCACCTTCTCCTGAAGTTGCTAGCAAAGGAACATCAAAAGTGTCCCCTATCTTCCAATCGATTTGCCGTATATTTTCAAACCCATGGTACAAAAGCTCTTCAGATCCAACCGTATCAGAGTGGATAGCAGAGAGCATCTCCTTAGCCACTGACGCTAAACCAGGATCGAACATACCACCAGATAGTCTGTACCCTGAGTACCCAGGTATCGCCATCATGTCCGCAGCAGCGGTGGCTATGGTTCTGCTGTAGCTATGGGAATACCCCCAGGAATCTGAATACTTATGCCGAAAGATCTTATGGCTAGAAGTATCTGGCGGTTTATAACCGGGAGGGCTGTAGTAACTGCTGACAAACAACTTCGGACCAGAGGTAGAACAGAACTGCCCTCCCTTAGGTGAACCGGTAGGCTCATGGCAAGGATTGCTCTTTTTAATCTCTAGCTTGCCATTAGACGGAGAGAGCGGCGTAGTGTCCTCGTAGAGCGAGTGCTTGGAGATCAAGTCCAGGAGGCTGCGCCGGAGATCAGCCTCTAGCTGGTTGGTGACGTAGTTCTTGAGCAGAACAGTGGTGCGCTCGATGTGCTGATCCAGGTCCTGCTTGTTAAGGTCCGTCTTCTTCGGACTACCATTGGTTAAACGGGACGCACCAAAAAGTAAGGCAGCGGTGGTGTAGTACCTGACCGCTGCCTTGTTGTCGTCTACGATCTGATCTAGAGAGAGCCGATTGGCTAAGCGGGTCGCGGTTCCATAGTCGGAGTGGAATAGGGCTTTGCGTACTGCGCCCTCAGTCTCAACAAATATCCTGTTCCAGGATTTCTGCAGGTTCTCGTACAGGGACTTCTCGATAGCCAAGAAGGCTTCGGCATTTACCATGGTCACGCATCGAACTTGATCACTTTCTTCAGCTTAACAGCTTTTCCAGTGTGTGTTCGCCATTCCGACATAGAGTGCATCTGCACACCCTTTGCTCCAGGTACTGGCTCAAACTCCAACAGGCTTATCTGCTTCGGGTCTAGCCTAGCGAAGGCTTCAGTATCGTTGAAGATGAAGAGAGGATCTGTGGGTCCTCCGGCTGCTTCACGAAACCACAGCCACTGCTTCATAAACTCCATGCGATTGGAGAGCATTTCTTTCGGAGAGAGCTTTCTCTCGTAGGTAGCAGCCCAGCCTTCACCTTCATACCCAGGCAAATAACCTGTGCGCTTCCAGCCCTTGTCTGTCTCCAGGCTAGGGTCCTCGAAAATATCAGCCTGCTTAGTGCGTATCCCAGTACGCAATTCCTGCATCAACGCGGTGTCTCGGTCTGAGCCATCATGGATACCACCGTATTCCCGGATGTCCCTTATCCACCCCTTATCGGCCCCTACTCCACGAGTAGCTTGATCTAGGAGAGCATCCACATCAATCCGGCCATTCAAGAATGCGTGAGTGAGACGCATAGCATTGCGAATCTCCAACGCTACCTTGGGATCATCAGTGAAGGACACCGTAGTATCGTCCCCTCCACCAAGACCCAAACCACTTTGCTGCGAAAGCTCGTCACGAGACTTCAGCCCTTCCTCGACCACCTTATCTCTTGCTGTAGTAACGTGATACAGCGTGGCAGGGAGGTCCTTGTATCCATCAGGATTGCCAGAGTCTGAGCCTCTCCAACCAAGTTTCTCTGCTTCAGCAGCAGGAAGAGTGCCTAGCGATACCGCTTCACCTATCTCACGATTCCATTGCCGTACCAGCTTCTTCTCTTCCTGGTACAGCCCCTCATTCATCTTGCCATCGGCACCAACCCAGTTGATTTCTGGCTTCTTGCCAAAACGACCAGCAGAGCAAAACTGACCTCCCTTACCACTACCCGCAGGTTCGTGGCAAGGGTTTCCTGAGCCCTTACGAGTACGAGACAGCCTACGCCCTTGCAAAGGAAAAAAATCAGTAGTCAAGCCCCCTGAATCAACATGTTGCTTTGGAATAAGGTCGAAAAAATTACGGTTCTTTCTAGGAGCTACAACCCTGCTCTTAAGAGGAGGGTCTATAGAATACTGTGGTTCACTGGTGGGCTCTATTTCATCATAGTATGAGTCCAAGCTATCCAACAAAAGATTACGTCTACCGCGAATTTTTGACGCAAAAGTAAACCTCCCCTTAGCATCATGGTAGGGGTTGTATTTGAGGATGGTGAAGTATTCAATCATCCTTCTTTGCCTTTACCTTTTGCTGACGCTTTCCTCTTGTCGTATTTGTCCATCAACTCCTTGGCTTTCATAAAGTAAGCATAGGTGTTGTCGAAGGTGTCCTTACGAGGACCTAGTGCAGCAGATGCCCGTCTACGAATTTTAGCTCTAAGGTAGTCCTCTTTGTTTGGACCGTGCAATCGATCTAAAACCTCGTCAATCTCCCCCTGCATACGTACTTGTCTAGCTTTCTTGTTTTCTGGCTTAGCATCTGCAGCAGAGTCTGTCTCTCCTGGTCCGTGTTTACCACTAGAACAAAACTGCCCACCATCTGGGCTACCTTTAGGAGCGTGACAAGGGTTTCCCTGGGCCTTCTCTACCTGGAACAAAATACCGGCACGGTGAAAGATGCTCATTAGTCAAAATCCTCTGAGTTGACAAGCCCAGGTCCTAGGTAGTCCTCACAGGTCTTGTGAAAGTCACACCAAGTGATATTAGGATCACTGGTATCAGCCGCTGATCGATGCTGAGGACAATCCCACTGCTCACACTCAGCACTGCAAAAAGTATCGTGGATCATTTCTTGCGCTTCTTCCAACAGTCCCAACAAACTATGCCACTGCTTAGAAGGAAAAAAACTCCTACTATGGCAAACGTCACCATCCCCCAGATTTCTAGCCAATAGATTTGGGCATCGATAGCAGCGTGTTGCATGTAAGCAAAATACAACCTCCTAACCCCTCGGATTAGAGGGTCCTACCCACTCATCATTGACAATCCAGCCTTTTTCAACAGCCGCCTTGTAAACCGGAAGGTGACGGAAGGTATCCAAATCAGTAACAACTGACATGAAGGCCGGAGATTTGTAGGGTGGGAGATCCCAGGTCCTCTTGGTCCAATCTGCGTTATCCAAGTCAGCATCGATGTTATACGCTTTACGAGCCATGACGCACCTCAGAAGGGTATGTCCTTATCTAAAGGAGATGTATATCTACCAGGATTCTCTTCAAGCATTCTTTTACGTGCTGCTTTTACCTCTGCTGTTACTGCTTCAGCAGTTGTCTCATAAGACCCATCCAATATGGCATTGTAGGCAATGAGGGCAGGCTGCGCTTCACGAGCAGTCTGATAGTTATCCCCTGTCATACCATACTGAGGATTCTCATCAAACTCTTTTCCAGCAATCGTTGCCTGTACCCGCTGCTCCTGCCTGTATTTATCTGCTGTCTCGGGTAGAGTAGCCGCTGTAATGCTCATTATCGGGTCCCCTCTACCACCATTAGCAGTCGTTGGTACAAGGGATATGTACTTGGCTTTCTGTACTCCTCCAAGTACCACAAACTCATCCTCTCCTTTGCACCCAAATCCCGTCTCACATGTAGACAATATTTTAGAGGCTGGAACCTTGATCATAAATACGGACCCAGTTTTGTTGTACTTTGAGTACTGGCTATGGGATGTCTCCGCTACAAATCCTTGGGCAGAATCAGCGGAGTAAGCAAAAGAAGACATAGGCTGAAGTTGAAACTCTGTCTCTCCCACAGAGACAGTATAGCTGGTAGACATCACAGGAAGATTACGATCATCAGTCCCAGGCACAGAGAAGGTAATCGACTTCTGTGCCTTTCCATATTCTGACTGCGGAAGATTAACCCCCCTAAATAAGATCAGCTCTTTGATCCCAGCCTCGGCAAGAAGCTCCTGGGTCAGATCGTACTGAGCCCTAAGAAACTTGCGGTAAAAAGTCTCTTTGGAAGTACCTTTACCATACAGAGCCCAGGCTTCATTGTATTGATAGTCATCCGGAGTATTTGAATGTAGATGACCCATATCTGCCAGATCAAGACCAAACTCATCCTTTGCTGCTAGCTGCAGAACTATAGACCTGGCATCGTGGTCCCCAGAAGTATTTGCCCACCTATGAATTAACTCTCTTACCTCGTCGTACATCTTTTCATGTAGGTATTTTTCCTTCTCCTCTGCATACAAGTCTGGGTCTAGATTACTTAGTACCTCCTCCAACTTTCCTGTAGAGGAAAGCAAAGTAACCATATCCATCTTATCAAACACTGCTGGGTTGTCTGCGCTTACAGGACCTAAACGATTGGCTACCTCTTCTGTGTCTAGAGCAAGCATTTCTCTGTGGTTTACAATGTGCCCCTCAGGAAACACTTTATCTAACGCTTCCTTCATCTCCAACAAAGAAAGCCGTGAGGACAGCTTCATTAAAGCAGTAAAAGAAGTAAAGCCCTTATCCCCAAGATACCCTTCAAACGCTGTCATGGCTTCTGGGTCATTCAATAACTTGTTAGCCACCCTGGCTTGAACACGTATCTTAGACTTTGCACCGGAGGCATCGTCATCATTTTTACCCCACCGAGTACCAAATAGCTTCTGTAGCTTCTTCAGGTCCTCTTGAGATCTTTGTATATCGTTTTCCGATATCTTGCCTTCACTAGCCATCCCACACACAGACAGGGGGGCAAACTTTCCGCTCTTCGGATCGTGGCAAGGGTTTCCCTCTCCTTTAAGAATGGAGAGGAACTTTGTCACCTTGTCCTGCTTCTTCTTGAGGGCTTTGGTTAGCCTCTTACCCCACTTGTTAAATATGACAATCTCTCGATACAGCTTAGCCATATCTCTTTGCGCTAGGGGTACTTTGTTGAGGATGACCCCAGACTTGATGTAGGTCCTGGCTACCGAATCATCTATTAGCGGAAGGATGTACTTGTGCTCATCAGATATGACACTAGCAAACCCCTTTTGATTGGTGAGCACCCCCTGTATTTCCTTACGCAGAGACTCAAAACTCTGACCATCCTCTTCAAGGATTTCATTTGCCCTTCTGAGATGATCACCTTCCTTGTGAATGGTAAAAGACTTGATGAAGCCAAAATCAGCTAGCACCTGGAGGGCTAAGGTACGCTCCATAGCCTGATAGGCTTTCTCACAATCAAACTGAGTGGCACACTTCTTAGAACCAACATGCCCCTGTGAAACACCCTCCAACATAGGAGCTTTGTACCGCAGGGTGTAATATGCAGCCCCCATAGCGGCATTGAATACTCCCTTCATCCAAATGAACGCTTCACTAGCATCTGAACTGTAGGCACCTAAATAAGCAGGATCGTGATCCACCATGCCGTACCAGCCATCCGGCATAGTGACTCCCATCAACCCACCATCAGCACTGCAGGCGAGCATCTCTTTCGCCCCCCACAGTCCTGCTACTAAACAATCTCCTACCGACAACCCTGCTAGTTGATTGGGGTGGTTGTGAAGAACCACCCTTCCCTCAAGGTTTGCCAATTGCTCAGCAACCATAGGAACATGATGTGCAGAGCCCTCTATAAACAGATCGTCAGCCGTACCATCCTTGGTTGCGAAGAGAGCTTCTGTAGTTTGCTTGCCAGCATTTTCGAGGTCAGCTTCACGCTGTATCAGGCTCGACATCTTCTCCACGAGCCAGTCTTTTATCTCCAGCGAATGCTTAGGCCCGGCTGACCCCAAATTGCACACCTCTGAGGGCGCAAATTGCCCGCCCTTGCCTTCAGGAGCCCCGGCAGGGTGGTGGCAAGGGTTACCACTGGAATCGGCCTTAAAAGCCTTATTTGGGGTGAGAAACACTACATCACCATCAGCAAAGATGACTTTGGCAAGCTCGTAATCCTGGTCGCTACACGGAGTGAAATCCCGCTTCATGTAGACTACGGTTGCGTCTCTACCGCTGACAGTGGTGTTAACGATCATTGTTTGTGTGCTTCGTAGTAGGCTATCTGCCCAGCCAAATAGGCTTCCCGTATTGACTTATCCATCCATGAGCTTTTTACAAACTTGAATAGGTCTGTCCACGAGGACCTTTCTGGAGTAGAAAGCCTAGATCTTCGAGCGGCATACTCTGCAAGAGTCTCCGTTACAGGAGAAAGAAAATCGATGTAAGTAGTGGTTTTACGAGATACGTAATCGTTATAGGCTTGCCACCACTTACTACTGTAAGCAGTAATCCCATCCTCTTTTTTCAGCCTGTCAAACTTCGCAAACATGAAATTGTGAAAATTGTAGAGGTGTGAGTACTTGTCTTTGTACTTCTTATCCATCTTGGGCCATTTGCCGGTCTTGTAATCCATCATAGGATTTGCCCTTACCGGCATAGGCTCCCCTCTCCTCCTCCCTCCTTCATGCTCCCAATCGCTCCACGCACTTTGGTAGTCGTCCATGGCTTTTCGTTCTTCTCTTTCAAACGCCTCAAAAGTTGCACGAAACATATGATGCATTATTTCGTGGGATACAATGGAATTTACATCGCTAATGAGATTTTGCTCTGCGTTAATCCTGCGCCACTGATCACCAGAGGAATACTCTGACATAAAATCCTTAACCGTAATGGGTAAGTAAATGTCTATCTCCCCCTTTCTAGGAGTGTCATGGGTATACGCAACACCAGCAGCATCATGCGTCTCCCCATTAAGATCAAAGGTATACCCCTTATCAGTTACATGGATCAACTCTAGAGGGTATCCCAGCGTAGAGGCTACAGACTCAACTTGCTTAATAAGCAGCCTCTCAAGGGGGTGTAATTCCCTGTTTGAGTCCTGAAGATCAAGATGTATTTTGTCTCCCAAAGAATGAGCTATGTCATGCCTAGACATTCCACAAGATGCCAAAGGAGCAAACTTGCCCGTCTTAGGATCGTGACAGGGGTTCCCCTCTCCTTTGAGAATGGCGGCAAACATTAGGGGCCTATCTTGGTATCAGGGTTCAACATGTCCTTAGCGTCTTCCAGAGCCATCAACACCTCTGGATTAGCTGGCATGTCCTCAAGCTGACGAATCCAAGCTTCGATCTCTCCCTTTGAAGAGTACCTGGAGATAGGCGGATCGATCAGGTAGTAGCTATTGTTTTGCGGTTTCATACATCACTCCATGAAATCGAAGATCTTGCTGTTACGAATAGCTTCCTTAACCTCAGGGTCGGGATAGTACTTGATGGCATTCTTCACTCGTTTGACCATCGTATCCCTCAAGAGGTTAGCCATAGAACTTTCGTGCCGTCCATTGAGGTAGCCAAGCACATCTGGACCCAGCTTATACTCAAGCTTGATGAGCCCCAGCTTGTCCAGTGCCTGCACCATGAGGAGATTATGCGTGTACTGAGCTTCTGTAATTGATATGTCTCCTAGCATGATGGAGGCACTTAGCAGTTGGTACATGCCCTGATCCAACATCCTGTGTGTCTCTTTCAAAACCCCAGGAAGCTTGCGAGCATTCTCATTGATCGTAGCCCGATAGAACGAACCATCTGCACCCACGGCTTCCACTGCCCGCAGGTTTTGCGTAGTGGCAAACATGATGTCCTGGATTGACAACGCTGACCGGCTAGGATGGTTGTGGACCATCACCCAGGAGTTGTTGTCGGCTGCAGAGCCCTGAGACATCCGGGCCAAATCTTCCTCTGAGAATTCAATCTCAGTCGGAGATCCGGAGGTGCGCTGTATGACGCTCTTACCATTCCCGTCAATCAAGACCCCGTGCTCGTTACCATCCTCTTCCCCTAAGAACGACACCGCTTTCCTCGCTGCCTCGATGCCCGCCTCCTGCTTCTTGAGGACCTTGTTGAACTTTTTTGCAGTTCTTCCTCCCTTCAGAGGTAGTTTCAACTGCCTGGGCTCACCGAGTGAGCCACCCCCCTTCTTGCCACCACTGCAAAACTGCCCACCACCAGGACCAGCCGGGTTGTGGCACTCGTTACCCTTGAAGATCTCTTCGAACCGGCGGATAAGCTCTCGTACCCGAACCTCCAGCAGCGTCTTTCTTCCATCACTGATATCGAGGTGCTTGTCCTTGATGAAGTCGTCAGCAGACTTGCCATACGTCTCTGCCAACTTCGCAAACTGCTTTTGCCCAAGATCGAGGACCTTAGCTAACTCTTCATTGGCATTAGTACGAGTCACGTTAACGACTAGATGATCCTGTTGCCAAGACACCCCATCGTATTTCGTACCCACCATGCCTAACGTAAACTTAGGCAGCAGACCGGACACCTCGGGCACTGCCTCCTTCAGCCGTGCCTTCACGGAATCAGTCAGATCTTTCTGGGCATCGATGTTGGCAATCATCCGCTTCTGCGCTTCGCTAACAGAGATCTTCTGCTGCGCCAGATCCACCAGCACCTTGGTATTGGACCCGACGTACCGGATCAACGGAGGCATCTTCTCCTTGTGGAAGAGAGCCAAGTTGTCAGAGGTGCTAAACGCTGAAAGCTCTGCCTCGGTTTCCCAGTTGATGCCAGTGACATCGTGAGAGTAAATGACCTGTGATGCTAATTGCACGAAGTCACGGCTGAAGTACTTCTCCATCATCGGAGCAACGTGTTCCTGGAAATACTGGGCCGACCAACGAGGATGGTCGGCATCAAGAAAGGCACGAGACGGAGGAGTCAGATACCCTGCGTCATGGTAGACCGCAGCAAGATTCATCAAGGCTTGATTAAGCGGGGTGTTGTGAGCCCCCGGCAAAACAGCAAGGATATCCCTGCTCATCTGAGCATCACCATACAGATGATGAATGCCGTGATCCCCTAAGGTCCTACCCTGAGACTCTATGTCCTGAGCCAACAAATGATCCGTGGCATCCATCGAGATCTCACGAACACCCTCTTCAGAAACTCCGGCTGCCTTCAGGGAATCTTGCAGAGACTGCATCATGGTGCGAGCCAACTGACGCGCCTCCTCAGGAATCAACTCCACAGCAGAATCGATACGCTTGGAGATATCAGCCGCCAGATCCTTGGTATACGGTCTTTCCCCCAAACTGGCTAGCAGCTCATCCATGCGAGCCTTAACCGTGACACGAGGGTTGCCGTAAGCATCCTTTTCTTCACGAGACAGGCTCTTCCACTTCGCCCGCGACTCCATGAAAGGCTGCGCTTTCCACTTAGCCGCATCAAAATCCGAAGGACTGGCAAACTCTTTACCGGGGGCTTCCCGAAGCTTCTTGCCTTCGGTCCCGTCTCCTCGGTAATGCGTAGCCTTGGGCTTTGATCCCGCCCCAGGCTTCTCGCAGAATTGCCCACCATCAGGCTTGCCCTTAGGCTGGTGACAGTCGTTGCCTTTGAGAATCTTGGCTAGCATGGAGCACCTCAATGCATATGATCGGCACAGCAACCAGCAAGCTCGTTAGTCCCATCGAGCTTCTTGGCAACGAACGTCTTGACCGACAACATGTTGTCAAACACGCGCCGATAAGTCACAGGCAGTGCATCCACCCGAGACAGCACCAACAGCCGCTCAGGGTCAGACATCGCACCATCCTCAAGACCCACGGCAACAGACCACTTGAGTACTAGGTCGGCTATGTCCTCGGGGTGAACCTCCTGCTTCCCTACCGTCTGCCGACGATCAGGCTCCTGCTTCACCGGCTCAACATCATTGCGGACGTTGTTCTTGCCCGTAGGAAGAGAACCCTCGGTGCCCATGAAGTTCTGGCTCTTGCCCGCCGGAGCAGCCATCTCCGCGTTCTTCTTCTCAGCCTCTTCAGAGTAGAGAAGATGCAGCGAAGCGATTTCATTGAGAGCCTTGATGAAGTCCTCACCAGAGATCTTCGGCATTCCTAGCTCCAGTGCCTTCATCTGGATATCCACATTACGCAGATTCACTGGGTTGGAGACATACAGATACTTCTTAGCCCCCAGCTCCGGGAGCAGCTTCTTGTTGATAATCTCGTCAAACTCCACCCGCTCCGGAGTAAACACCTGAGCCTCGGCAACCATGTAACTGGTCATTGCCGTGGCGAAGTTCATGTCGGAGGCTTTGCCCAGGAACAGGGTGGGAAGCCTAAACGCTACTCGGACATGGTCCTCGCAGTTCTGGTCATACCCCTGAAACATGCTGTCCTGGGACCGGAAGTCACCAAAGCGTTCCGTGGAAACCTTGACCGAACCCGCTGAATCCAGCGTGCCTCCTGAGGCTTGCACCTCGACCACCGCAATACGATTCTTGGATTTCGCAGAGCCAGAAAAGAACGTCTGCAACTGATCTCGTACATCCTCAGTCAACAGACCACCCTGCACGAAGACCACTGCCGGAGGAACACCACCGGAGTCGAAGAACTCCAGGTTGAATTCTTCTCCCTTGCGTGATCCCAGGATGCTAGGTAGCTGGTTGATCCAGCGAGGCAGACCATAGGCAGTGGTAGTGTCAGCGATGCAAGTGAAGTGCAATACCTCGCTAGCCATATCAGTCATTGCTAGCTTGCCCTCTGCCCATCTACCAGTCTCACGATTGAGGTCACGAGAGCAACCGAATTCTTTGAAGAAGATTGTCTTCGTGCCGACCTTCTGCGCGAATCTACGCTCGCGTGCCATGTAAGTGGCAGTGACGTTCTCTCCGAAGCGAACGATGGTCTTCTCTACCGACACAGGGTCATCGAGCATCACCAGTCGCATTGACAGACCATCGAGATGACGCAACAGGAGTATCTTGCCCTCAGGATTTCTCATCACCTCCAGATAAGCGTTGCCAATCGTCTCCAGGTCATACCGGAGCTTGCGGCGGATAGAGAGGAAGGACTCACCAGGGAAGGGCTCGTTGAAGAAAGCCTCAAGCCGCTTCTTCTCTTCCAGGTCATCTCCGCTCTGAGGGTCAGCCAAGGTGAGGGTGTACCCCGTGCCATCGATGTTGGTCTCCATGGCAAGGACACACTGCAGCAGGATATTGTTACGTTTGACTAACGCAGAGAGTGTAGACAGCGTGAAAGGCGGGGCAACAATTGCACTGCCGGGATTGAGGACCCCTTCTCCGTAGGTAGGCAGGAACTCGTCCTCTGCCTCCAGCACCACGTTGACCACCAAGGTCTTGGTGTCTGCCTTGAGGACCTTCTTTGAAAGCGTAACATGGCTACGCGGAGGAATGATGTTGGTCTCTGGCATGGGGCTCTCCTGTGCAATAGCTAGATCGTAGTGCCTCCGCTAATGTCAGACAATGGATAGAGTGATATTGAGATCACTTGCGCTTTTTCATTTCCGCTAAATTCTGCCCGATTTCAGCGTCAACGCTGAAGGTTAGCTGTGGTTTCCAGCCAATAATCTCGAAAGGCAAATTCTCCATCACCTCTCGATTGCGCTGCTCCACTTCGTCAATCCTGTCTTCTGGAACGTATGACAAAAGCTGATCGTGGACCATTCCGATCACCGGAGCATCATGCAGCCAACCCCGTTTGTTGAACTCGGCAGTTGCCCACAACGACAGGTCAGACAGAGTGCCCTGCACAGGACTGTTGATGGCTTGCCTCTCACTCTTGGAACGGATGGCATTGTCACGAGAGTCGATGTGAGGAAGATGCCGCACCCTCCCCAACGGAGAGCGCACAGCCTTGTTCTTGTGAGCTATCGAGATGTACTTCTTGTGCCAGCTCCGCAAGGCCGGATAGGTAGCGAAGAACTTGTCCCACACCTCTTCGGCAGAGGAGAGTGTCAAATCCAAACCGTAGCCCGCCGCGTAATTCTGATAGCCGCCGGGACTCATCCCGTAGATCAACCCGAAATTACCAGCCTTGCCTCCCTGCCGAACTTCCGCAGCCTGCTCCGGGTCATGCTCCTGCAGCTTCAGGAACTGCGCCCAGGTCAGCCCGGCTACAGAGGAGCCAGTAACTGCATGTAAGTCCAACCCGTGTTTGTACGCATCGATCATCCTGGTCTCATCAGCAAGACAGGCAGCAATGCGTAGCTCCCCCTGCGAGTAATCATGTGACAGGATCACGTAGCCAGGAGGGGCGACGATAGCTCGACGTAGCTTCTTTGCCCACTTCGTATGCTTAGGCAGGGTCTGGAAGGCAGGGTCCCGAGCCGACAGCCTACCGGTGATGGTGCCGCCGCCTTCATCGTTGTTGAAAAAGAAATAGGTGGGATGAAATCTTCCATCGCTTCTCAGGTGAGAGAGAAAGCCGCCATTGATGACTCCTTCTTTGCTCCTGCCAACAACGTAGGTGCTGAGAGCCTTGGAAGCTGAGGAGTAGTCCACCAGCAGATCTACGAACGGTTTGGCCTTTGGGTTGTTTCGAAACATCATCAGATGGTCCAGACCAACCACCGGCTCGTTCGACTTGGGGGTGAGTTGTAGCGGCTTGAGGTTCAACCCCAAGGGACTGAACATGTAATCGATGAGCAGTCGGGCCTTGAGAGGGTTCGTGTTGTTCTTGTGCTTCGCCATGATGCGCCCGCCGATCACCGAGTAGATCTTCTTCTCAAGGCTAGCCATGTAGCTCAAGATCTCTTGCTCCAGAGCCAGATAGTAGTCGAGGTCCACCAGGACCCCAGTGCGCTCCACCATCTCATAAGCCCTAACAGCGGGATGCAAAATCTTGGTGTAGAACGTCGCAAGCCTCTGGTCCTTGACCACCTCGTTCCGCATTAGCTTGCTTACCCTCAGGCACGCATCTGCGTCCCCGCACGCATACGGAAGGATGTCGTCCTTAGCAATCAAGTCCATCCTCCCCTTCTGCCCCTTGTACCTCCGATTGAACTCGTCGTCGTACCCGGCAAGCTCAGGAATCAATAGCTTGGTGTGGACGTTAAGACTGTTGCCTCGATTCTCATCCAGCAGAGACCCCAGCACCATGGTATCGATGTGGAAGTTGCTGCACTCCAGGCCAGCATGAAACCACAGCCACAGCAGATCGAACTTGAGGTTCGCTCCCCGCAGAGATGCTTTCTTGGTGCCAAGCAGCCATTGCAAAAACTGACGAGTCTCAGAGTGGTAGGTAAAGCTAAACGCCTTTATGGCATCTTGTTTGGTGGCAAAGTGCTGAGCTACTGCCTTACCTTCTTGCCAAGACACCTGTACCGTCACTATCCACCCCTCGGGATAGAGGTAGTCGAGCCCTACCGTCTCAAGATCCAGCGAGACAGCAACCGGCTTGCCAGTGGCAGCGAACTGCTTTTCGATGTCCTCTCTGACTGGCAGAAATGAATCAACCCACTGGTAATCGCCCAGCTTGGGAGACCAACTGCCGGTCTTCACTCTTCGCAGAACAATGCTCAGATCGACAAGCAGCTTGACGTAGCTGGCATAGTTGATTGCCTTCAGAGCGGAGGATTCAGAGATGACCAGCTCAGCTCCGGACGGCAAGGTGTAGACGTTGGGGTAGCGGAGACTGGAGATGGTTCGTCCTTTATGAACCACCCCCAGCGTGCCAAGAACCTTAACGATGTGAGAGCCTAGAGCAAGGACAACGTCGCCCTTCTGAGTTTCAGGGAGATTGGGATTAGCCTCCAGCTTCTCCTTGTTCTCCACCCGCACCATGATCTCCCCCTGCGGAAGCTTCGCTGCCGTGAGCATCTCCCCCAACCCCTCCATCAGGTGTTGGGAGGAATCCGTCGTCCAGATTAACAACATCGATCCGCCTCCAGGGGTGTGCTTTCAGACCTTGGTCTCTCTTCTTGGTAAACGCTGCAACGACTGCCCGCCGATACTTATTGAGGAAGTACAGCGGTCCATAATCCCACGCAGTGTCTTGCAGCTCCTGCGTCTTGCTATTGATCTTTGCTCTAGTCAGCAACGCAATCGACACATGCTCGCTAACCCGGTTGTAGTAGGCATACAGCAGGAGATCTCCGGCGACCTCAAACAGCACCGACGAAATTTCTCCCTGAATACGTGAGCCCATCACCTTAAGCCTCATAGGGACGCTGATGTCGCCGCACAAAGGCAGGTCCCACATTTTCATAGTGCTCTTGTTTCGCACGCGGCTAACCCCAGACGAGGAGTCGGCCCAAGGCACGAGAGACACTTTCAAAGCATCAGCTATGGGAGTGATGAGCGAGAGTTCTTTGGAAGTCAGAAAGTTTCCCATGTCGCCCCCTTCTTGCCGGTCTTTGCCGACACTTGACCAATCATGGTATCGAAATAGATGAGGTCGAAGATGTACTCGTTGCCGTGGACCTCGACCAGTATCAGGCTCACCGGCTCGTCCGTCATGCCAGAAAAAATCTTGGCTGGCAGCACTAACTCGTTTCCCAGCGACAGGGTATCGAACCGAATTCCAGAGAGGTCAGAGATAGTCTTGCTCATGCTCCTTTCCCCTCGATCTTGTCCAATGCTGGAACTGGAGTTAAAAACTCGATGCCATCGGAAGCGATAGCCGTCAGCACCGCACCGACTAGCCTCTGAGGAGTGGTGTTGTCGCAAGACAGATGCACCGACCAGTGACCCCCATCCTTGGCACCGAAGCCAAGGGACTTCAGCGTCTTCTCTGTTACCGCTGTAGAAGGACCGACAACGCGGATAGAAACAGCATTGCCCAGGATGCGTGCCGCCACCTTAAGACCATCGGCGAGGCCCACCACAAAATACCTTGAGCCCCCAGAAGTACCGCGAACCGGCTGGTACAGAGCGGTAGCGTCATTCAAATCCACGATCTTCATCGTCAGCGGATCACCCTTGGTCGGGGCTGAAGTGAAGAGGCTTACATGAAGACCTTCCTGCCCCGCAACCGTCGCAGCCTTGTAAAGAGTGTGCAGCCCTTTGAGAACCTCAGCGGAGAAAAGGTTCACCTGCTTCGGTGGAGCTACTTTGCTCATCATACTAACGACACTAAGAGGACTGGAGGGTAGCTTCCACTGTGCCACCGGCTCGACAGCCAAGGTATCAGCAGGCCACACCCTCAGATACCACTCGGTAGTATCGAAGGTCTGTTCCTTGTCAAGGTAGAACTTGTAGCCTAACGCCACCAGCTCGCCATGGAAATATTCGCACTCCTGGCCGATCTTGGTGAAGAGCATCTTCGGTGAGAAATTGATTGCCACGTTACCCACTCCTTTCTGACTGGCAGAGCCATAGTAATAGTAGTTTGAGGTGCTTGTCAATCCCACGGTGGCATTCTGTCCCCCCAGACATGATCAACACCCAAGGGAGCTACTACATCGTCTCTCCCGTTGTCGAAGGTGTAGCCATAGCCGGAGTAGGAGCTGTTGTAAGTCGAAGCGTAACCCATCACCAGTGGCTTGGAAGAAGCCACCTTCTTGACACCAAAATGCTTGTTCAGGAATTTGACTTGGCTATCCGACTCCACCGACTTGACGCAGTAGTGCTCACGCACGTAACTGATGGCATCCACCTCGCCCAGCATCACCTTGACCAGGGCAGCGAATAACGTACCGGTACGACCATGCCCACCAATGCAGCCTGCGTGGACCTTGGACCCGGCTACAATTTGCTCAGCCAGATAGTCGATCAGCTTCGTAAAGCTCGCAACATCTTTGGGAGCAGAGTGATCGGTGATGGGATACAGCAGAGCAAACCCAGGCTCCCATGGGTATGCTTTCTCGATGTAGGTCATCGAGTGGTCCAAGCCAACATAGATGTCTGCGTCTTTAACCACAGGACTGTGGCAGGAGCCACCATGCACCACCAAGTCTCCAGTCAACTTGAGCGGCGGATGAGACAGGTAGCAAGGGGTATACGCCTTGCTATCCTTCTCTAACTCAAACGGCATGGAGGTCTGCCCATTCAGAATCTGTCTGGACATTCTCCGCTCAGATGCCTTCTTCATGCTGCTTTCCTCTTGTGGTCAACGACCACAGCAAATTCGTTATTGGTGACCCACACTCGATTGGTGGGCTTGGGCGGGGTCACATACGGTTTAGGACCATACGACATAGCGTGCTTCTGATACTCGTTGTCCTCATAATAGGTCTTAGCCACAGAGTGCTTAGACACCGCAGGCCAATCCACATGCCCAGCAAGCGTGGGGACCTCGTCCAACAGCTCGTGCAGGATCTGGAAATTCTCGGGGTAGGGCTCAAAAGGCCGCTCCACTTTCGTGTGCAGACCGTACAGCCACTGCGGTACAAAACCAGCTCTCTGCACATCGAGCACCTTAATCAAGGTGCTGGCAGAGGACATGGTAAACAGGACTCCCTTGTTGTACATCGGCCCATTGTTGTGGGCCAAAGTGAATGCAGTGTCCACAAACGCCAACGGAGAAGCCTTACCCGACACCATGACAAGCAACGCATCAGCGATCTTCCCCCACGCCTTGCCACCGAACCCGGAAGAGAAGTGCCCGTGATGGAACACCTTCGACACGCAACGTAGGTACGAGCCCCACGAAAGATCCGGAGGAGATGTCAACAGGTAGTTAGCTGCCTCTTGAGAGGAGTGCGGGATTCCAGACAGCCACGGGTAGTAACCGGGATGCTCCTTGTCCAGCAAACCCTTCAGCTTGCTAGTCGTCCCTGCGTGCCTGCTCTCGCGAGTAATCACGATCAGTGTGTAGAAGGCTTGCCGCAAGAACAGATCGGCAAAAGCATTCTTGAACTTCTCCACCAGCCTAAGAGCGGAAGCGGGAAGCACCTCGTGCCGGTGATACTTCTGCTCCAACGAAAGCATGGCATGGTTCAGCAGATAGAACTGAACAGCCTCCTTCTCCACCGGACGTACTCCACCCTGTGACAGAAACTTGTTGGTCGCAGCGACGACCTGGGTCATCGGCACCGTCAGGTAACCGTCGTAGGGGGTAAAGATCGAGCTGGCCTTGAGGTGCGCCAGGGTGTCGTCGCGGTAGATGTTCACTGCTCCCTCCTCGGAGACTCAACCAGGATACTACTGGAGAGGTGTAGAGTTTGTCAAGTCATTTGACGTACTCGGGCGAGAATCTTTGCCCACCATACAGCCCACCGAAGTGAGGTTACATCAAACGATCTAAGATACTCCGCCTGCTCATATGTCTCCACGGCATGGGACATGTAATGCTGCCGCACCCATAACAAAGGGGTCTGCCATCTCCTCTCCTCCTTACCCACCAATGCTTTGTAGAGCAAAGCGAGAAAAAGACCGGTCCTACCGATACCGCCTCGACAACCCACATGCACTACATTACCCAGTGCCATTTGATAGATCACACCGCGCAAAATCTCCAGAACCAACTCATCATTATCTGGAACTGAGAAGTCTGGAATAGGCAGATGCCACGTACAATTTTGCCTGTTGGTCTCAGTCAGATTGACACAGGGGACCTTAACATTACGGGCATCTAAAGGCCCAGCATTGATATGAAACCCCTTCACCGGAAAGGTCACTATCTTAGTCTGTGATCCATAGTAATTCATCGAACCGCCCTCTTGCTTGGCTGGCAAGACTGGCAAGGGATGTGTCTTAGCACCTCTCCTGTACCATCGCATCTATCACAACCTTCCCCAAGACAGGAGGTGCATTCATCGTAGACAACTTGCTTGCCAGTATCGTGGCAGTGCCAACATTTAAAATGCTTTCCCTCATCCACCACACCATAATCGACCACCGGATGTTCTTTGATGATAGAGGTGATCTGATTCCCTTCCATCACAAACAGGTAATCCTGCCATCGTCGTCTTGCCAGAGGATGAGTAGCCCTGGTCGAGTGGCGAATCATGTCTTTCAGAGACGGCAGGCTTATACCCATATCCCTAGCCCGCCTCACGGCATCCATCGTCACACTAAACCGTCTTTCTGTGTCCATAATTCTCGCGATTGATCTCGATATGTCTTGGTGCCTCAAAGTACAACCTGGGAAGAGGATGCACTCTCTTTTTAGAGGGGGTCCCTATGGAAACGAAAACCTGGGGATACACTTCAACAGAGAAATCCGGTGTCAACGAGTACTCCATTCCGTTGATAGAAACACCGATTATGCTTACGTCCTCTGCTACATAAGTAACCTTGAGTTTTTGACCATCGATGTAGACCACCGACCCTTCGGTAACGCCTAGTGCTAATCCCATATACCACTCCTTAAAGATCTAATACTGCCTTTGCCGCTCCTGTGCATTGCCACGTTGAGCCTCCTGCACAGCCCTTTCGATTTTCTGTTACTTCCACCAGACCCTTGTACCTGAGTACCGTTAGTTGGGAGGCTACGTCTGAAGAGGTCTGTTGCAGTCCTCCTCGTAGATTCAGACTCTGAGTTATATCGTGGGTAGTTGCCAGTTTCAGGGTCACCAGAGACATCAAACAATTCCACAGCTTCGTGCCCTGTTTAGGGAGTGACACCATGCTTCTGGGTTCAATATGTTCAATCAGTGTATCCCCGTATTTCGACGCAACCACCCGATAAAATCCACACAAGCATTTGAGAATGACTTCATTGTCATCCAACCTATACCACGCAGTGCCGTGGCATTTTGGGCAACGAGTAGTGAAAGACATGGGCACCCCCTAACAGGATGCCCAGAATAGTAGAAATTGTTAATCGTTAAATCAATCATGTAAAAGTAGCCTGGAGGAGTGCGATGTTTGACAAAGGGCTAACTCCCACAACCTTGTTATGAGAATAGGTCAGGGGGATGAGACGAGATGCAGAAGCCTTTTTCACTGTTGACAACTTGCGATAGAGAGGCAACAAACTAGGATCATCGATTGCCTGCACGGCATCCGACGAAACGATCTTAGCCACCTCGTTTTCGACAGACACCACTCGGAATCCCCGATTCTGCAGTGCCTCTTTGAAAGACCCATCCTCCTTGGACAGCACAACGTAAATCTCTCGACGCTTGACCGACAACTTCTTCAGCCCATTGACAATCGTCCCGAGACGAACAAACTCTTGCGGGGATGTAGACCGACCAAAGGCCCCTCGCAGGAACGAATCGTACTTGTCATACGCTACCACCCGTCGCAGATCGATCACCCCGCGCAACATCCTCTGCGCCACCTCCACCACCACCGCAGGAGTGTGCTCTCGGGCAAGGAAGATGGTGCCAACACGAGCAACCTCATCAAGCTGAGCGGTCACCGACCACCCCTTCTGATGCCGACGCACCAGCTCCACCAGCCGAGTGATATCAGCATCACTACTGACCAGTGGCACCTCAGTGTCCACCCAAATGCGGCCCGACGCACCATCCAGCGTGATCATCTTACCGGCGAGAGCCGTGCCGTATAGTCTCCATCCAATCCGCTCAGAGAAGGTGAGCCCGTCGCAACCTACCACACAGACCTTGTTGAGCGACCTCGCCACCACTGCTGCGTGGCTGGTAGCTCCACCGGTCTGAGTCAACACCCCAACCGCAGCGGCGATGCCAGGAAGATCATCAGGACTGGTCTCCTTGCTGATCAGGATGCACGGGACCTTGCTGGCGATAGCTTCCTCAGAACTGGACACCGCGATGCCCGACACCACTCCAGTGGAAGCACCGATACCGTAACCATACGGCTCCACATCGAAAGAAGGATCGATGGCAGGAGTAGCCGCCGCCAGGATGGTCTTAAGACTGAGGGTGCTAGGGAGCTGCTCGAAAGACAGCTCGTTGTCCTCCACCATGTCCACTGCGATTCTCACTGCGGCACGAGCGGTGCGCTTGGCGTTACGAGTCTGCAGGATGTACAGCATACCAGACTCGACGGTGAACTCGATATCCTGAGCATCGTGATAGTGCTGCTCCAGGTAGTCTGCCCACTTGAATAACTCGGTGGCGTAGACCTCGGGAAGCTCGGAGATCGGACGACCCGCACGAATGCCCGCAACAACGTCCTCACCCTGCGCCATGTGCAGAAACTCACCCGTGTACTCGTTGACTCCGGTAGATGGATCTCGCGAGAAGAGCACTCCCGTATACGAATCGGTGTCTAGGTTACCGAACACCATCCGCTGAATAACGACTGCGGTGCCCAGGTCCTCAGGAATGTTGTTGAGCTTGCGGTACGTCTTAGCCCGCTCATTGCTCCACGAGCGAAACACCGCACGAATGCAATCGAGCAGAATGATCTTAGGATCGAACTTGTACTCCAGCTCCAGCTCTTCCATGGACCGCTGCTCCAGCTCTTCTCTCGGCTCACCGTCAACCACATTGCCATACATGACGTAGAAGCGACGAAGAGAGTTGGTGTAGAAGATCTCGTTCTTCTCTTTCCAGTGGCTCTCCTCCTGATCCATGCCAAAGTTGAGGATGGTGTCCATCATGCCGGGCATCGAAAACTTCGCCCCAGAGCGAATCGAGAGCGGCTGAAAAAACTGCTCGTGCAGGTACTCCAGCATCGCCGGGATCTCTGCGGAGATCTCCGCTTCCACCGCATCAGACTCAACCATCCAGCGACGGCAGACGCTCGTGGGAATGATGATGCCCTTCGGCACAGGCAGACCCATGCCGTGCATCTGCGACAGATGGAAACCCTTCCCCCCGAGTTCATCAAGGGAGAGGGAGGTGTCGAAAGTAGTCCAGAGTGCCATGGTCAGATCAGCGTACTGATTGCGTTGAAGACCCCGATCCCCGTGGCGAAGACACCGTCCTTCTTCGCCCACTTGAGGATCGTCTCAGCGATCCGGTGCTTGGGGAGCTGGTTGAACGGCAGCTCAACATTCACCGGCTCGTCGCCAATCCGCCCGTGGCAGTAGCTGACATCCCAGCAAGGGAAGCCAGGATCAGACACGAGACGCAGGCGCGTCACACGCAGACCCTTAGCAGTCCACGGCACGCTGCGCTCGATCTTATGAGTGACAGAGGCATGATACGCCTCAGGGTCAACGAGACCATTGGTCTCACCGGGATACGAACCAGGAAGGTAAGTGCTCATCGTTCACTCCTGTCAGATGACGAGCATATTGTCCCTTAGACCTGGGACGATGTCAATACCCCCTAAGTCTTTGAATACAAAAAGGTTTTCAGCCTTTCATTATCTCTCGATAACCCTTGTACACGAACCGCTCCTCCCAAAAGTTCTCCGGGTCCCCTGGATGCCGGTAGCCAATGTTGTTCATGCGCTCCTGGTCCCAGGCAATGCCATCAGCGGTCTGGGTGCGCCAGTTGTTGAAATCGATCATCGCTTTGGTCTTCTGCAAGCTGAAGCCTGCAACCCCTGGACGCTGCACAACCTGCTTCTTCTGCATCCAGTCCTCTAGCGTGCGAATCAGTTTACGCACCTCAGCAGACGAAGGCAGTCGCCTAAGAGCGGCAAGAATTTCCGCAGGATCGTCAGACACCGGCTTCATCGTCATCTTCCTTCTCGGGCCAATACTCCGAGTCCTCATCTTCATAGTCGTCCTCTGGCTCTGGAAATTCGCGCCAGTCTACCTCTTCATCATAGCCGACCTCTTCGAAGTGTTCGCGCATCAACTCTTCCGCTTCTTCTTCCGAGATTTGACCGTAAGGAGTTTTGCTATCGGCGACCATATGCTGGGGTCCACATAAGAGTTCATTGCCATGGTGGGGGTGTTGCCCAGAAAGTCAGAGACAACACGCAGCACCTCCTTTTTCACTGCCAACGCTTCGGTCTTCGTCACTGGCTTCGGAAGACCTTTCAGTGTCTTCCTGGCTAGAGCAGTCCCATACCAAGTGCGAAAGTCTTTAGGACTGAAACCATTGCCAGCAAGAGACTTGAATACTCTCTTTACTGTCGAGTAGCTGGCATCAAACAGTGGCTCTCCTTCTTTCTTCTTCTTCATCCTGCGCTCAAGGTAGCGAGCAATACTACCGTCTTCAAACTGCTTCGTTTGCTGCACACCACTCTTGCCGGTGAAAGTAAGCGTTACCTTGTTGCCCTCTACAGAGACATGCTCCTTCTGCAAAGTGCCCGCTCCGAATGCCTCGACATCAGCTTGTGTATCGTCACCAGAACCAACACGCAATCCAGTCTTGGCAATGATGCTGATAATAGCCGCTGCATCTCTGGTGATGTGGTTCTCTCTACCGGACACCATCAAGTGATGAGCTTCTGACTTGATCTTGGGGATGATCTTGCCAAAGGCTTTAGCCCGAAAATACTTCGCCGCCGCTGCTCGATCTTTGTGAGACTGCAGGTAGTAGGATTGCTGACGACCTTTCGAATCCAGGCCAATCGCTTGTCGATGACCCTCAGAATCAGGATTCAACTGGACATCAGTAAGCCCAGGTCTAACCTTCAGCGCATTCAATCTTGCCTGGGACTCCGGAGGCAAAGGCTCACCATCAGGACCTACCCAAACCTTGTCGGAGTTCCTAGTTGCTCCTTTGCCAGGGACATGACAGAACTGCCCTCCACGAGATGATCCAGAAGGCTCATGGCACGGGTTTCCGCCACCGTTTTTTTTTGAGCCTTAAAGATCGCAGAGAGATCCGTTTTCGTAACGGTGTTACCAGTGCGACGTTGCAACTCAGCGATAAACTTATCCTTTGCGTCTTCCTGTTGCTTCGATGTCAATACCTCGCTGTACTGCAAGTAAGAGGCTATCCACCGTCGCACGAATGAGGTCACGTTCTCCTTGTGAAAGTCGTCTAGAAACTCCATCGGATTCACCCTTGATAATTGATATACCGATATCCTTGAGAAGCTTGTTTGCTCTAGCAACAGCCTCAGAAGAAGTCACAGGTTCTGCTATAGCCTTGGCTACTTCCTTGGTAACAGCCCAATTGTGATAACAACCACAACCCGAACCTTCACCACCATCGCACCTAGCACAGTTCCAGGTGCCTCTTTCAACCGGAGGAGTATCCAGTACTAGCTTGGCTCTCCGAGTCTTAGAAGTAGTCGCACTGGACAATCTCTTTCCGGGCTGACCTTTCTGACCTCTAGCAGTAGTAGCTCCTGTTGCAGGATCGACATAAAGATTGGGACCAATAGAAACGGTTCCTCGGAGAAGAGGGCACAACTGCCGTTTAGCCCACACAGGCAACCCGCTAAGCTCCTGCTTTGAAAATTCTCTAACCGGAAGAATGACACCGACCCTAGACTCTCCTAGCTCAATTAGGTCCTTGTCGTCACTGCCTCCTTTATAGACATAAGCCACCTTAAGATCAGGGTTGGCTCTGGCTGCGCCCATGCTTTCTGCATCAACAGAAAGCAAACGCAGGTTCATAGAATTAACTCTCCTGAGAAGGTCCGGACGCTTAGAGAAAATGTGCATCTGTACCGGCTGTGGATTACCATCCCTACCTACTCGATTATTCAATGCCTCAATCATAGGCAACCACTCTTCATCGATGTCGCCTTTATCAAAGAGACGAAGTAGTTTTCCAGCTCGGTACTCTGGAAGAAGAGTGTACTCATCTCCGATCATCTGGGCTGCACGAAGAGGATCAGTCTCCACAGCCCAGGAAACCAACTCGGCCTTTACGAATGGACCGGTGCGCTGATAGTTGCCCTCGGTGGCATAACAATACTTGGCACAGCCCTCTGTAGGGTTGCAAGAGTGAAAAGAAGAATTCACTCCGTTAATTGGTTTCGAAGGCTCGCCAATCAACCCAGTCCTGTCGAGATACTCCCACGCCCCTTCCGCACCTTTCTCGGCAATGATTGCTCGCAGTCCTTTCGTGGAATCACTATCCAGGTGGCTATGGAAACCAGGGGTTCTACCTGCGAGATACTCTTCCAATGCCTTCCTTACAAGAATTCCTTCAACTGCTTGCTTGTGCCAGGGAGTATCGTGATGCCTGGAGAGGTTGTCCCAGATACGCTGAGCATCTTTTCTACCATTCACCCACTCAATAACTGCAGCCTTTTGGGCATCATCAAAATTAGTTCCGGCCAAAGCAGTTTCTGAGTTGCCATACACACGAGCCGGAGGTTCATGTAACGAGGCTACAGCAGTGCCTCCCTTGCCGGGCATGAATTGCCCACCTTTCCCCCCAGGAGTTCCAGCGGGCCAATGGTTGGGGTTTTCCTTCAGGATACGAGAGAGCACTGACACTGAATTCCCTCCAAGTTTTTGTCAGTGTATGTGCTCCTGTCAAAGTGAGCTACAGCTTGGACAATGCCTCGACTAAAAGAGAGTCTGCCTCGTGCTTTGTCAAAGAGGAGATATCCAGACAGTCAATGAAGTCGGTGCCACCGGCAGGAAGCATCCCACGCACACGAGCAAGAGCCTCTCGTTGCTCTGCCGTAATGGTCTCTAAGGTTTGGTGAACTGCGAACTTCTCCTCGTTAGGAGTAGGAGCCACTTTCTCCTTCGGCTTCTTCTCCCCGTTAACATCGGAAGAGTCCCCATAGAACTTTCCGAAAAAGTCGTTAGGGTCCACAGGAAAAGGTGCAATGAAGTCAGAAGCGTCTACCTTCTTCGGCTTGCCAGGAGTAACAAAAAGACTAGTAGAAGACGACTGGGTGTAGTCCTCTGGTTGACCAATGACGCTGATCTTGTCCAAATCCACCCAGAAGAACTTGTCGGGGTCCGTCAGGAAATGAAGCTTGGCTCGCAGCCCAAACTTGGTCTTGCCCGCATAGTCGATCACGTACTCGTGACCTTTGTAGATGCAGTGCTTTCCAGAGTAGGGGGATGCCGCCTTAGCTACCAGCATGGTGCCCTCCAGTGAAACTAAGTTCACTCGTCAAGTCTACCGTTGCCCACTTCCAAAACCTCTAGGACGGCTGGGCAAGTCTTTGCCCGCTGCTTCATGGCGACCACTGCCGCCGAGAGCGTCTTGCGGCGAGCCACGATCTTCTTGGAGTCCTTGAGTCTGACTGCGTAGCGAGCGTTCATGTTTACCTCCTAGTAAGGGGCGCAACCGTAGTACCCCGCCTCCGGGTACGGAGGCTCGTAGGGGTACTCGCTGCTCGTGAAATGCTCGTTGTCGAATCTCCGCTTGTGGGCAGTATTGTAGACCCGCTGATACTCGACTGGCGCGTCCTTCAAGAAGGTCCGCACCGCTTCGAACTGCGCCTCGCCTCTACGCCACACTCCGAAGTCGTCGGAGTAAGCGTAGTACCAGTCAAGCGACTGCTCCAGCCACTCAACGAACTGGGAGACGGTGTAGCTCTGCAGCACCGTCAGGTAGTTGGGCTCGACGTACTTGGTATGAAGTGCCATCTCAGTTCCCCCTCTGCCAGTAAGCAACGGTCTCAGGCTCTTCGCCCCACGGTGCGGTCTGCAAACGGACCTCGATCACCTTGCCGACACGGGGCTCGACATAACCACCCTCAAGGCCAGGGTAGACCTGGACCCAACCACCACGAGTCACCTTGACCCAGGTGATCTTGCCGCGCAGACGACCCTTGTGCTTGCCACGCACGAAGCGGCCCAGCGACTCGATCTTCTCCTCGGGAAAGTAACGACGAGCCATCTCCTCACCAAAGTCGGTGAAGAGGAAGGCATCGCGAGTTGAAAATTCAGCTCGGTTAACCATCACACACTCCTTAGTGACTAAGATCATGCTCTCACAGAAGGGAAAGATTGTCAACAAAAAAAGGCCGGGAGGGTTACCCCCGGCCAAAACGAGGAGAGCAATACGGGGTGGATGCAACCCCGCACCGGAGACTCTACCATTGGTTTGTGCTCCTGAGCCCTTGACAAGGCTAAAGACTTATGTCTGTCATCACAAGAATAAAAAAGAGGCTGGACTACGGACCAGACACCTTTTACCCCTACCAGGACACCACCAACAACCACTTGGTGGAGGCTCTGCGACTCCCCGAAGATGCTCTCGTAGAGACGGACAAGGGCAGCCTCACTCTCATACCTCAAGGGTTCTACTTGGTACGCTCCCTGTCTGAAATGGTAGCGGTGCCTCCCGCGCAGTTTCTCAAAAACTATATCCCCATAGGGCATCGAGAACCTGCGCGGAAGAGCGGGATTAAGCCCTGTGTGCCCAAGCCACGATAGCCTCTCTCGCTCGACGCTTCGGTAACGGCTTCCATTTCGGAAACGTCGCCTCCAGGAAGGCATCCACCTCGGTCTCTGCCTCCCGCACAGAAGCGTAAGCCAGCGCATCCTCCTCAGTGTCGAACATCTTCCCGTCTACCTCGTAGCGAGTGACGGGGACCATTTTGATTTCCATGCTCATCGGTATACCTCTAGGGTCTTAGGGTTGGGGAGATACGGACTTGCGTCCGCTTGTTTTCGCCGCTCATAACGCGAGAAGCGAAGCTCGTTGCATCGGTCCTCCTCCTTAACCCTCTGCTCTTCAGAGGAGGGGGAGTACCACTTGCGAAAATCTTCGGAGGAACAAGTAAGCAGCAGCTCTTTCATGCCATCACTCCACTCCTTTCGATGGCAGGAGAATAGTCTTAGCTATCAGTCTTTGTCAAGTGGAGGATAGTCGTTTGTCTCGCCAAGGTTGCCGTCAGCAGTGATTACTCTGCCCACGTAGTGGTTGTCATGCCACCCTCGCATCCACTTGGTCCCGTAAGGCCGAAGCACATCAGCCAGGGCAGAGACCACCTCTTCGGTCATCGTCAGTCTAGAGCAGGGCTCTACCCAGGCAGTATCGTCCGAATCGAAGGTCACCAGGATCTCGCCCAAACAAAACGGATGGGACAAAGAGTCCTTCTCCTCCATCACATGGAGGTGGAGGGTGTAGGGGAGCAGGGATAAGGATCTCACTTACTTGTGGTTTCCGCCTGTGCCGGAGACACAAGCCGAAACGTCGGTACATACCCTGTCAAAACGGCTTTCCAATGACTGTACTCGGAGTCTTGTTTCGACACATCGCTCTGATACTCCAGCGACTGCTGTTTCGAGCTTCTCGATACGTGTTCGAAGTTCTGCGCCGTTTGCTGCCGTGAAGCGGTCTCCCACATTTTTGAAACCGTTGAATTCAGAGCGTAGCTCGGCGACATCGGCACGGATGCCATTGCGATCAAGCTCAGAAACAATGACAGAATCACGGATAGCCAAAGCAGTAGCCGAGACCCCAAGGATAGCGGCTGAGATAACAGCCGCCGAAAGATTGACTCCGAACTTTTTCGCGAAAAAGGAAAGCTTGGGTGTGTCTTCAGTGTCGCCCACATCACTCTACTCCATAGTGTCTCTAGCCTAATTGTACAGGCTCCTCATAAAGAAAAGCCCCTCAAAGAGGGGCTAGAAACGCAGATTCAAAAAGTGCGACCTACTTAGCACTTGCTGGATACAGAGAATTACGCACGAAATGCATCAGGCTATGCAGGTTTGGTTTGCCAGCTATCTGCACAATAGCTGGAGGTACTGCGGGGCTTGAAGAGTAGTCTCCTGGAGAGACGATTGTCAGCATCTCGGTATCGGAATCGTAACGCGCAAAACACCACCCAAGATCAGCCGTGTTGCGACGTTTGACAAACTCCCTAGGCTTAGGTGCCGCCTCTTCCTCATTCACAACCACCTCTACGTCTTCTGGGTTAAGAGGGGCATCGCTAGAATCACGGTGCAGAGTTTTACGCCTATGAGCATACGTCATTGTCCAGCCCTTTTCTTCTGTACCTTCTTGACTCTTCGGCTACGTGCAAGGATGTCCTGGTACTTCGGAAGAGTACGAAACGCATGAGCATCACGAGCAATAGCTTTACCTGCCTGAGTAACGCTTACGGTAGTAATCTCTCTAACCGTCTTAGCGTAGTCAATGGTAGCCAGCCCTCTGGCAGAGAGAGCACTGACCGTCAGGATATTAGTGTACAGCAAATCAACAGGCTTTTGAGATGCCTGCTCCAACAAAGACAACTGAGGTTCAGTCAAAAACATAGTCACTCCTTTCGTCTAATCCATGGTCTATGCAAGGCCAGCATTTCCATCTCGCTAGGAATAACCACCTCCCTCTGCTTGAGCAGAGTGATGTAATGCTGCCTGCACGCATCTGACTTGCGCCGGAATCCAAACCCAGCAAGGTCCTTCGCCACCTTCACCCACTGATTGACATGAACACTTGCCAACCGCATCAACAACGCATCCTCGTCTTCAGTCCATGGCATGTCCTTACCATTCCCCCTACCAAACCTTCCTCTCATGCAGAGTCTTTCTCTCGATCAGCTAAAAACCAAGCCCCCCCGGAGGCTAGCCACGCAGTTTTGTACTCGTACCGCAAAAAGCGAACGACCTCAGAGAGTGGGTAGCTCTCGGAAAGAAGATGCAAGGCTCTCTCGAAAGCCCTCTCACACAGAACCCTCTCACCCTCAGCGTCATCATTACGAATCGACATGACCTACTCCTTGTTAACGACCTCCTTATTTTCTCTACCAAGGTTGTCGCTGGCAACTTGTTTTTCATGCTCCGGGTGCCAAAAACCGTGAGCGGTATTCCAGCCAGTAAAGTAAGCTCTGTAGTTCACTGACTCTTTGTGGTCAGAGCTATAGCAGCCTGCCACCATGAGAGGTGGCAAGTAGTGACTGAACCCCAGCAAAACTTTCTTGGTCATACGACCCTCACATCTCGTGGCTTCGCCGCACCTACGCCCACCAACGTGGGCTTGATCCAGATGCGCTTGTACTCACCAGTAGTCTTGTACGGTTGGTTACGCACATGCCCTCGACGCCAGTGCGGCGACACCTTCCACCCCTCAGAGTGCGCTCGCTCGATGACCGCACGCACATGCTGTGGATGCGTAATGTTGAGCGTACGGTAAGGCGGGATGAGAGGCTTTCCCTTTGCTGCCCTCTTCTTGTTGAGCTTGTCTGGTGAAGGGAGCACCTCAATCGGAGCCTTAGGGGAAGAGAGGATAGCCAGGAATGCCATAGCGATACGCATCTCATCCATGACAGCAATGCCGTCTTCACGAGTAGTCTCCTTCTTGCCTATCTCAATAGGCACCAGGACCGGCTCGTTGGGATACGAACCAAAGATGATGCCGGTGTCGTTCAGCCAGTGCTCGATGTTGTCGAGAGCAGTGCCTCCTATCCGCACAAAGTTCTGCCCGCAGATCCAGCCATTGGGATACCCTGGCATCAATGTCCTGGGGTCCTCAACCTCGTATTCCCAAAACGGCAACAGAAAGAAGTCACGATCCATGTCCTCATCATCCATTAACCGTTGCAGGAGAGCCGTCTCTTCGTCCTCCTTTCCTGGGCTCATAGTCAGCTCTAGCAACGCTTTGCGCGTCACCAACAAACAGAAGCGATTGCGGCACGGGTCTGCGTTCGTAGGGACCGGCAGCCCTAGCCGCTCGTAGTCAAAACGAAACTCGACCACCATGATCGGATAGGGCAGCGAGGTGCCTTTGAACACCTCGTTGCTGGGGAAGGTATTCCACACGAGATCCAAAGCATCGGGAGACAGACTCCAATGCACAGCCTCCGATAGCAGCCGCTGAAACACGCTCAGCATTGCCTGCGTGTGTCCAGGCTGCTCTATCTTTGTGGACAGGAAGCGCAATGCCTCCTGTGCATGAACAGTAAAGGCGCGAAGATTCTTCATCGCACAGTCACGTTGCCATGCTTATCGATCTTGAGACCGACTGCCTTCGCAGCATCGATGGCTTCAGCTTTCGTGTTGAACAGCCGCTGCCCACCGGCAGGACCGTCAAGTGAAATCAATTGCTCGCCGAACTTGAAGACCCAGGCTTGGTTAACGGGAAGGAAGACCATCCTCATCTCACACCTCCTCCTGATTGGTGTCGAAGTCGCCCAGGATCGCATGGCCCATGCGCGTGTCTGGGGTGGACCCGTCATCGGTGACACACTCGGTGTCGATCACCGTGACGTAGTAGCGCAGCATCTGCCGAAGCTTCTCGACCATCTCCTGTGCTTCGACCTTGTCAACGATAGCGTTCTCAAGGTCCCGCATAAGAATGTTGATCTCAACATTCCGGTTGTCGATGATCTTCTCCAGGCGAGCTGCCCGATTGCGCTGGAAGGCAAGTTCACGGTTGTCCATCTCACACTCCTTAGAGAAGGGGGCTGGTGCCCCAGGAACATCAGCATAGTCTCACGAGCCTAAGGCGTTTGTCAAGTTGGGAATAAAGTTCCTTGTGGAGACGGGGGCGGAAGACCCTCGAAATCCGCAGCCACCGGGCGAATGATGAACTTGCCTCGTAGCTCCGGGTTGTTCTTCATTAGCTCACGGGCATAGTAGGCATGATGCGCGTTAGGCATCTTGATTTTCTTCGGAGGGCAAGAAGGATTCTCTGGGTTCTCCTCGGCAGCGGGAAAATGCAGAGTGCCCCGCACCTGTTCATACAGCTTTTTGATAGACAATCGAGTAGCACCTCTCCGCACTTCAGAGAGAGCAAGGTACTCCAACGCAGCGTACACCCAGGGATGCGTTGCGTGAAACGCAAGGAACCTCTCTCCCAGCGTGCTCATTTTCCTACCCCCATCAAGAAGCGCCAAAACTCGACAACCAAATACACCGTCACCACGATGCCAACAAAAATTGCCTCAGTCATTGCTAAGTGCCTTGACCATAGAAGCCCGCAGCAAACGAGTAAACTCCTTGGACCGCATCACATCGTAGACAATGTCGTCCAGGTAATCCTTGTTCTGCTGCAGTCGTTTCAGCAAATGGTCCTCGACAGCAGCGAGCAATTTCGGGTACAGCCGGTCAGCCACTGCATCGAAGTCCTTCGCAGACATCTTCTTCTTCAGAGATTGGACGATGAGCGATTGAATCGCACCGGTCACCAAATCATTTGGAGTAGCCATCAAACTTCTCCTCTGAGTTGCTCAAGCAAGCGTTTGTTTTCTGCATCACGAGCGGCAAGCACCTCGACGTAACCTGCACACGCTCGTTCCCACGTAGCAATGGTATTACGCATACGCTTGATGTCTTCAACAGCAGCCTCCATTGCAGCACCGAGATCACCTTCCCAGGCAATGCCTTCAATAGATAACCAAGCCTTCGCAGCCCGGTCAATAACGCCCTCCAACCGAGCTATTTCTGCATTCCGATTTCTCACAATCGCATTGTGATTATCGAGGTGTATGCAATGCCCTAATTCAGAACGTAACCGCTCAACCTCAGCCTTCAGATCATCAACCTGCTCAACTGTTTTTCGCAGATCATCAATCCATCCATCCGACGCATTTGCCTTCAACCACCCACGTTCAATCTCACGCAACCGCTCAATTTCAGCGGTCTTGCTTCTCTGATCTTCTTCTCGCAAATCCATTGCAGCC
>Ga0208980_10000048_pt1 | contig 50726 bp, 44 predicted proteins | sample WetSurMetagenome_3_FD_187993 | JGI IMG/M metagenome (GOLD analysis project Ga0208980, IMG submission 187993) | Wetland microbial communities from Twitchell Island in the Sacramento Delta, sample from surface sediment Aug2011 Site A1 Bulk (version 2) | ecosystem: Environmental > Aquatic > Marine...
GGTGTAACTTGACATTTAAGAATTTAAGGTTTATGTTTCGGTGAGCCGCAAAAACCTATCAAGTAATAAACTATTTGTTATCGTTAAAAAATTATTCCCCGAATTCACAGGCTGGTTAAAACCAGTTAAAATTTTATGTAAAATAACTACACCTTCATCTGACAACAACAACTCAGGGTTAAAATTATGCCAATGGATATATCCGAACTAAAATCAAAGAAAATTGTAGAATTAAATGAAATAGCCAAAGAATTGAATATTCCAGGTTACAGCGATCTCCGCAAACAGGAATTGATTTTCAAAATTTTGGAGGCTCAAACTTCAAAAGATGGTCTAACTTTCTCAAAAGGTGTTCTGGAAGTGCTTCCCGATGGATACGGATTTCTTCGTTCTTCAGACTACAATTATCTGCCATCACCGGATGATATTTATGTTTCTCCTTCCCAGATAAAAAAATTCAGTTTGAGGACTGGAGATTTTGTCAGTGGTCAGGTTCGACCTCCAAAAGAAGGCGAAAGATTTTTTGCTTTACTTCGTGTAGAAGCTGTAAATGGTCTTGCCCCTGAGAATATTCGTGAGCGAACATTGTTTGATAACCTCGTTCCGGTTTATCCAACCAAAAAAATAAATCTTGAATCAGCTCCGGGTGAATATTCAATGAGAGTAATGGATATGCTTGCACCAATAGGTAAAGGGCAAAGAGGATTGATAGTATCTCCACCAAAAAGTGGTAAAACTGTTTTACTTCAGAAGATTGCTAACTCAATTACAAGAAATCATCCTGAAATAAAATTAATTGTACTTCTTATTGATGAACGTCCCGAAGAAGTAACTGATATGGAACGTTCAGTTCAAGGTGAAGTGATAAGTTCAACTTTTGATGAGCCAGCTGATAGACACGTTCAGGTTGCAGATATGGTTATCGAAAAAGCAAAGAGAATGGTTGAAGCGAATGAGCACGTTGTGATTTTGTTAGATAGTATTACTAGATTAGCAAGAGCTCATAACATTGTTGTTCCACATAGTGGAAGAATTTTATCTGGCGGTGTTGATTCAAACGCACTTCATAAACCAAAAAGATTTTTCGGTGCTGCTAGAAATACTGAAGATGGCGGAAGCTTGACAATTATTGCAACAGCTTTGATTGATACAGGCAGCAGAATGGATGATGTTATATTTGAGGAATTCAAAGGAACAGGTAATATGGAGCTAGTCCTCAATCGTGATTTGAGTGATAGAAGAATTTTCCCTGCAATTGATGTTAACCGCTCGGGGACCAGAAGAGAAGATTTATTGTTAAAAGAAGATGATCTAGGAAAGATCTGGATACTAAGAAAAATTCTCAGCGATTTTAGTCCTGTCGAAGCAATGGAATTCCTGATTGATAAGATTCGCGGAACAAAGAATAACAAAGACTTCTTAAATAATATGAATAATTAACAGATAATTGACAAGTTATCTGCAACTAATTTTACCTTGATTCTTATATTGATCTGAATGATTTTTCATTAAAAAGAAATAAAGTGAAAAAGTTTTTATTCAGCTTCATACTTGTATGCTCTTCATTATTTGGTCAACCAGAGTTCGATTCACCATCATTTATTCCAAAATTCCCATTTGAATCAGAAATAATTTCATTGATTAGAAATGATGGCGATTTCTCAGTCCACTTCATCTATAAAATGCCGTATAAGATGCTTGTCTTCGAAAGGAAGGAAGAAACATTTAATGCTGGATTTCGAGTCACAGTTGAAATCATGGATAAAGATTCAAAAATAGTTGCACGTGATATAAAAGATAGTAAAGTGATAGTTGACAATTTTGAAGCTACAAATGATCTGAATCTTTTCTTACAGGATTTCTTGAGCTTCAAGCTTAAACCGGGTGAATACAGAATTTCAACTTTGATTTCTGATATGAATTCTACTGGTGAACTTCGCTTAGATCCTAAAGAATTAAATCTTGAAGAAGAAAATGATAAAATTGTACAGCATCCCTTGGTAGTTAACTCCAGTGAAATTACTTGTGGAGACAAAAAGGCGTTTATACTTGCTAATTCAGGCGGAAATGTTCCCTTCAGCAGTGACAAATTTCATCTAATCATTCCAGTAACTGATACTTCGATCAAAGATATTGATATTATTATTGAGAGTAAAGATGAAGTTGTTATATCTTCAAAAGTGCATGAATCGTATGTTATTCCAATTGGAATAGCTGAATGTGAAAAGCAAGTATCGGTTATTGCAGATTCAGAAACAATATGTAGTCGAATTTTTGTTCTGCGAAATGTTAATGAAAAACTTAACGAAGGTGAAGTAACTTTAAAGGTAATTAACGAGGAGAAATCAATTGATGAAGAATATCAGTCGAGAATAGTTTGGTTTAATAAACCATTCTCTTTGATGGATCCTGAAAAAGCAATTGAGTTTATTAGTGCTATTGAATCAGACTCTGTTGTTTATTTATTATTGCAAGAAAGTAGCTCTGACTATCCTAAAGTTTTGAAAGATTATTGGGCAAAATTTGATCCGGATCCTGAAACAGCATACAATGAAGTAATGTTTGAGTATTACAGCCGAGTGGATTTTGCAATAAAAGAGTTTAAAGGAATCGGTAAGGGCAACGGAGCAAAATCTGATAGAGGTATAGTGTATATCAAATTTGGTAAACCTGATAAAATTGATCGTACATCTAATCCTCAAGGTCAGGTTATGGAGTTGTGGATTTATTCCAAACCAGAAAGAAAATTTACTTTCGTGGATAAAAAGGGTACTGGTAACTTTTCTTTGATTGAAAATTGATGAAGCGAATTGTTTTTACATGTGGTGATATTAATGGAATCGGACCTGAAATTGCCATTAAAGCACTCAACAAAATATCTCCAAGAAATAAAGAGGCTCAGTTCATCCTTATTATTCCTGAAAATGTATTCAAAAAAACATCACTCTTAATCCGCCCACTTTTTAATTATCAGATTGTAAATAACTTCGGATTTAAAAACAATAAACCTTCTAAGGTTATTATTTTTGCTACAAAATCATTTAAACAGAACATTGGTAAACCTACTGTTGCTTCTGGGGAAGCTGCATACCTTGCATTAAAATTATCCTTCGATTTATTGAGAAAAGATCTGTCTGATGTTGTGGTTACTGCTCCTGTCTCCAAGACAGCTTTAAAACTTGCTGGTGTTCAGTATCCTGGACAGACAGAAATGTATGCTGACTGGTGTGGGGTGAAAAATTTTGTTATGACGTTTCTTTCCCAGAAGTTAAGAGTAGGTCTCTACTCAATTCATATCCCATTAAAAGAAGTCTCTAACTCTTTGAATAACAAAACATTATCATCTAAACTTGATACTGTTATTAGTATGTTAAAGATCGATTTAGGAATTAAGAATCCGAAAATCGCGGCCCTGGGTTTAAATCCACATGCTGGTGAAGCTGGAATTATTGGCAGAGAAGAAAAAGAAATAATTGAACCAATTATTAAGCAAAAAAAATTCAAGGGATTCGTTGATGGACCATTTTCATCTGATGCATTCTTTGCAAATAGAAGTTTTGAGAATTACGATCTAGTATTTGGTTTATACCACGACCAGGTTTTAATTCCATTCAAATATATAAATTCTGGAAAGGGAGTTAATTATTCAGCAGGTTTACCTATAATACGAACTTCTCCGGATCACGGTACAGCTTATGATATTGCCGGGAAAGGGATTGCCGATGAATCAAGCATGATTGAAGCTTTTAAGTATGCTGAAATCATTCTAAAGAATAGAAAGAAAAATATTACTTCCGAATGAAGGTTAAACCTTACGAAAAAGTATCTGCCATTTTTGATACTTTAATGAAAAAATTGGATTATGAGAGTTGGTCAAATTACATTCTCACTATTGCGGATGTATACCTTCAAGATAGCGCAAAGATTCTTGAATTGGGAGCAGGGAATTGTAAAATAGCAAAGTTTATTTCAGCAAGGTATAAACATTATTATGCAACTGATATTTCCTTATCAATGTTAAAGTCTTCAAGAAATAATGATCTTAAAAGGATATGCTGCAATATGACTGAGCTACCTTTAAAACCAAAATTTGATTTTATATTTTCCAATTTTGATGGTGTAAATTATATCTTAGAGCAAAAATCTCTTTCCAGATTATTTAATGAAGTCTTTAGCTTATTGAAAAAGGATGGTGTTTTTACATTCGATGTAAGTCTGGAGAGGAATAGTTTGAATTTTGTAGAGAGTAAATCGATTGAAGGCAGTAGCAACGGATATTCTTTTCGAAGAATTAGTAACTATAATAAGCGGACAAGAATTCACTCAAATCATTTCGTTATTCGAGATGAATTTGGGAGAGAATTTAAAGAAGTTCACAAAGAAAAAATTTATAAAATCGATACTTATTTCAAACTTGCCGAGAAAGCAGGTTTATATACTGAGGCATGTTATGATTGTTTTTCTTTTAAAGATGTTAAAGAAAATTCACAAAGAGCACAATTTATAATGAGGAAGATTAACTGATGATGCTTTCATTCGACAATGTAGAATTCCATTATAAAAACCAACCGGTTTTTTCAAATCTTAATCTCGAATTGGACTACGGCGAATTTGTATTTGTTATTGGCAAAAGTGGTATAGGTAAAAGTACTTTGATGCAATTAATTTATATGAACTTGTTTCCATTAACCGGTACAGTACGCATCGCAGAGTATGATTCGCAAACAATTAAACCGTCACAAATACCACTATTAAGAAGAAAAATTGGGGTAATCTTTCAAGATTTTAAGTTACTACCAGATCGAAATGTGTATCAAAATCTCGCCTATGTAATGAAAGTAACAGGAATCTCTTCAAAAGAGATTAATAATAGAATAAGTGAAACTCTCACTGAAGTTGGATTATTACATAAGAGATTAAATAAACCGCACGAATTATCCGGTGGTGAACAGCAACGAGTTGCAATAGCGAGGGCAATTATAAATGAACCAATTCTTGTCCTCGCTGATGAACCTACGGGCAACCTTGATCCTAAAACATCTGGTGAGATATTAGCTCTGCTCAAAAAAATAAATAAACGGGGTACAGCAGTCCTCGTTGTAACTCATAATTATGAGATAGTAAAGAAAGCAAACGAGAGAGTAATAAAACTTGAGGACGGCAGGGCTTTAAAAGCCATTATTAAACAGAAATTAGAAAGTTGATATTTAGTTTAAGAGAATTTTTAACAATTCGAAATTCACTTCGTCAACTGAGCCAAGACCATTTATAGAAATTACTTTTCCTTGTTTTTCATAATACTTCAGTACTGGTTCAGTGGATTTGCGGAAAATATCTAAACGTTTTCTAACAACTTCTTGTTTATCGTCATCTCTTAAATAAAAACTTTCTCTTGCATTACAATTCGGACAATGGTCTGAGTTCTCAATTTCTGCTAGTGTAAAAATATTTCCACATACTTTACATGCTCTTCTGCTGTTAAGCCGATGTACAATTTCTTCTTCATCTGCAAAAATGTTAATTAACTTTATGTCGGTAATGTTCATTTCTTGAAGAAGCTTATCAAGTTCAACCGCTTGATTTGTTGTTCGTGGAAATCCGTCAATTATAAAACCAGATTGGCAATCATTCTTGTGCAATCTGTATTTTATTATTCCAATCATCACATCATCGGGAACGAGGTCACCTCTGCTCATAATTTCCTGAGCTTTCTTTCCAAGCTCAGTTTCATCTTTTACCGCTTGCCTTAAAATATCACCGGTTGAAATGTGAGGTATATTAAATTTAGATGAGAGAAGTTTGGCTTGTGTGCCTTTTCCAACTCCAGGAGCCCCGAACAGAAGTAATCGCATAAGAATAATTATTTTTTATTGTAAATTATAGAAATCTATTTGGAGTCTCAAGCAGTTGGTGGAGAAAATTTAAGCTTACTTTTGTTTTTTAACTGATTAAAAAACTCCTGCAGCAGCATTTTACTTTCCTCAGCGTAAATACCTGAATAAACGTTTATTTTATGGTTAGTTTTTCCATCTTCAGCGAGATTGTACACACTTCCGCATGCGCCAAACTTTGTATCATAAATTGAAAAGTAAACATCTTTTACTCTTGATGACAACAAAGCTCCGGTACACATTACACAAGGTTCAAGAGTAACGTAAATAGAACAATCAGTCAATCGCCAATTACCAATATGATTTGCCGCAGCAGTTAGGGCTATCATTTCGGCATGAGCTGTTGCATCTTTCAATCTTTCAACCTGGTTATAACCACGTCCAACTATTTTATTATCCTGAACAACCACAGCACCAATAGGGACTTCACTTTCTTCCAATGCTTTTTCTGCTTCTTGAAGAGCTGCAAACATAAAACGATATTTAGTTTCATCGAACATCATATTATTTGCTATAAGAATTAATCAAAATTCTTAATTGTTAATTATTCATACTTAATTGAGAAAGGAGTACGCCCGGTAGGATTCGAACCCACAACCCTCAGATCCGAAGTCTGATGCTCTATCCAGTTGAGCTACGGGCGCGTTTTTATATTGTAAAAATAGATATGAGTTGTTTTAATATCAATAAAAAAGCCGCTCTAAAAGCGGCTTCCTGAAATACCAAACTTTGATATTTTCTTTTAATTCAAGAAATCTTTTGGATACGTTTTAAGATTGTGTCCAAACTTTAATTGTTCTTCCATTCTACAAGACCAAACAAGTTGACCATTCCAGACAGTAATATCAGGACAACCGTCACACATGCTTTGTCTTCCATCATCCGTAAAATCAACTGGTTGAATGATCATCACTGATTGGTAATGAAGCCTTTTGAAAATATTCAGTGGGTTTTTATAGAAATTGAAAAATGTTTTTCTAAGTTTCTTATCTAACGCACCCATTAGTAACATGCTTTTACCTTTTCGAGTCCATTTAGGTCCGGCATAGGCAAGATATTTATCAAACAAAAGGTGGTAGAACATCTGAACCATTTCCATCCCTTTGCTTCCAACATAACCATAAATTTTTTGTTTTGTACCTAATCTTCCAGTCAGTAACCATTTGAATGAGTCTGGTTTTTCTGAACCGTTCAAGTATGCACAAGGATCAAAATCCGGATAGATCGTTCGTAATAGTTGAACAACTTCAGGAGCCTTAATATCTGCTCGTGTTACCGGATCTTCGTTATAAACCAATTGACTCATATCGATTTTTTTTGGTCCAAGATAGAAGTCGTAATCCTTATTATTTACAGCACGGTAAAGAATAAAGACCATTACGTGTACAATATCAATATTTTTATGAGCCCATTTAGCCATTTCGGGAATATACTTCATCGTATCTTCATACACCGTTGAATTAAATGCGCAAGAAATATTTCCTTCATCTGCAAGCATTTTTGCATAATGATATCTTAACTCATTTAGTTCAATTTCGTTTTTATCTTTCCATTGCGGTCTGCCTTGTTTGCTGTCAATATGAAATGTAAATCCAAATACTCCAGCTTTTTTAAGCTTATGAAGTAACTCTTTTGTTAATGCCAATCCATTGGTGTTTATGATTGGCTTCATATTTCTTTTCTTAACTTCTTTTACGATTTCAATTATATCTGGATGAGTAAGAGGATCCCCGCCAGCTATTGAAACGCCATCAGCATTTCGTAATCTTACAAAAACATCAAGATCATCTTTTACTTGTTTAATAGATTTGTGACCATCTTTTTCATTTAATCTATAACAACCTTCACAGTAGAGATTACACTTGGATGTTGGTTCGAGCCAGGAAATTGAATTATCCGTCAAGTTCCAGGGCAAACGATAGTAGTCGAGATGATTTAACGAATTGTTATGCATTATTACTCCGTATTGTGCAGATTATTTATATTGCAAAAATTTAACTATCAAACATAAACTTTGGGATGATTTTTCACAATGTCAATTTTAATCATCTATTGCCAGTTGGCAATTAAAAATTATATCGGTAAAACTTGAGTTCCTAGTATATGGTTTTATAATTCAGATCATAATATGTAATATTTTTTTTAATTATTTAATTGATTAGTAAGTTTTAGTCTAATTTTTTTTAGGAGATTGAATTGTCTAAAAATTTAATTTTTATTATAACAATTACATCGACATTATTTATGAGGGCGCAAAGTGATTTTGCAACTGGATTTAATGGAAACGTAAATTTTCCCAATGGTAAATTCACTGAATATTTCGGCACAGGTTACGGGGGAGATGTTCACTTCTTATATCTTTTTGGAAATTCATCAATCTTTTCACTCTCAGTAGGTTACAATAATTTCAGTCTGGATTTGGATGCGTTCAATGCAAAAGCAAATGAATTATTGGAACTGAATACTAAATTTGATGTCGAATCAACGTTTTCTACGATTCCTATTCTGCTTGGAGTAAAATGGTATTTCCTCAAACAGAAAACTCAAAGTCCTTACATAATGATTGAAGCCGGATTTTATAATTATAATTTTACATTTAAAGGTGTGGCAACTATTGTCGAGCCAGGTGGTAACAGCATTCCTATTGAGCTTCCAGAATTTGATGAAAATGGAACGGAAACCATGCTGCGAGTTTCTGCTGGTTATATTTTCTTTATTCAGAAGCATTGGTTTTTGGATTTTTCATTCAACTACAATGTGTTAACAAATGCTTTCACTGTGGATGTGCCTTCTGATCCGGAAGACGCAGAAGAGATTTCTGGCACTGCTCAAACATTGAATTATCTCTCGGCATCGGCTGGAGTAAATTATAGGTTTTAAGTCAACATAAATTTGGAATACTCTTTGAGCCATTTCTCCGGATAGTTTTTTTCATTCAATTATTTAGTTGAAAATTGGATATAAGCCCAAAATATTTATCCACAGTTGTTTCAATTTTGTTACTAAGTATACTGACTTGTTTCAAAGTGATAGCAAATCCAACTACATCGGATACTTCAAATTACGGAAAAGTATTTGTTACTAGATGGGCAGATGACAGAAAATCCGCCTTCTCATTTTCCTTTGATGATGGGTTCAAAGCACAATATGATAATGTAAGACCGATATTAAATTCTTATGAATTTAGTGCAACTTATTTTCTTCTTCCACCTTATTTAACAGAACAACTACCGGGTATCTGGCGATATGGTACCTGGCCAATGTTTCTTGAAATGAATTCTGAAGGTTCTGAGCTTGGTTCGCATTCTTTAAATCATCCTCATCTATTGGAATTGGAGGTTGGTGATACTCTTACACCAAATACAATTCAATACGAACTATATCACTCAAAGAAAATGATTGAAGCACGTACAGAATACGAACCTTGTATAACATTTGCTTATCCTTATGGAGAACATAATTATATACTGGATTCTCTGGCAAGTTTATACTATGAATCATCACGTGCACTCGGTACTACGCCAAATCATTTTAGTCTATCTGGCTTAGACTGGCATTCATTAAAATCTTTTGAAGTGATATTTAGTGAACCAAGAATTGTATTTGAAGACGATCTTGATGAGTTAAATAGCTTCAAGAATTGGATAGAAGGTTCAATAGAAAATGGTACTTGGGGAATACAATTAGCACATGAAGTTGTCCCATTTGCGCAACTAAGCGATTTGATTTCACAAGGAGCTTATAATCCCATAAGCAATGAATGGTTAAATTTATTATGTGAGTGGTTAGTACAACAAAGTAATGATAACCTAGTCTGGATTGAGACGATAGGAAACGTAACTAAATATATAAAAGAAAGAGATGCCCACGAATATCAAATATTATCACAATCTAATTCTCTTATTGAACTCTCTTTAACTGACGACCTCTCAGATAATATTTACAATTTTCCTCTGACTGCCTATATATCAGTTCCTGAAATGTGGGAAAAAGTTTTATTTGTTCAAGGGAGCAACTCTACAGTTTATGATACTTTTAGCCTGGATTCAATGCAAGTGATACTTGCACAAGTCATTCCGGATAATGGAATAATTCAGCTATTCGTTCACACTTCTTCTTTTGTGGAATCCGAAAGAACTCAGCCAACAGATTTTATTCTGTATCAGAATTATCCCAATCCATTTAATCCAACTACAACCATAAGCTATGAGATTAGAAACTCAGGATATGTGTCGCTTGTCTTATATGATATTCTAGGAAATAAAATAAGTGAGTTGATCTCAAGCGATCAATCCGCAGGCAAGTATAGTTATATTTTCGATGCGAGTTCTTTAGTGAGCGGTGTTTATACATACGTACTGAGTTTTGAAGGCAGATATGAATCAAAAAAACTTATGCTAATTAAATAACCCGGTTTGTTAAGCACATCTTTTTACTTTCTATTTTGGTACTAAACTGTGTAATGGATAATTTTGTTGTGAATTATTGAAATCTCAATTACAATTCAGATAAAATGATGCCTACTAGAATTTATTTATTCTCTTTCATATTTCTTTTAACCATATCCCTATTTTCACAGAGCAGGTTTAACGCAGGAGCTTCTTTTAATATTGGATTTCCCACCAGTACTTTCTCAGATTTAGCTCAAACAGGAATTGGAGGTTCTGCAATTGGAGAATTTGCATTCAATGAAAAGATATCCGCAATTCTTTCAGCATCCTATCAAAATTTTCCGGGCAAAGGTGAAGGATTTGCCGTGCAAGGTGAAGTTTACGACTTTTCAGTAAATGCTATTCCAGTATTAGCAGGAGTTCGTTACTATTTTTCAGAAGGATTTTTTGGATCAATTGAAGCTGGCGTTCATTTTCTTCGAGTCACTGCTGATATTTATGATATATATAGTGAGGAAAAAGTCTCGACTGACTACAAAGCAAAGTTTGGCGGCGGAGTAGGTGCCGGATATCGATACAGACTAGCCGAACCTTCAGTATTGGAAGTTTCTGGTGCTTATCAGATCGTGGAGGATGGGTTCAATTCTTTTTCAATTCGAATTGGTATCTTGATTTTACTTAATAATATTTAAGCTTTAAACAATTATTACTATTTTGTTTTTAAAGGGATAATTCTATGATTCTTAAAAATATTCTTTTCATAATTTTCACTCTTTCCATACTAGTATATCCACAATTAAATCGAGAAGAAGCATTGAAGAAGGGAGGCTGGACTGGTGGAATGGCAGGTTGGGTTGGGTGGGAAAATTACAATGTTTCAGAAAATAATTCGACAGTCGATGGATATAATTTTATTTTCAGCTCGAGAAATGGAAGTATTGTTGAGACCAATGGTGTCTTCGGATTCGATTTTCAATGGCGTGAAAAACATCGTACAACTAAATCTGATTCTAATCCTGACAATTTAAGTGAAACTGCAAAGGACAAAGAATGGTTCATTGGATTATGGGCACGATACTACATTCCTTTTGGTGGAAATTTTGCGTTGTTTATGGAAGGCTCGGGTGGCTATGCCGTTTTCACAAAAGAGGATGAAATCGTTACTGATGAGTATACATCTGGAAGTGAAACTTTTGCAAATGGATTCGCTTATAATGGTGGAGTCGGAATATCACACTTCGTTTCTCAGAATGCTGCTTTTGAACTAACAGGAAGATGGGAAGGAGGAAGTCTTAATGGTGACGAAGATTTGAATATCAAGCTTGGAAATATTTTCATCCTCTTCGGATTCCAGATTTACTTGCGTTAAATATTTAAAAGTAAAAAGGAGACCACTTCGCGTGTTCTCCTTTTAATTCGCCCTCACCACTTAATAATCTGATCAGAAAAATCTATTATTTAAACATCTCCTCAATTTCTGCCCTGGATTTTTTTATCCCTCTTATTGAGACGATGATAAATAGTACAAGTCCGCCTAATATTATCCCTGCTAATAAGTAAATTGCCATTTATTTGCCCTCCAATTTTATATATTAATTTTCAACCATTATGCCATCTAATTGTTGTATAATTCTAAGCAGGAATTACTGAATTCCAGAGAATTCAAAGGTCTTTTTGTATCTAATTGGAATCTAATATGATAATTGTATCAAAAAAATGGAATGGATGAGGTTTGATGTTCTTTTAATTTTTATTCAAAACCAAAGGAATGCCGTTGTGGAAATAAATCCTGCCAAAATTTTCGGCTATCCAGTTCAATGGTCTAATTGACGTTTTATTTTTTTCTACAACATTTATTCGGACTATATCAGGTCTTTCTTGAATATTAATAACAGCATCGCAAAATTCTTCCGGAGAAATACAATTGGAATCATCCAATTCAATTTCTAAAATCTTCTGCTTGTTGATGTAAATATTCTTCTTCAGCAGTTGATTTATCATTAATCCTTTGTATGTCAGAGTTACTTCGAAATTTCTCATACTTAAAATATAAAATAAATTATGACTATTTCAAGAGAATCATCTTTCTTATCTGGACGAAATTGCCTGCCGTTAATTTATAAAAATAAATACCACTTGATAATCCGTCAGAATTAAAATCTATTTCATAATTGCCAGATGGAACTTCATCATCTACTAAAGTTGCTACTTCATTTCCGAGAACATCATACACCTTTAATGTAACAAATTGCTTGCTGCTCAGTGTATATTTAATTCTGGTAGATGGGTTAAATGGATTCGGATAATTTTGAAACAATTGGAATTCATAGGGATATTCCAAATCATTTTCAACATAGACTGCCTGATCAACTTCAATGTAACAGGACTTAATCAAAGTATCGCTTCCAAGAGAATTTGTTGCAATTAATGATACTTCGTAAATGCCGGGTGAGTTGTAAACAATATCTATTGGATTTTGATCTGTTGAAGACGATGGATTTCCTCCTGGAAAGCTCCATTTCCAATACGTTGGTTGAAATGATGATTGATCATAAAATGATATTTTATCGCCAGTAAAAATATGAGTTGAGTCAGCAATAAAATCTGCAACCGGCTTCAAAGATTTGTTAGGTTTATATGCTTTTATATTTAATCCGGAACCTGTAATAACAAGGATACCATCTTTTGCGAGAGCAGCACCACAATAAGTTAAATTAGGAATATTAAGGTCCCAAATGACAGTTTGTAAATCCGGACTGAAACAAAACATTTTATTCGAATTATTATTAACATAAACTTTTCCTTCACCGTCAACGGAAATGGTTGAAAAAAAAGAACTTTGCACAGCTGTATTTGATTTGCTGAGTACTGACCCATCAAGAGCGTTAAGTAATTTTACCGTATCATTGTCAATCACATAAATATTTCCGTCATTGGCTGAACCGAAATAACCTGACATCTCAGTACCTGTTGGAGTGTAATCCCATTTTATTCGAAGTTCAGTTCCTGTATCTTCAAAAGCATATAGTTTTCCACCATCTCGTTTTAAATAAATTGTTCCATCATTTCCAATCGTAATTGGCCATTCTTGATCACCATCACCGGGTAATTCGCCAGTCTCGTATTTGAATTGTCCAGTCTCAATGTCAAGTGCGAACAACTTCTTAGGAGTCGTAATTGTTCCTGTGTAATGATAGAATGTAGTGCTTGTTGCTGCGTAACCAGCATTTGGTCCAACAGGTACAATGTAATCGTAAAACCAGATTGTTTGACCTGTATTTTTATCCAATCTTTTTCCCCTAATTATTGGATCACCATTACAAGCAAATAAAATTCCAGCATTACCTCCAAACATATTTTCTTGTACTGCCCATTTAACTGAACCATCAAGAGGTGATAGGGCATATAACGAATCATTAAAATAATCGTGAGCGTAGACCGCATCTTCTGTAAATCCAACAGCAAACATTCTTGAAGTTGAGTAAACAATTTTTTCCCACAAAAGACTACCATCAACAAGGCTTCTGCATTCAATCTTTGAAGTATATGGACTAAAAACCGAACGTGCCGTTACAAATTTATCACCAAACGTAAAGACTGAATTACCGATGCTTGTCTGACTTGAAGTTACCGACCAAAAAGGTGTCATTACACTATCGGGTCCAATTATTTTACTCAATCCGTTTCTTTGATTGCTACCTCCAATGGTCGGCCAATTTTGTGAGAATAAGGAAATGCTTGCCAAGATTATAAGGCCGAAGATCGTAAGCAGCTTTTGCATTATGATTCCTTTGAAATAATTTTTATTTGAATACTAATTCAACGAAGCGAATATATATTCTATCTGGATAAATTTAACTCGAACTCTTGATTAAAATATAGAATGATATTGAAAAATAGAAACGATTACTGAACAGAGAATTATCTTACTTCACTGATTTAATTTAGCTACCGTTTATCAAATTTTACGAGTTAGCTATCTTTTTCTCTTGGCTAAGGTTACATATTGATTTAAATTCACACATTAAAAAACAAATCAAATAATTCTAAATTCAATTAATTCTAAATAAAAGAGGGAGATAAAAGTGTGTAGATTAAATCCGTTCTTGTTATTAGGATTTTTTTCAATTTTGTTGACTAATATCAACGCTAGCGATCAAAAAATCCTTCCATATCCAATTTCACAATATAAGCTTGCTAACGGGCTAAATGTTGTAACAGTTCCTTTTGATAGTCCCGGCTTAGCTTCGTTTTATATCGTTGTTCGGGTTGGTTCGCGCAATGAAGTCGAATCTGGCGTTACCGGATTTGCTCATTTCTTTGAGCATATGATGTTTCGGGGAACAGATAAATATCCCCGGGAAGAATATAATAGCGTTTTGAAAATGACTGGTGCAGGTGCAAATGCAAATACTTCATTAGACAGAACTATCTATCATATGACCGGAAATGTTGATTACCTTGAAAAAATGTTTGAGCTTGAATCTGACAGGTTCATGAACCTACATTATCCTGAACACGATTTTAAGGTAGAAGCTGGAGCTGTGAAAGGAGAGTATACAAAAAACTTTGCTAATCCTTACCAAAGACTTTATGAAAGTCTATTAAATACAGCGTTTGATGTTCATACATATAAACATACGACTATGGGTTTCTTTAATGATATAGTTGATATGCCGAATCAGTATGAATATTCCTTGAAGTTTTTTGATAGGTATTACAGACCAGAATATTCTACAATTGTTGTTGTTGGTGATGTAACTGCTGACGAAGTAAATGCTCTTGCTGATAAATATTTTAGTGAGTGGAAGGCTGGAAATTATACTGTCGCAATACCACCAGAACCCGAACAGACTGAAAAGAAAACTGTCCATCTTCAGGATGGTTCAATTCCCCCGTACTTGAGTCTTAATTATAAAGGTCCTGCATTCAGCGATTCAAAAATTGATATGGCTGCACTCGATGTGCTGAGTACACTTCTCTTTTCAGAAAACTCTGACCTTTATAAAAAACTTGTCGTTGAAGAGCAGAAGTTAAGATTTCTCGGCGGTGGTGCTATGAATTCACGTGATCCTTATTTGATAAACATTCAGGCATCGTTTATTAGCAAGGATGATTTTCAATATGTAAGAGATGAAATCACCAAAGCAATTGATCATATTAAGACTAATGGTGTCAGCCAAAAAATACTTGATGAGACAAAATCTAATTTAAAATACAGTTATGCGATGAGCATTGATAATCCAGATGCAATAGCAAACTCACTTTGTCATTTTATCTATCTCACCGGTGATCCGGAATCATTAAATAAATTCTATGCTCTTTATGACAAAGTAACAAATGAAGATATCAAGATGGTTGCAAATAAATTTTTTAATGACAGTGGTCTCACCATTGCAACAATTTCAGCCGATGAAATAGGAGGAGTTAAATAATGAAAGCATTAATCATTTCAATATTGCTAACAGGATTTATTATGGCACAGCAAGTTGTCGAATTAAAGCAGCCTAATTCCTCGAAGATGGTTGTCAAATTTATGTTTAAGAACGGTTCTGTATGTGATCCGCAGGGTAAAGAGGGATTAACTTACACCACATCGCAATTAATAAATCAAGGTGGAACTGGTGAGTTAACATTCAGTGATATACAGGATAAAATTTATCCTATGGCAGCAAGTTATTTTTCAACAGTAGATAAAGAAGTTACTATTTTCACCTTTCTGTTTCATAAAGATTGGCTTGAACAATTCTACCCTATAATGATAGGACTTATAACTAATCCTTCTTTGAACCAGTCTGACTTTGACAGAGTGAAAAATAATCAGCAGGCTTATGTTGATCAGGTGATCCGTGCTTCTTCAGATGAGGAATACAGTAAAAAAGCATTGGAAGATTTTCTCTTTCGTGGTACAAACTACCAGCATATGGTTGAAGGAAAAACTGCATCCGCAGCTGCGATAATACTTGATGATGTTAAGAACCATTACAAAAATTTCTTTACAAAAAATAATTTGATGATAGGTATCGCAGGTGATTATCCTGATTCATTTCTTGAGAAACTAAAAAGCGATATTGAAAAGCTTCCGGATACAAAGCCAGCTATACCGGCTCCACCGGTTGTTAAAATGCCTGATGGAATTGAAGTTGAAATAATTTCAAAAGAGGGAGCTTTTGGTTCTGCTATTTTTACGGGTTATCCATTATCAATTACAAGAGCTGATGATGAATTTGCTGCATTAATGGTTGCAAATTCTTATTTAGGTGAACATAGGAAATCTTACGCCAAATTATATCAGGTGATAAGAGAACAACGCTCAATGAACTATGGTGACTATTCATACATTGAGTGGTATCATAACGGGGGAGGGAATATGGTTCCTCCATCAGGCGTACCAAGACAATCAAATTATTTTGCTTTATGGATACGACCGGTTCAAATTGCGAAACAACTAAAAATGCAATACGAAGAGTTGAAAGATGTCAATGTTGGTCACGCTCATTTTGCATTGAGGATGGCATTGAGAGAAATGGATAAGATGATAAAGAATGGACTTTCAGAAGAAGATTTTGAAGCAACTCGAGCCTTCCTAAAAAGTTATATCAGGCTTTACATTAAATCACCTGATCAGCAGCTTGGATATCTTATGGATTCAAAAATGTATGGGAGAGATAATTACATTGAGGAACTCAGTGAATTGCTTTCTGATCTTACACTTGAGGATGTAAACAATGCTATTAAAAAGTATATGCAGATTTACAATATGAAAATCACAATCGTAACTGATGTTAGTGAAGCACAACCACTTGCAGAAAGTTTGAAAAATAATACTATTTCTCCAATGACTTATTCTAATTTAGTTAAAGCTGGATTATCAGAGGATATTTTGAGTGAAGACGCTGCTACAGAAAATTTCAAGTTGAATGTTAAAATTGTTACAGTTGTAGATTCGAAGGATACATTTAAATAAAAGTAATTAAATAATTATAAATATTTTTTTCTTTTGTCATTCCTGCGGAAGCAGGAATCCAATTCACTGAGATGCTCTGGATTCCCGTATTCGTGGGAATGACATTTCTATTTTACTCTGTTATTTTGTAATCTAACCACTCTTCTAAAGTCTTTATGATGAAAGTACGATCCACTTCATCGAAACTATTAATTCTTGTCCTGTGATTTCCTCCTTTCTTGATCATCTTAATTGAATTCGTTTCACCAGTCAGCTCAACAGCAGTTGCAGACCATGCATCAATTTCACCATAAATGAATATCATATTGTTTCCATGTTTCTGAATCCACGTATTTATTTTTTGCATTGTGCTGCATTCAAAATCAGGATTCAAATCTTTGGGCAAAAATATTCTGCTTGTCGGTTCTTTCACTTCTTTGAGCAATCCTCTAAACTCAGAAACATCATAGCCATAATATCCCATCTGCGAATATGCCTGGTAAACAAATGGAAGATTGGTTTTAATTTCCTGATCAGCAAAGTAATCAAATGACGATCCTTTCTTTAAATGCTCAAATAGAACTTCATTGGTTGCAGTCGTATCGGGAATTTGTTCACAGTTAGTGTATTGCCATTGCCAGAAAGCAAAACCGTATTCAAGTACAATGAATTCGAAAATAAATCTATTGTTACCAATTGAGTAGTTATAACCGGAGGTTTTGGTATCCTTAATAAACATCGGTAACAATCCATTTTCTCTTTTTAAAACCTCTCTCTGGAATTGAACCATTTTATTTCTGCATTCTTCTGTGCCCACATTATCAAGAAAATGGTAGATACGGGGATCTTCAGCTGCAAGATTCAATGGTGCCACATAACAGACTGAAGCATCAGCATCATCAGGGAAAAAATATCTGTGGATATATGTCGTTTGTCCTCCTTTGCTTATTCCTGTTGAGATCCATTGATTCTCATAAATCTTTTTCATCGTTTCGATTATCTGATGATGATCATTAGCGGCTTGTTCAATTGTTAAATATTTCCAGTCCAGATTGTTGGGGATAGACTCACCAAAGTAACGGTGCTCAACTACAATCCTGTTACACTTTAATATTGATGCAAGTTCATTTTGCCTGTTAAAATCAATATTATAACCGTCAAGCTCAATCACCATTGGAAGTGAATCATCTTTGTGAGATAAGTAAAACTTTTGTTTAAACTTTTCTCCACCAGGATTATTATGATCGATTGGCTGTTCAATAAATATTTTGAATGCTTCAGCATATTCTGAATCCGACTCAATTTGTTCAACACTTATAATACCTGGTAGTGATTCAATTCTACTCTTCAAATCTTTCTGCGAGAATAAAAGGGAAGTTGCAGTGACAAGAATAATAACAGAAAGAATGAGATGCTTTTTACTTTTCATAAATATCTCAACCTAAATTACAATTGAAAAAAAAATTTATTTTTTTTCTTTAAAAAGATATAATTGTGAAACAATCATTCCAATAAACATCAGCAAACATCCAAACAATCCGCGCATTGGAATTGACTCGTTCAAAATCATCCATCCACCAAGAACAGCGAATACTGCTTCCAGGCTCATTATTATTGCAGCATTAGCCGGATGAGCATCTCTTTGTGCAACGACCTGGATTGTAAATGCAATTCCCACAGAAAAAAATCCAGCATACAGAATCGGAAGATATGCGAGTAAAAGATTTTGGATTATAATTGTTTCGGTAAATATTGCTACAATCAAACTGAATGCTGCACAAACCAGGAACTGAGAAAAAGCTAACTGTAGTGGATCAATCCGGGTTGAATAGTGACTGATTACCAAAATCTGTATTGCCCAAAAGAAAGCTCCAATCAAAACCAAGATATCGCCGATGTTAACTTCTAATGTTTCGTTCACACTTAATAAAAACAAACCAGCAATTGCAATAGTCGCACCCAGCCATGTTAGAAGGGATGTTTTCTGGCTTATAAACAATCCCAATATTGGAACGAGAATTACATAGAAGCCTGTAATAAAACCTGCTTTACCAGCATCAGTATAAACTAAACCGCCTTGTTGAAAAGCCGCACCTAAAAAAAGTGCAGTTCCGGCTGCTATTCCAGCGGTCAAAAGTTTTTTATCCTTTAAGGAAAGAAATTTCTCTCTCTTAAATTTTCGTTTTTGGTTGAGAAGCAGGAGTGGAATTAATGAAAGACTTCCAAGAGTGAATCTTGCAGTATTGAAAGTGAATGGTCCAAGAAATTCCATTCCTGCTCGTTGAGCTACAAATGCAAATCCCCAGATAACGGCTGTTAAGAGTAAAAGAAAATTTGATTTCAAATGAATAATGTCTTCAATTAATTAATTCTTTAAATGCATCGATGCAAGCACTAATATTTTCGTTGTTTGAAGAATAACCCATTAAACCGATTCGCCAAACTTTACCTGCAAGCTCACCGAGTCCTGCACCAATTTCAATATTAAATTCATTCAGCAATGACATTCTTACGCTTGCTTCATCTATACCTTTAGGAACATAGACTAAAGTGAGTTGAGGGAGTCTTTCGCTTTCTTTTACAAATGGTTTCAATCCAATTTTCTCTAACTCATCAACTAATTTCTCTCCATTCGTTTTATGTCTCTTCCAGGAATTTTCAATTCCTTCTTCTTTTAAAATTACTAGCGATTCGTGCAGTGCATAAAGAGAATTTATAGGTGCAGTGTGATGATAGGCTCTTTTTGTACTACTGCTCCAGTAGCTTAAAATTAAATTCAAATCCATAAACCAGCTTTGAACTGGAGTTTTTCTTTTCTTAATGAATTCAATTGCTCTTTCATTAAATGTTACAGGTGAAAGTCCGGGAGGGCATGAAAGACATTTCTGCGAACCTGAGTAAGCTACATCGATATTCCATTCATCAATTAAAAGTGGAATTCCTGCAAGCGAAGTAACTGTATCAGCAATAACAAGACAATTATGTTGATGAGCAATTTCAGCTAACGTGTTGATATCACTCTTTGCACCCGTTGAAGTTTCAGCATGAACAAAAACACAAACAGATATTCCAGCATTCTTTTTCAAAATATCTTCAAAAAGTTGAGGATCAATCGCTCTTCCCCAGGGAATGCTCAGAACAACAGGATTAGCACCACACCTTTCAACAATACTTTTCATTCGCCCACCAAAAACTCCATTGATGCATACAAGAACTTTGGAATCGGGTTCAACTAGGTTTACTAAACAAGTTTCCATTCCAACTGATCCAGGTCCTGACAGAGCAAAAGTAACTTCATTTTTGGTTTGGAATGCATATTTCAAGAGTTCTTTAATTTCATCCATAAGTTGAATGAACTTAGGATCGAGATGTCCAATAGTTGGTCTAGCCATCGCTTCAAGTACACGTGGATGAACATTTGAAGGACCCGGACCAAGTAAAATTCTTCTTGGGGGAGTGAATGAAGTCATTTTAATTCTCTAATCAATTAACGATGCTTTTTTTAAGATCATTTTTAATTCTATTTGCTGAGCCTCACTTAATGGCTCGAGTGGCTGTCTTGGATTCCCACCAAAATATCCCATCAAATCCATTGCAGCTTTCAATCCAGCTACCCCAAATTTAGAAGTTACGGCACGATTAACTGGAATCATTTTATTCTGCATTTCTAAAGCTTTGTCAAAATTCTTCTCCCGCATCAAAGTATAAATCTGAATACATTGATCCGGAGCAATATTGGCTAATGCCAGGATACCGCCAACAGCTCCGCAAGATAAACCACTATAAAGTATGGAAGCAGTTCCAACGATGAGTTTAAAACTTGCATTAACGTTTGAAAATATTTCAGAGATTCTTGTTGGATTTTCTGTGCTGTCTTTGAGTGCAATTATATTAGGATGAGAAGATAATTCAATTATCGTATCGACTTCAATATTGACATTCGTGAACTTAGGAACATTGTAGATAATTATAGGAATCATTACACTATCTGCAATCCGGTTGTAGTAATTCAAGAAAGTGTGATGCTTCATTTCAGATTTAAAGAATGAGGGCGATATCACCAAAGCATAATTGGCACCAGCTTCTGCGGCATCATTAGTAAGTGAAATAGTCTCTTTTATTGAGTCAAAACCTGTTCCAACAATAATCGTCCTGTTTGTTTGCTCCCGAGTTGTACGGACCAATTGCAGTTTCTCTTCTCTTGTAAGAAATACACTTTCTCCATTCGAACCAAAAAGAACGTAACCAGACAATAATTTAGTTTCATATCTTATCAGGTTTTCAATCAGCTTATCAAATGAGACTTCATCGTCAATAAATGGAGTCGTTAATGGTGGATAGATTCCTTTTATAATGTCAGCCATAACTTATTGTATTTTATAGTTTATTTTCAGTTACTAAATATATTATTTAATACGAATCCCACGTTTGCAGGTCGCTCTGCAAGTCTTCGCATATACCAGGGATACCAGTGCTCACCATAACTAATCAATGTTCGTATTTTATAGCCATCAGAAGCAAGTTTATACTGCTCAGAAGTTTTAATTCCATACAGCATTTGAAACTCTATTTTTGCCTTATCGAGACCTAAACTTTTAGATTCATTTTTAATGTGCTCCTGCAAGATTAGGTCGTGAGTTGCAAACGCAACTCTGATATTCCTGGCAGAGATTTGTTGAAGGAGAAATTTTGACAGCGCCAAATAATTTTCATTCACCTCGGTCAATTTTCTAAAGGCAATTGAAGGAGGTTCTTTATAAGCACCTTTTACTAATCTGATCCATGGATCTATTGCCATTAAATCTTTTAAATCATCCATAGTTCTAAATAAATATGCCTGAAGACAGATTCCAACATTGTTATGCTCTTCTTTTATTCTTTTGTAGAAATTTATTGTCTTGTCTAAATATGAACTATCTTCAATATCAATGAAAACTGTATTGTTTAATGCACTTGCTTTTTCTGCAATGTTTGAAAATAGAATAAGCGTTTTTTCGAATGATAAATCCAGACCGATATGCGTTAACTTAAGTGAGATTTCAATATCGAGACTTTCTCTATTGATCTTGTCAAGAAGATCAAGATAATGTTGTGTGTTAGTCTCAGCTTCTGTTAATGTAGTTATATTCTCACCGAGATGTGTAAATGTAGTTGGGATTTTATGTTTAAGTAATTCTCGTGTTGCTTGTATTGCATCTTCAACCGTTTCACCGGGCATAAAGCGTTTAACAGCTTTCTGAACAAAATTCATTTTATGAACATGAATTTTTAAATATTCATTCCGTGAAGCCCAAAGTAATATGTTTCTGCTAATTCCCATTCTATAAAATAGTTTAAAGTAACTACTCGCTAAAAATATTCAAATTTGATGAAAGGTTACTAATTCACAGATAATAAAATGCCGGATTGAATCCGGCACTGTATTAGAAAATATTTTGGATTGAAAATCTCACAAAGTTGGCCACAACCAACCAAAAATTCCAGCGGTGAAAAGTGCATAAATCAATCCATCAAACATGGTTTTAATTGTTGTCATCCAATTTCTTTTATACCAGATACTGTTTTGCATCAATGCTAATCCATAGCCAATAAATGCCGTTACTCCGATAAAACGAAATACTGAAAGATAGTGAGCTCCTTCTGGAAGTGCACGACCTGCTACGTAAGCAGCGAAAATACTAACAACAACTGAATAGATGAACCAAAGAGCTAGTTGTTTCGTCATATTAGGTATTCCACTCGGCATTATTGTTATCATTCCAACCGGCCCTTGCTTATACTTGTCGATAAATTCAGGTGAACCCATCTCTTTCATACTGTTTGCTTTTGGAAAAACATAGTCGCCAACTGGAATGTTATGTTTACGCAAATCACCCATAACTGCTTTTTCTGACGGCAGTGATTTGAAATCATTGGCGTGATAGCCAAGGACCATGTGTATTAATGAACTCAGGATGAAAACTGCTACGGCTGAAAGTAAAATTGGCAGCCAAAGAGACATTATTGGAACCATTTAGCCTCCTATTTTAAGTTAGTAAATATTTATTAACCCTCTAGGATTAAAATAGTAAAAAGGATTTATTATCTGAAAATTTAGAATTGAATTCTAAGACAAAAATTCAATTATTTATTAGGAAGGTTTAATCAAAAAACCCTGCTCATTCCGATAAGCAGGGATTTTTGAATTTAAAACAGTGTGCCTGATTTATTTCTTCTCAGCTTCTAGAAGATCTACAGACTTCTTTGGATTTATCAGATTCATACGCTCATCTTCACTTTTATCCGCACCATTTAAGATTAGTTGAATTAATTCATTAGTGGTGAGCGAATAATCAAGAGCCAATAGTTTAGCAGCCAGGTTAACAACATTAGGTGAAGCCATAGAAGTTCCAGACATCTCAATTTTATCACCGCCGGGTAGATAGCTTTCAACTTCAAACCCGTTAGCGTGAACATCGACACTTTTGCCAAAACTTGTAAATCCGGTTTCTTCACCTGCCTGGTCAACCGCACCAACAGTAATTAAATTCGGCAGATCAAACATTGATGGGATAACTTCATCAAAAGTTACGTCATTATCAGAATTGCCAGCTGCGGTGACAAATAATATTTCGGGAGCGCTTTTAATTGCATTGTAAAGTCCATCCTTATATACATCAAAGATTGTACGAGTAAGTTGACTTCTCTCTTCAGCATCCTTTCCTATACCATTGGCTTCAAGCATTCCTTCAACTTCTTTTAGTGTCCAGCCCCAACTCATATTAACAACACGGACATTATTAGCTTGAAAATATTTTACAGTTGCCATGTAATTGTCAGCTGCTTTTTTAGCAACTTCAACTGTTGGTGGTACGGGAATAGCATGGTGATCAAATGTTATTCTGGCTACTAGTACTTCTGCATATGGATTCTTATTAACTGCGATTCCGGTAACATGAGTACCGTGCACATACATAGTGAACAATCCTAGTTCTTCTAAAAATGGTTTTGTCTCCTCTGGTTGCATAGTGCTCATTTTTTTCTTCAATTCGGTTGCTTCGGGACTTTCAATTGCAGCTTGAAGATCCAACAATCCTTTAATTCCAGATTTCATGTTGGAATAATTATTCAAATCAGCTTCGGTCATTGGATAGAGGAGTCGTGTTGTGTAATCTTCTTCCAAAGAAAAAGCAACTCCGTTTACATCATCAATAAAACCGTTCTTGTCATTATCAATTCCATCAACTTTTTCATTAGTATTTATGAACACCTGGTTTTTGATTACATCAACATCAACTCCTGAATCCCAAATTCCTATCATCACTTTAGAAAGATTTTTTACTTCAGAAAGATCGACATCTCTATCTTTCCAGATATCCTTTTTTTCTATTTTATTAGCAGCTATATAATCCCCGAGAATCTCTACCGCATCCATTTTATAAGGTTCTATTAATTCAAGAAATTTCCGAATCCCGATTAGCTGAGCGGCAATATCTCCACTGATGTTCATTGTTATCTCCACTGATGGATCAATTTGTGTTTGAATCATTCCAACTGCTACATTTTTACTCAATATTTCATAATTGCCTTTCAACTGTTCAACATCATCCTGAACTACATCCCATGGAAGTGCATCAACTCTGGCTTTTAGATTTTTTCTGAATTCATTCCGGGTAATTTCTTGATCACCAGAATTATTTTTCTGCATTGCTTCGATAAGTGATTTGTCAATAATTCCGCTCATAAGTTTATCGGAAGGTTTCTCCTGTAATAAAAGTATATTTTCAGTGTACTGTAATGCAGACTCAAAATTTCCGTCTAACATATCGATATTTCGCAAAGTAGAATAATACCCCTTTAGTGTAGTTTTATCTTCAATTTCATATTCATTGACTGTGTTTTGAATATCTTTTCTAACTGCTTCAGTTAACAATTTGAATTCACTTTCGGACACTAAAAGTTCTGATGCTTTAATTTCAGTCGGATAAGTATGACGAGGTAGATCATCAAGCTTACTAATTTTTTTCTTTTCTTGTGCCTGATTTAATCCTGTAATCAACAAAGTTAGTATAAAGACAAAAGATAAAATTTCCGGGATAGTATTTAAGCGTTTCATAAATTGGCTCCTTTATTTATAAGAAATATTTCGATGTGTCTGAAACAAGGTTTTTGCTAACCGTTATTAAAAATGTGTTAATATTATTATAATAATAAAATTAACTATTAAATGACTGAATTGGAAAAGTCATTAAAAAATCCACGCATAATTATATTAAGATTGATTGGATATAAAATGAATATATCTTCTAATAACTCATCTGCTCAGTTCTTTTAATTATCTCTTCCTGTAGTTCAGGAGTGAGGTCGACAAAGTAATCACTGTAGCCCGCAACACGGACAATTAGATCCCTGTAATTTTCTGGATGCTTTTGTGCTTCTCGTAAGGTTTCTGCATCAACCACATTAAACTGTATGTGATGCCCATCCATCTTGAAATAAGTTCTTATCATGGAAACAATTTTGTTTATTGAATCTTCTCCTTCGAATATCTGCGGGGAGAATTTTTGATTTAATAATGTTCCGCCTGTTCTTAAATGATCAATCTTTGCTGCGGATTTCAAAACAGCAGTCGGTCCATTCACATCAGCACCTTGCACAGGAGAAATTCCTTCTGAAACAGGAAGTTCGGAAAGTCTACCATCAGGAGTTGCACCTGTAACACTTCCAAAGTAAACGTGACTTGTAGTAGGAAGCAAGTTTATTCTGAAATGTCCACCTTTTGTATTTGGTCTTCCATCAATCGCAGAAAAATAGATTTCAAATACATCTTTCAAAATATCATCAGCATAATCATTATCATTGCCGTACTTAGGAGTTTCATTCAACAAGATATTTTTTAATTCATCAAATCCTTCAAAGTTTTTACTCATTGCAAAAAGAAATTCTCCCATCGAAAATTTTTTCTGATCAAATACATTATACTTCAAAGAAGTTAGTGAATCTGTAAGGGTTCCAATTCCAACTCCCTGAATGTAAGAAGTGTTATATCTTGCACCACCATTGTTGTAGTCTATTCCTTTTTCAATACAATCATCAATCAGCAAAGACATAAATGGAGCAGGGAGGTATTCAGCATAAAGTCTTTCGATTATATTATTTCCTTTTATCTTGATATCAGCAAAGAAATTAATTTGCTTTTTGTATGCATCAATCAATTCTTCAAAATTTTGAAATTCTTTTGGATCTCCTGTTTGAATACCTATTTGCTTACCTGTCCTTGGATCAATACCGTTGTTTAAAGTTATTTCAAGAATCTTTGTCAGATTAAAATATCCTGTGAGGATATAATTTTCCTTTCCAAATGCACCTGTTTCAACACAACCGCTTGCACCACCATTTCGTGCATCAACAATTGATTTACCCTGTCTGAGCATTTCTTGGATTATTGCATCAGTGTTGAACAACGATGGCTGACCGTATCCTGTTTTGATAATATTCAAAGCTCGTTTAACTAGTTGATCCGGATTCTTTTTGCTTATCTGAACCATTGAACTTGGCTGCAGCAAACGCATTTCCTCAATCACATCAAGAATCAAATAAGTAAGTTCGTTAACTGTATCTTCACCTTTTTCATTCACTCCGCCAACATTAATCAGACAAAAATCTGTAAATGTGTTGCTCTCTTTTGATGTAACACCAACTTTTGGAGGTGCTGGCTGATTATTGAACTTAATCCAGAAAGCCTGAAGAAGTGTTTTCGCTCCTTCTTTATCAAGTAATCCGGATTCAATATCTCTTTTGTAAAATGGATAAAGATGCTGATCGAGCCTGCCGGGATTAAATGAATCCCAGGTGTTGAGTTCAGTTATTACTCCCAGATGAATGAACCAATAATACTGTAATGCTTCCCAGAAAGTTTTAGGAGGATTTTCAGGAACACGATCACAAATACCAGCCATAGTTTCAAGTTCATTTTTTCTTAATTGATTTCTTTCTTGTTGAGCTGCTTCATAAAGTTTCTGACTATATCGTTTTGCAAAACTTGTAATGGCAGCTGCTGCAATTTCTATTGCCTGCAATTCTTCTCTTTTCGAAAACGCTTTAGGATCTTTATAAAAATCTAGTGAGTCAAGAGATGATTTTATTTTTTCTTTGAAGTCCTTCATTCCCATTCGATAAATCTTATCATCGAGCACAGTATGACCGGGTGCACGTTGTTCCATGAATTCTGTAAATACTCCTGCAGAGTAAGCTTCCTTCCATTCCTCATCCATTTCTGTGAAGATTCTATCCCTTATTGAAACTCCGCTCCAGAACGGAATTACTTCTTCGAATTGATATTTTTTTGTTTCATCATCAACTTTAAATGAAATCTTTTCACGGTTGTGAAGAATATCAAAATCCTCAAGACTATGTGTACAAAGTTCAGGATAGGTTGGTGTAGCTTTTGGTGATGGACCTCTTTCACCAACAATCAATTCATCCTCACCTAAATACAATTCTTTATGCTCCAGGATATATTTGAAAGCTTTCGCTCTTGCGACCGGGATAGAATATCTATCAGATTCTCCGCTTGAATAATACTCCGTCAGCATTTTTGCTCTTTCAATTGAGATTGTCTCTTCAGCAGAAAGACTTTGATCCCGAAGTTTTTTAATTCTCTCATTCATACTCAACCACCGATTTTTACATTACACTTTAATTCACTAAAAAATTGTTTAATGTTTTCAAGGTTCACTAGTTCAGGAGATTTTGTATTGTTCATTTTATTTTCTTTGCCGTACTTTTCGTACTTTCCTTCACCAGCACGATGATAGGGGAGTAGATTTACTTCGATTACATTATTCAAATGTGAAATGAATCCGCGAATAGCGAAAAGATTCTCATTCGTATCTGTGATCTCCGGTACGATCGGAATTCGAATTACAATTTTCTTACCTAATTGATCCAGTTCAAGTAAATTCTTAAGTATAATCTGATTTGAAACTCCGGTGTATTTTTGATGATCGTCATCGTTCATTAATTTCAGATCGAACAGAAAAAGATCAGCATTTGGTGCTACTTGATTTAATGTATATTCGGAAGTATAACCACTTGTATCAACTGCAGATTGAATTCCAAATGATTTACATTGAATTAGTAAGGAATTTAAAAATTCGGCTTGCATCAATGGTTCACCGCCTGAAAAAGTCGCTCCTCCTCTTGATTCCTCGAAGAAGAGTCTATCCTTTACGATTTCATTCATCACCTCATCAACAGAAAATTCTTTGCCGATCTCATCTTTCTCCATTGAGAAAGTTTGGTCAAATCCACGTCTTAAATTACATCCATCATATTTTTCAGGCAGGATTTTGTGGCTTTCGGGATTGTGGCACCACCAGCATCGAAGAGGACAGCCTTTAAAGAAAACGGTTGTACGGATTCCGGGACCATCGTGAATGGCAAAACGTTGGATATTAAAAATTATTCCTCGAGTTGAATCCATCATTTCTCAAATAAAAAAAAGTATCGGTTCAAAAATAACTAAATATTTATGTCTTCAAGAGAGAGAAAAGAGCTCGAACTAACAAGGTGAGAAAAAGAGAAGTACACCCGTAGGGATTCGAACCCCAAACCTTCTGATCCGTAGTCAGATGCTCTATCCAATTGAGCTACGGGTGCATAAAATTACTCCGCAAATATAATCCAAAATTCACAAATATTTATCCGCTCATTACTCATCTATTCGCCAGAAACAAATCGAAATATTTCTGCAATTAAGCTTGGATTAACAAATGATGTTGAATGGATTCTGCATCAAAATAATAATCAAGATTATATTTGTTCTCAAATCAATATCAACTTCTGGCTGTATACTATTATTTGGGCATAAAGATTCTGGCTAGCATTGGCATATAAGTTGAAAAATTAACACTTCGGCAAGAGTGAAAATGTGCTCATCTTAATATAAGAGTTGTTTTAATTCAAAGATGCGTTGGAATCTTTAGAATTTTCCAGAGAGGCGATGAGCCACTCTTGCCAACGATATTCAATTCTTCATAATCTCATTCTCATCAACCCTTCGAAGTCATCTTTATCGTCTCTGCCGTCAACAATTAAATAAAAGTCTTCTTATTTTTTCATATTTTTGAATCAAAGGCTTACAGGCCTTTAGCCGAAATAGACATCAATACACTAAATAAGAGGATGATAGATGTTTAAGGGAACTGGGACTGCGTTAATAACTCCATTTAAAGCAGATCAATCCGTTGATTATGATGCTCTGAAGAAAATTGTCAGACAACAGCTCGATGCAGGTGTGGATGCATTAGTTGTTATCGGTACAACTGGTGAATCACCCGTCATTGAATTTGATGAAAAAGAAAAAATAATTTCGATTGTGGTTAAAGAAGTTAATGGAAAAATTCCGGTAATTGTTGGTACCGGGACAAATAATCCAAAAAAAGTCATTGAGAATAACAAACAGGCGGAAGCTCTAAAAGCTAATGGAGTGCTAATTGTTAATCCTTACTACAATAAAGGCACTCAGGAAAGTCTTGTCGAACATTATAAATTCATAGCTAAGAAAACTAAGCTGCCAATTATTCTTTACAATGTTCCATCACGAACAGGAATGAATATACTCCCGGAAACAGCAGTTAAAATCCATAGAGAATGTAAAAATGTTGTGGCAGTTAAAGAAGCTAGTGGAAACATTTCTCAGATAGCTCATCTTATCTCCATCAAACCAACATCACTATCAGTTATATCTGGTAATGATGATCAAACTCTTGCAATTATGGCTTCAGGAGGAGATGGAGTAATCTCCGTATTTTCAAATCCATATCCTGCTGAAATGAAAAAGATAACAGCTGCGATTCTGTCAAACAATCTCAAGACAGCTCAAAAACTCAATAATAAATATTTGTCAATGATGAATGCTTTATTCATTGAAACCAGTCCATCTCCTGTTAAATATGTAATGAGTAAACTTGGACTATGTAAGAATGTTTTGCGACTTCCGCTGGTAAAAGCTACAAGCAAAGCTGAAGAACTGCTCGATAAAGAAATGAAAAAACTTGAGATATAAATTGAGGAACTTAAAATGAAGTACGGTTTAGTTGGGGCGTCAGGAAAACTTGGTAAAGAAGTAGTAGGTGTTTTTACCGAACATAATAACGAACTTGTGTTTTCATTTGACATACAAGGTGAATGGAAACAAAGTAATCCGGAAATTTTAATTGATTGCTCTCTTCCTGCAGCATTTGATAAAATGATGACATTTGCAAAAGACTTTAATGTCCCTGTGATAGTTGCAACTACGGGCTTATCGGAAAATAATATTACTCAGCTAAAAAATTATTCTTTAAACAAGTCGGTTGTGCAGAGTTATAATTTTTCGGTTGGAATACAAATTCTATTGGAGTTGACAAAGTCTACGTACACCAAGTTACCTGATTGGGATATAGAGATTTCCGAAACACACCATAGATTTAAAAAAGATAAACCATCAGGCACTGCAAAAATGATTCAGAATATTTTTAAAGATAGAAAGGTAAACACAACTTCACATAGATTAGGAAATGTTCCCGGAGATCATACCGTCAGTTTTGCAGGATTAGGAGAGGTAATTTCGATTCAGCATAGAGCTTTATCAAGAAGAACATTTGCTGAAGGTATTCTTAAATCCGCTGATTTTGCTTTAAAGAAAGAAAAAGGATTTTATTCATTTACAGATGTAGTGTTCGAAAAGTAATCAACTATTAAATCAGGTTTGTAATGGATTCATACAAAATTATAAAAACGATCGCAGAAGCTAAGAAAAAGACTCCCGCAAAAATTTATCTGCAAGGTGATTTGGGTAATGTAAATTTCGGTGACCTTGATTTTTATGGCTCAACTGTTTCAGGAATTCTTTTCTGTGAGTATTCTGATTTTGAAAAATTTTATGAAAGGAATAAGCAGTACATCGCAAAGTATAAACTGGAAGTTGACAGAAGAAATTCAGCGATACCAATGGCTGATCTTACCAAATATAATTGCAGAATTGAACCAGGCGCGATAATCAGAGATATGGTAGAAATAGGTGATCATTGCGTAATTATGATGGGTGCTGTTTTGAATATTGGAGCTGTGATTGGTGAAAGAACAATGATTGATATGAATGTAGTCGTTGGTGGTAGAGCTATTGTTGGGAAAAATTGTCACATTGGAGCTGGAACTGTTCTGGCAGGAGTAATTGAACCCCCAAGTGCTGATCCTGTAATTGTTGAAGATGATGTTCTTATAGGTGCAAATGCAGTTGTACTTGAAGGAGTTAAAGTTGGGAAAGGTGCTGTTGTGGCTGCAGGTTCAATTGTTGTAAAAAATGTTGAACCGAATACTGTGGTAGCTGGAGTTCCGGCAAAGCTTTTAAAAAAAGTTGATGATAAAACAAAAGCAAAAACACAATTGATGGAAGAGCTAAGGAATTTATAAGTGCATCTCATTGTTCAAAAATATGGCGGAAGCAGTGTTGCTGATGTAGATAAGCTAAAGAAGATTGCATCTATGATAACTGCTGTTAAAAAGGAGGGGATCGATGTTGTTGTTGTCGTCTCTGCGATGGGTAAAACCACAAACCAGCTTATTGAAATGGCAAAAGCAATCTCACCTGATCCTCCAAGAAGAGAAATGGATATGCTTCTTAGTACTGGCGAAAGAACTTCAATGGCATTGCTTTGTATTGCACTTCACGAGGATGGGATTGAATCAATTTCATTGACAGGTTCGCAAGCAGGTATTATTACGAATGATAGACATAACGATGCCAGAGTTATTGAAGTCAGACCAATTAGAGTTTTGGATGAACTTGAAAAAGGTAAGGTTGTTGTTATCGGAGGCTTTCAGGGAGTAAGTTATAAAAGAGATATTACAACTTTGGGAAGAGGTGGTTCTGATACTTCAGCAGTTGCTTTAGCTGCAGCATTGAATGCGGAGAGGTGTGAAATCTATTCAGATGTTGATGGTGTTTACACTACTGATCCAAATATCGTCAAAGAAGCAAAACACCTTCCGGAAATTTCCTATCAGCAAATTCAAGAGATGGCTGAAGCGGGAGCAAAAGTATTAAATGCACAAGCTGTTCAATTTGCCAAAGAAGCAAAAATTGCTTTGTATGCAAGGGATACATTTAATCCTGGCAAAGAAACAATTATAAAAGATGTTCCTAAAAAAGAGTTATCCGGTGTGTTGGCTGTAGTTTATGAAAAAGAAATAGTACGAGTGTTCGTGCATGATGCGGAAAAGATCGGTTGGGTTTTACAATACCTAGAAGAACAGCAAATCCCGATTAAAGAATTCCAGGTTTCGGGGATTGCAGGTGATAAAGGTTATAAGTGCTCATTCATCATTTCAACAAACAGCTTATATAACTGGGAAATAGTAAAGCAAGCTCTTGAAGAGAAATTAAGAGATGGTATTTATGTAAACGAAAGTCTTGCAGCTTTATCAATTATTGGTGAAGGCTTCAGCAGAAATAATGATGCATTAATGGAGACGATGAAACTGCTTGACAAACACGGAATTAATTATTACGGCGTTAATACTACCTCTTTCAGAATTTCCTTATTGATTGAAAAATATTTACTTGAAGATGCAGTGAAAATTTGCCACCAGTATTGGATTAAATAGATTCTTTTTTGAGTTGTGTTGAGTCAGTTTGATGAATTGGATAAACTCAATATAGTTCAGGTAACATATTCCTGCATGTCGAGGGAAATTTTCGGTTAACTATACTTTATGGAGTCAGTGAATTAGATTTATGTATGAAATAATCATCATAATAATTCTTATGGTTATAAATGGCTTTCTAGCTATGAGTGAAATCGCTTTCGTTTCTGCAAAGCGATTTATACTGGAAGAAAAAGCTAAAAAAGGTAGTGAAGCCGCAAAAAAAGCTTTGATACTACTTCGGGAACCTGAAAAGTTTCTATCATCAGTTCAGATTGGAATTACACTAATTGGGATCCTTGCCGGAGCATTCGGCGGTTATGCATTAGCCGAAGACTTAACACCATTCATTAGTACTATTGATTTTTTAAAACCCTATGCTATACAGATTTCGTTTGCTATTATCGTTGCAGCAATTACTTATTTATCTTTAGTAATTGGTGAACTTGTACCGAAGACAATTGCCTTTAATAATCCGGAAACGATAACACTGCACATAGCATCGTTTATGTATTTCATTTCCAAAGCGTTCGCTCCATTCGTTTGGTTTTTAAGTATTTCAACCAGATTCATCATATTTATTTTTCGCATTAAAAAAAGTGCGGTACCACCAGTTTCCGAAGATGAATTAAAATCATTATTAGAATTTGGAACAAAGCATGGTACATTCGAAAAAGAAGAATCTGAGATGATTAAGAAAATCTTCAACTTTAATGATAAAAAAGTAACCGAAATAATGATCCCAAGAACTGAAATTGAATGGATTGATTCAGAAATTTCAAATCAAGAAATTTTTCAATTCGTTTCTTCACATAATTATTCAAAATATGTAGTCTGCGAAAACGATATCGACAACTTTATCGGAATACTTGACTCAAAAGAATTTTTAATCAAATACAACGTAAATACATCTTTTGATTTACGTTCAATTTTAAATGAAACATTAGTAGTTCCCGATTCAATTTATTCAATTGAATTATTTGAAAAATTCCGTACTCACAAAACGAATATAGCTTTAGTAGTTGATGAATATGGCGGAACAGAAGGACTTATTACGTTACACGATTTAATTGAGAACATTGTTGGTGAGATTCCTGAGAAATATGAAAAACCCGAACAGGAAATATTCAGACGGAAAGATGGTACCTATTTGGTAGAAGGTTCAATGGATATTACGAGATTATCTGAATTTTTATTGATTGAATTTGAAGCAAAGGATTATACAACTCTAGGTGGATTTATGATGGAAAGGCTAGGTAAAATACCAGAAGAAGGGGATATAGTCGATTATTTAAAGTATAAATTTGAAGTTATTGATATGGATGGCAAAAGAGTTGATAAAGTCCTTATTGAAAAGTTGAATAATGAAGATGCTGCTTAACATTGTTTAAATTGAGAAACAGTAAATTAAATTTGAACGCGAACCCAACTTTATTTTAATCCATTCAAAATATTTAAAGCATTCAAATTTTCTACCTAATTAAACTAAATGCACTTTAAATTTGTTTAAACTTTTGTATCATTGAATAAAAATACTCGGAGTTATGCTTCTTATCAGACAGTATCAAATATTTTCTATCATTATTCTTGTTTCAATTAATTTATTGTCACAACAGCAAGGGAGTAACTTCCCAGGCGGAATTATTACAGGCAAAGTTGTAGACTCTTCAACCAAACATACGATCGAATATGCTAATGTTATAGTTTTTTCATTAAAAGATTCTTCGATGATTACTGGAGGTGTCACAGATGCTGTAGGATTGTTCAATATACCAATCAACAGACCTGGCAGATTTAAAATTGAAATCAGGTTCATAGGTTACGATACAGAAACAATGGAGGTTGCAGTTAATCCTTCAACTCCGAATGTCAACCTTGGTGAAATTCTAATTCATCCAACTGCAGTTCTTTTGGAAAATATTGTAGTTGAAGGAAATAGATCGCCTGTTACTTATGAAATTGATAAAAAAATTATCAGTCCTGATCAGATGCAGACCGTGATTTCGGGAAACGCGGCTGATGTTCTTGCAAATGTTCCATCTGTGCAAGTAGATGTAGAAGGAAATGTAAGTTTAAGAGGAAGTCAGAATTTTACTGTATTGATAGATGGAAGACCATCACTGCTTGATCCGCAGGATGCACTTCAGCAGATTTCTGCAACTTCAATTGAACGGATTGAGATAATCACGAATCCTACGGCTAAATACGATGCTGAAGGAACAACTGGAATCATAAACATAATTTTAAAGAAGAATTTAGGCACTGAGTTGAATGGAATTGTAAATGCTAATGCAGGTATGTATGATAATTATGGTGGAAATTTTTTAATCAACTATCAGGATGGATTTAAAGTAACTTTTGGATTGGATTATAACCAGAGATATTTCCCCGGTGACCAGAGTCAGAATAATATTTATTATCTCGAAAACGGAACTTCAACGATCAACTCGCTTGGTGAAATCAATCGTGGAAGAACTGCTTTTGAAGGACGAGCCGGTTTTGAATTCTCTTTAAGCGATAATGATATACTGAATTTAGGCATTCGTGGAGGTAAGAGGGAAGGAGGAATGACTTCAATCCAAAATTATATTGAGTTCTATTCTTTTGATACCACCGACTTTAACTACACCGGTGAAGGTGACAGAACCCGTGAAGGAAACTATTACAATATAAATTCAAATTACACACGATATTTTTCTTTGGCTGGTCATCAGCTTCTAGCTGAATTAGTATTCAGTAAGCAGACTTCGGATGAATTTACTACTACTGCAGAGTTTGATGATGTTAGTCAGATAAGTGGAAAGAAAACAACCGAAAGTGGTCCATCCACAGATTTCAGAGGTAAAATTGATTACACTTTACCTTTCAGTGATGTAAGCAAATTTGAAGCTGGATATCAGGGAGAAATTGAATTATCCGATGAGAGCAGTGATCTTTATGAGTACAATCCTTCAACAAGCGGATATGAAATTCAATCTCAGTTCAGCAATCTCACCGAATATAATGAGAGCCAGCATTCGTTGTATTCAATGTATTCAGATATGCTCTTGAATTTAAATTATCAGCTCGGTTTGCGAGCAGAATTCACTTATCGAAACATTGAAGTTCCATGGATCAATCAGACTTTTAATATTGACAGAATAGATTACTTCCCGAGTATACACACTTCATATAAATTTACGCCTGTATCTACAGTGATGGCAAGTTACTCAAGAAGAATAAACAGACCTGGTCGATGGTCATTGGAGCCATTTCCAACCTGGGTAGATGCAAATAATGTCAGAATTGGTAACCCAAATTTACTTCCAGAATTTATTGATTCTTATGAAACGGGAATTCAAACAGTTCTGGGCAGTGTATCTGTTTCGACTGAACTTTATTTCAGAATGACCACAAATAAAATCGAACCAGTCAGAACCGCTTTAGAAGAAAATGTAACACTTACTACATTCAGTAATGTTGGTGAAGATTATTCACTTGGTGGTGAAGTAATGCTGATTTTTGATTTGTCCAGTTTCTGGAATGTGAATCTGATGGGTAATTTGTACAATTATCGTGTCGAGGGAAGTATACAAGGCGAACCATTTTCGAATGAAAGTTTCAACTGGCTGACAAGAATGAATAATACATTTAAACTATGGAGTTCAACACAAATTCAATTTAACTTGAACTATACTAGTCCGACAGTTTCTTCACAAGGCAGGTGGGAAGATTTTTTTACTTCCGATCTAGCCGTCAGACAGGAAATCATTTCTAATATTCTTGCATTAACACTACAGGTGAGGGATATATTTGGTACGGCAACCAGAGAATATTCATCTGAAGGAACTAATCTTTATAACTATACTTATTTTGATATGCACACACCTGTCTTAACTTTAAATCTTCGTTACACATTCAATAACTACAAACCAAAGCGTGAAGGTAGAGGGGAAGACAGCGGCAGCTTTGAAGGCGGTGAAGATTTTTAGCTAAATATTATTGATGCTCTTTATAAAAATTATTTTTGTCTATTCCAAAGACCCAATACCTAAAGGACATCTCACCCAACTTCTGTCTTCTTCCTCAAATATTTCATTCTCTTTGATTGCAATTCTATCAGATGGAATTTGATGTACAGTCATCATGTGTGTTTTTATTGATTCAGCTCTTGCATTTGCCAGATTCTGGAACTCAAACTCCAAAACAGGTTGCACTGCAATGATTTTTTGTCGCAGTTCTTCTAAATAATTTCTTGGATCACCATTTCCTGAAGAATCAATTGAGAACTGAATCTTAACTGTTTTTAGAAGAGAATCGTTATACGCCTGGACAAACATTTCTTCAATAATTTGTTGACCTTTTGTATAATCATTTCCAGATTGATTTGTCGTTGAACCTGACTTTGCATTTCCCATCAACTTTTGATTGTAAATGCTGTCAAATTTTGCTTCACGCATCGCTTGCCCATCAGTGATGGTATCGACGGCACCAAAAATTTCCAGAACAATCCCGGGTCTCTCAGCCATAATTTTGGATAAATTAATCATCTTTTCAAATTGATGATTTTCTAATTTCGAACTTCCTACTTCAAAGTCAACCGATTCCAGGTCTTCGCCTCCAATACCAAGCAGACTTCCTAAAAATCTGAAAGGTGCAGTTACTATAGTGGTAAGTACTCGTTTAACAGCCCACCAAACCAAAGCACCTGTATCAGTTTCAGGATCATTTAAATCTCCTTCAACCTCAAGATCGAGATCTATGTTATCATTAGCATCTTTCAAAAGAGCAATTGCAAGTTTTATAGGTAAGCCTAATCCTTCCTGTCCTTCAACCTCATCACCCAAAGTGAGCTTGTTTAAAAAGATCTTATTATATGAAGTGAGTATTCCATTATTAATTTTATAAGCGATATCCAGAGAAAGTTTTCCGCTTTCAACATAGTATCCAATGAATTCAACTGAGTAAGGTGTAAGATTAGTCAACTCAATATTGTGAAAGTTCATTTTGATATCTGAATAAGCAAGCGGATCAAACGGATCCATTTTACCATTTATTTTTGCTAGTCCATATTCATCAACTGTTCCTTGCATTTTAATTTCTGCACCTAGAGGATTTTTACTTGAGAATCCGGTTACCTCTCCATTTAGTTGATGGATTTTAGAAGCAAATTTTAACGGCAGACTGAAATCTGAGAAATACATTTCGCTGTTTTCTATTTTTATCGTACCAATATCGTACTTGAAATCCATTGAAGTCTTTTCAGCTTGAGTTGAGGTAACAAAAAGTGTATCAGAATTATTACCCGAATCAACAACAATTGGCGATTCTTTCAGCACTGTAACAAGATTAAAACTTTTATCTTCAGCTATTGCAATCCTTGAATACAGCCCATTCAGACTCACTTCATTTATATTAAATTGCATTGGATCAAGCTGTCCTGAAATTTCGGATATTGCAAGTGACTTCCATTCTAGAAATCTTTCATTGATTTTTGTATCATAAAGTTTGAGATCAGTAATCTTGGTATTTGCCTCAAATGATATCTCCATTTTTTGGGATGGATCAGGCTCATTCAGTATAAGTCTTCCATCAATAGAAAGTTTTCCGTCGTCTAATCTCAAATAAGCGAATTGTGCAATGTAAGGAGCCAATGGTTTCATATTTGCTTGATCGAGGGCAAAATTTAAATCTGCTTTTAATGGAGTCATAGAAAAATTTCCTTTGAGAGAAAAGCTTCCACCGTATCTTAGATTAGAAGTCAGATAAAAATCTGATGTGTCGGATGAATTAAAACGTAAATTAGTGACTGTTACACTGAAACTATCAATTCGTGTTTCTCCTGGAGGATTTACAGCTTGATCTGAAACCAATAAATGGAGTCGCTGTAATTCAAACTTTTGTATAAAAATTTCCCACGGTTCATCTTCCTCATTGGTTTTTACTGAATCAATTTTTTGTTCAGTTTCAGATTTCATCATATCAGAAAAATTAAACTCTTCCTCGTTAAATCGAATAACTTTTCCATCCGGCTCCGTCAAAGTAATCTCTTGAAAATAAATTTCTTTGCTAATCAAAGGCAACAATTTGATATTGATAAAGAATTTTTTGAATGAGATAAAAACATCGCTCTTTTCTTTTTCATACAACTTAAATCCTTCGACTGAAAGAGAAAATGTAAATGGATTAAACGAAACAGATTCTATTTCTGCATCACGTTGAAATTCCTCTTTGATATAACCTAATGCTTCACTTTTAATAATCATCGGGACAATAAAAAAACCTGCAATCGTATACAATAAAAATATTGAGACTAATGTCCAAAAGATTATTCTGGGAATTTTTTTTGTAAGTAGTTTCATTCGATTAGAGTTTTTTTGTTAATAGGAACATACTGTTCCATACAAAATTAAGTAATTTGGCGAATCATACAAGAACTTTAGATTATGTAACCAATTTCTAACGAAATTAGATGATCCGGATATTACAATCACAGTTTAAATATAAAATTATTTAATTAGATGTATCACACAACTTTGAAGTTGTAATGGCGTTTCCAAGAGAATCATATAGGGGAATGGAATATTACTGCTAATTTATCATTTCAGAATAATATTTGTCTTCACCAAGCATTCTCCATTCTAGCAAACCACTTTTACTATTTTTAGGAATTTTGGTATTCAGAAATGCGACTAAGATTTGAAATATTCGATCTATGCTGATTAGCAAATAAATGAAACAGTATTGATAAAGATAATTGATGGCATATTTTGTGATTATGATGATTATTCACAATAAGTATTACTTCAGTATGCACAAAATATATTCTGCAACATTTATTGCTCCTAACATCAAACGATTTACAATTGAAGCTCCGAAGATTGCTTTAAAACGAAAAGCCGGACAATTCGTTATCATCAGATTAAGTGAAGTAGGAGAACGCATTCCATTAACCATCGCTGACTCTGATTCTGAAAAGGGAACTATCGATATTATTGTTCAGGGAATCGGTAAAACGACTAAAGAATTAAATTCACTTGAAGCCGGTGATTTCATAAATGATGTTGTCGGTCCGTTGGGAAAAGCTTCTCACATTGAAAAGTTTGGAACTGCTGTAAGTATCGGAGGTGGTGTTGGAACAGCAATAGCATATCCGACTGCTGTTGCATTGAAGCAAGCTGGCAACCATACAATATCAATTATAGGTGGAAGAACAAAAGAATTTGTGATACTTGAAAATGAAATGAAAAAAGTTTGTGACGAAGTATATGTTACCACAGACGATGGAAGTTATGGTAAGCATGGTTTCGTTACAGATCAGTTAAAAGAATTAATCGAAAAAAGAAAAATTGATTTTGTCCTGGCTATTGGTCCAATTCCAATGATGAAAGCGGTTGCAGATGTTACGAGAGAAAAAGGTATTCAGACGGTTGTGAGTTTAAATCCTATTATGGTTGATGGAACAGGAATGTGTGGCGGATGCAGAGCAACTGTTGACAATAAAACTGTATTTGTTTGTGTTGACGGACCAGAGTTTGACGCACATAAAGTAGATTTTAAAACTTTAATGACAAGAAATTACTCGTATTTGATGGAAGAAAAAGTTTCACTTCAAGATCATGAATGCAAACTAAATAAACTTCATCCTCATTCTGTAATAAATCATTAATTAAATCAAAAACTATGACTGATAAATTACCCAACAAAGAAAGAATGAAGATCCCAAGGCAGTTAATGCCTGAGCAGGATCCAGAAATCCGAAGGACGAATTTCGGAGAAGTAAATCTCGGTTTCACCGAGGAACTGGCAAAGATGGAAGCTCTCCGTTGCATTCAGTGTCCAAAGCCGAGTTGTATTGAAGGTTGTCCTGTTGGCGTAAAAATTAATGAATTTATTGCGCTGGTTGCAGATGGTGATTTTTTAGGTGCTGCTTCAAAAATGAAAGAGGATAATTTGCTTCCTGCTATTTGCGGAAGAGTTTGTCCGCAGGAAGAGCAATGTGAAGTCAAATGTATTGTTGGGAAGAAAAATGAACCCGTTGCTATCGGAAGATTAGAAAGATTTGTTGCTGATTATGAAAGAGAAACAGTTGGTATTCGCATTCCAAGTCTCAAAACAAAAACAGGGAAGAAAGTCGCAATTGTCGGGAGTGGACCTGCAGGTTTAAGTTGTGCCGGAGACTTGATCCAAATGGGACACGATGTAACTGTATTCGAAGCACTTCACGAACTTGGCGGTGTTTTGATTTACGGTATTCCGGAATTTCGTTTACCAAAATCCATTGTAAAAACAGAAATTGATTCACTTAAAAAATTGGGCGTTGAATTTGTTACCAATGCTGTAATAGGTTTAACCGATACAGTCGATGAACTGATGACCAACGGTTATGATGCTGTTTTCATAGCTGTTGGTGCTGGACTTCCGTACTTCCTAAATATTCCAGGTGAAAACTTAAACGGCGTTTATTCTTCAAATGAATTTCTTACAAGAGTAAATCTCATGAAAGCATATCGCTTTCCGGAATTTGATACACCTGTTTTCAATTGTAAAGATAAAAACGTTGCTGTTTTCGGTGGTGGAAATACTGCAATGGATACAGTTAGAATCTCAAAACGGCTTGGTGCAAAGAATGCATACATCATTTACAGAAGATCCGATGTTGAAATGCCTGCAAGAGCAGAAGAGATTCATCACGCAAAAGAAGAGGGGATTGAATTCATTCTGCTTTCAAATCCTCTTGAATTTATTGGTGATGAAAAAGGCTGGTTAAAAAGTGTAAAGATTCAAAGAATGGAACTTGGTGAACCCGATTCTTCCGGAAGAAGAAGACCAATTCCAATTCCGGGATCAGAATATATTCTTCCGATTGATATGGCAGTAATATCAATTGGCAATGGTTCAAATCCAATCATCCAGAAAACAACTCCTGATCTGCAGTACAACAAATGGGGAAATATTTTAGTTGATGAAGCTACAATGAAGACATCAAAGAAAGGTGTTTTCGCAGGCGGCGATATCGTAACTGGTGGAGCGACTGTCATTCTTGCAATGGGTGCTGGAAGAAAAGCTGCAGCTGCAATTAATGATTATCTGAAAATTGAGAACGAAATACCAACAAATTCATAACGGATATTTTTCGATTAAATAGGTTGAAGTTTGCTTTAACAAATTTTAATCCTGTGAAGAAACAAACTCACACGCAACCGGTATTTCTGGTTTAACAAGTAATACATCCTCTCTCAATAAATGAACAGTTCCAGTTGGATCGCCTTTCTTTTTAACTACATATTTTTTTAAAGTGTAAACAACAGGAACAATACCAGCAGTTTTTGCTTTACTATGATAAGCTGCGATTGAAGCAGCTTTTTTCAAAACACCTTTTGGTACGGGTTCTTTACTATTATGAATTCTTAAAACAGCATGGGAGCCAGATGATCCTCTTGAGTGAAACCAGTAATCATTTTGCTTTGCAAATTTCGTTGTGAGCAGATCATTGTTTTTACTATCCTTTCCAACATATAGATCGTACTTATTTTCAATGATGTAATGCTTGAACTTCGAACTCAAATCGTCCTTATCATTTGATTCCTGGGATATTTTTATTTTCAATTGTTTCATAAGGTCATCCAATTCTTTTGTTGATTCAATTTTATCCAGTAAGCTCTCAATTGTTTTTAATCGATCGAAGTCCTTTTTTGCATTCTCAAATAACTCCTGACTTTTATGAAAAGCGATTTTTTCAGATCTGGATTTTTCAAAATAATAATCAATGTTTTTTTGAGGTGTCAGTGCTGGGTTCAATTTGATATTAACTTTTTCTCCATCAGAAAAAATATCCTCGACAACAATCGAGCTCATTCGACTTTTTATTGAACTCAGGTTTGCTAAAAGAAGTTTACCATTTTTATTAAACTCTCCCTCTTTAGTTCCTCTTTCGATGACTCCATGCAGATTTTGAATTTTCGAAGTTACTTTCTTAAGCTCTCTCTCAATATGATTTCTTATTAGCTTTTCTTTCGAGAATTTATCCTGTAAATAATATTTTTTTGAAAGAAGATAATTCTGTGCTTCGATAACATCCGTGAAAACTTTTTTTTCAGTAAATGGAATACTTATAAAATTTTCAAATCCGAGATGGGTTTCTTGCTCTGACTCATTAATAAAAACGCATGGTTGAGAATATTTGATCTCATCCAAAACGTTCAATAATATTTTTCTTAATTCATCTTCAGAATTATTACTGGATCGTGCTTTCACTTCTTTGATGACCTCATTTCCAATTATAGGAAAGTTTTTACGAATATCTTCGAGAAAATTCTGATGATGAAATGTTTGAAGCTGTAGTTGATTCCAACTATTTAAAAATCTTTTCTCAGTAATTTCTCTTTTAATATTTGAAAGGATTTCTGATTCTGTTGATTTGAAAGGATGCAGTAGTTTCTCAGCATCACTAAAAATTACATTTGTAAATTTTCCCCGGATTGTAAAAAAAATATCTGACTCAGCAAGTTTCAGTTTAATTATTCTGTCGTCATCAGCAATTTCAATTGAATTTATTTTATCTCCAACAGCTTCTTCAAAGAAATTTATTGTATTCTTTTTTGCACGCGAATAATTCTTTCTAACATTGAAATATGAATTACCCGGAATAACACATAACTCTAAAAAATAATCTGTATCATTTGACGATAGTTCAATCAGAAGTTTACTTTTTTCCTGTGAAAAAATTCCTTCAATTATAGAATTTACCAGAATGGATTTTGAATCAAGAATAAAGCGATTAAGAAAAAAATAGTTTTGAAGCATTCGATTTTGAAAATTAAATTCTGATACAAAATAAAAGATGATTGTGATTAAAAACAAAATGTTTATCGGCAAGTAAGATTCAAACGGAGTTGTATTTATTATATAACAAATTGTTTAAGAAAACAGCATTTGATATATTTGATTTATGAAAAAAATCCTTCAAAATCCAATATTTAGAAAGGTACTTTACTCATTACTGGGTTTTGTTGTTCTGATTTTACTTCTCGATAATTTAATAATGCCTTGGTTTGTAAGTTCCCCTGAAACAAAAGTCCCGGAAGTAGTTGGTTTGCAAGTATCAGAAGCAGTAAGCACACTGGAAGCAGAAGGATTTGAACCTTTAATTAGCGATACTTCTTATGGGCTTAAGGTTCCAGTGGGAGCAGTATTTTTTCAAAAACCTGATGCAGGTGCAGTAGTAAAAGAAGGCCGGACGGTTTTTCTATTTGTTAGTGGTGGAATGAGGACTATTCAGGTACCTGTTTTAAAAGGCAAATCAGTACTTGACGCAAAATTTGCCCTTGAACGTTTAGGATTGAAACTTGGTAAAGTTGAGAGAATTCCATCGAGTAATCCTGAGGATATGATATTTGATCAGCAATACGAAGAAGGAACTGTTTTAAAGCAAGGTGAATTTGTCGGAGTGTCAATTAGTATTGGAAGAAGTGGAGGGTCAATTATCGTTCCTGATTTAATTGGGAAATCTTTGACTGAAGCAAGAAAAATTCTCGCCGACAGTTCATTGATAATTGGAAAAATAAATTATCAACCTTCTTCAACACTGTTGCCAAATACAATTCTTGATCAATACCCAAGCAGCGGGAATTCTTTAAATTCAGGTAGCGCTGTTGATCTTTTTGTAACTCAGCCTTCGGATATAGAAATACCTAATGAGGAGAACGACTAACAATGGCTTTAATTGCTCCTTCAATACTCTCAGCAGATTTTTCAAACTTGTCTCAGCAAATTAGATTAACAGAAATGGGAGGTGCTGACTGGATTCACTGCGATGTTATGGATGGACACTTTGTTCCGAACATTACAATAGGTCCAGTTATAGTTAAAGCTGCAAGAAAAATTACTAAACTTCCTGTTGATGTTCATTTGATGATCGAAAAGCCTGATAGATATCTGGAAGCATTCGTTGATGCAGGTGCGAACTATCTATCGGTTCACGTTGAAGAAGTTATTCATCTTAACAGGTCAATAAATAGAATTAAAGAGCTTGGTTGTAAAGCAGGTGTTGTTGTAAATCCTGCTACACCTATAAACAGTATTGTTGATGTCGCTGAATACATTGATTTGCTTTTAATCATGACAGTGAATCCTGGATTTGGCGGACAGAAATTCATTCAAAATTCAATAAGGCGGATTGAAGAAGCAGTTAATCTTCGTACTAAATTAAAGGCAAAGTTTCTAATAGAGATAGATGGCGGTGTCAACAATGAAACGATTACTGCAGCAAAAAAAGCTGGAGTTGATGTATTCGTTGCCGGTTCTGCCATATTTGATGCTGATAATATTACTGCTGCAACAGCTGAATTAAAGAATCTGGCTAAATAGCAGGTCTTCTAGAATTATAGAACTCAAAAAGATAAACCTCATTCTAATTTCAAGGCTTAGAAGTAATTGATCTCTCAAGTTATAAACCTTTCAAACGATAAATCATTTAAACTCTACAAAGAGAAATATAATTATTGGATCCCGTTACATCACGGACTTTATGGTGTTGAGTTGAGGAATATTTCGGTGGAATATCTAAATCATCCATTCAAAGATAAGTCAGATAATATTTTTTGCGCTAAAGATGAAATACTTCTTACGGGATCAATAAAAGATATTATTAACATTACTCATTTGTTGAAACTTAACGAGTCATTAAATACTCAAATAATCAAAGCAATAAAAAACTTTGAACAAAGTGAGGTCATTCGGTTCGATATAGGTAAAAGAAAATTTGATTTTAAGTTTGCTTATGTAATGGGGATCCTAAATGTAACTCCCGATTCATTTTCTGACGGGGGACGATATCTTGACAATGAAAAAGCAGTCAATCACGCTCTGCAGATGATTGAAAGTGGTGTTGATATAATTGATGTAGGTGGTGAATCAACTCGACCAGGTTCAGAACAAGTTAGCGAAACGGATGAATTGAAAAGGGTTATTCCTGTCATTTCTGAAATTTTAAAAAGAAAACCTGATGCAATTCTCTCAATAGACACGACAAAAGCTAAGGTCGCTAAGGAAGCTCTTAAGTGTGGTGTTTTGATAGTCAACGATATCAGTGGAGGAACGTTCGAGCCGGAAATATTTAATGTCGTTAGAGAATTTAATGCAGCAATAGTATTAATGCACATAAAAGGTAAACCAAAAACTATGCAGTCTTCACCAGTTTATTCTGATGTTGTTTCCGAAGTTTATAATTATCTTGCAAACCAGAGTGAAATTGCCTCCACACACGACATTCACAAGATATTTATTGATCCAGGAATCGGATTTGGAAAAAGAACTGAAGATAATTTAGGTTTGATAGAACGCCTTGAGGACTTTAAATCCTTGGGATTTCCGATAATGATAGGCTTATCGAGAAAATCTTTTATCGGAAATATCTTAAATTTGCCTGTCGAAGAAAGAGATGATGCAACGAATGCATTGAATTCATTTTCGTTATGTAAAGGGGCAAGAATAATACGGTCACATAATGTTAAACAGGCAGTTCAAACCTGTAAACTTTTTAATAGCGTAATCAAAGATTAATGTTTGAATTATTCAAAATAGGATTCTTAACTGTAACTTTTCTTGATGTAGTCGATATCCTCATAGTAGGCTTTATTGTTTATAAACTTTACGCTTTACTTAGAGGCACAATTGCAGCCCAAATTTTTGTTGGTCTGATAATTATTCTCCTTTTTTCATTTGCTGCGCAAGCGGTTCAGTTTAAGGCTTTGAACTGGTTACTAAAACTGGTCACTGATATCTGGGTAATCGCGTTCGTCATTTTGTTTCAGCCTGAAATAAGAAGACTGCTGGTAATTCTTGCCAGAAATCCTGTTATGAAAATATTTGGCAAGCATGATATGAATGAATCTGCGGAAATAATAGTTGACGCTGCATTTGAATTATCACAGAAACAATATGGTGCTTTGATTGTTATAATTAGGGAAACGGGTATTCGCACATATATTGAATCAGGTGAATTACTTGGTGCTAAACTCAGCAAATCCTTATTAACATCTATCTTCTTTCCCAAATCATCTTTGCACGATGGTGCTGTAATTGTCAAAGGAAATGTTGTTGAAGCTGCTAGATGCACTTTACCACTTTCAGCAACAACACAATCGGATGGCGAAAACCTTGGTATGAGACACCGGGCAGGTCTTGGAATAAGTGAACAGGCTGATGTAATTAGTATAATAGTTTCAGAAGAGACTGGTGGAATTTCAATTGCAGAGAATGGTAAAATGAGTTCAGGCTTATCAAAGGATTCTCTCAGAAAAAAATTACATGAAGCATTTATAACTCCCACACCAAAAGGTTGGAAGGCATTATTTGAGCAATTCAAAGGTCACAAACAGTAAACCAAATCTTGTTTGTGCTGTTATTCCTTTTTTTAACGAGAAATTGACTTTAGACATAGTTCTAGTTGAAACGATAAAATATGTTGATACTATTTATGCTGTTAATGATGGTTCAGATGATGGTTTTATTAATATGCATGAAGAATCTAATATAAAATTTGTAAATCTGGATAAAAATTGTGGGAAAGGAAGAGCTTTAAGTGTCGGATTTGAACAGGCGGTTTCAGGAGGATTTAATTCTGTAGTTACTCTTGATGCAGATCTTCAGCATGACCCAAAATATATTCCAGTGCTTGTTGAAGGATTACAATCATTTGATATTGTAATAGGCAACAGGTTAAAAAATCTCAAAGGAATGCCTATTCAAAGAAGGCTGAGCAATAAGTTGACATCTTTTTTCTTAACTATCAAGACGGGTCAGAATATTTTGGATAGTCAATGTGGCTACAGAGCTTACCGGACAGAAGTATTGCGTTCCGTTAAAACATTATTTTGGGGATTTGAAGCTGAGAGTGAAATTTTGGTGAAAGCAGCTAAAAATGGTTTCAAGATAGGGTTTGTTGATATCCCAACTATCTATGGAAATGAGAATAGTAAAATGAGACCTGTTCAAGCTATAATTGGATTCTTGCGTGTGTTGTTTTCATGAACGATATTTTAAATTTTCAGTCGAATAAAAGAATTATATCAGCTATTTTTGTAATAACAACAATTATTTTGTAATAAAGGCAGGAGGGGTAAAATGAAACTAAGATATTTTTCCCATTCAGCATTTCAGCTGACGACAGTTGCTGGACATAAAATATTAATTGATCCGTTTCTATCAGGAAATCCAACATCACCTGTAAAAGCGAAAGATGTTGCAGCAGATTATATTATTTTAACTCATGCACACGGAGATCATCTTGGCGATTGTTTTGAAATTGCAAAGAGATGTAATTCGACATTTATTTGTGTTAATGAACTTGCAGAATATTGCAAATCAAAAGGATACAAAGCACATAATATGCATATTGGGGGTGGACATAATTTTGATTTTGGAAGAGTGAAATTTACCATTGCTCATCACGGTTCAATGACTCCAGAGAATCAATATGCCGGAGAACCTGCTGGTGTCATAATTTCTGCAGATAATAAGAATGTCTATCATACAGGTGACACTGGTTTATTTTACGATATGAAACTTATTGGTGAAATGACTGCTATAGATTATATGCTACTCCCGATTGGTGATAATTTTACAATGGGAATTACAGATGCTTCAAAAGCTGTCGAGTTAGTTTCGCCAAAGCTAGCTATACCAATGCATTACAATACTTTTCCTATTATTGATGCAGATCCAAATGAATTTAAGAGAGCAACTGAATCTAAAGGTTTTAAAGTTAGAGTGCTAAATTTCGGTGAAGAGATAGAATTATAATTTAATTTGAAGAATAGATGTAGATGACTAAAATTATTGCAATAGCCAATCAGAAGGGAGGAGTAGGGAAAACTACCACTGCCATAAACCTATCCTCGCTTCTAGCAGCAGCTGAAATGAAAACTTTGCTAATCGATATAGATCCTCAGGCAAATTCTTCATCAGGATTGAGTATTTTCAAGCATACTCCATCGGTTTATGAAGTGCTTGTTGGAAATGAAAATATTAAAGATGTAATTATTGAATCGTATATGCCATTTCTGGATCTGCTTCCTTCAAACATCAATCTAGTTGGTGCAGAAATTGAAATGGTTGAATTGCCAAAACGTGAGACGATTTTAAAAGAAGCTTTGCGTGAAATTTATGAAAGATATGATTATATTTTAATTGATTGTCCACCTTCGCTTAGTCTTTTAACTCTAAATGCACTCACTGCAGCCGACTCAGTTCTAATTCCCGTCCAATGTGAGTATTTTGCATTGGAAGGATTAGGACAGCTTTTAAATACAATCAATATCGTCAAGCAATATTATAACAGCGAATTGGCAATTGAAGGTGTTGTTCTTACTATGTTTGATACACGGCTTCGTCTATCACACCAGGTTGCTGAAGAGGTAAGAAAATATTTTGGCGAAAAAGTATTTAATACAGTAATCAATCGTAACGTCAGAATTTCAGAAGCTCCGAGTTATGGAAAACCAATAATACTTTACGATGCTGTTTCAACTGGGGCACAGAATTATATGGCTTTAGCTGCTGAACTAATAGAAAGAAATTCAAAATCCGTAAATACATTTAGAAATGAGTAAAATGAAAACAGGTTTAGGAAGGGGACTGGATGCTCTCATCAAGCCTCAGGAATATATCAAGAATAATGATTCCGCAGCTGATCTTACAAAAGTAAAAGACGATGACGGAAAACAAGTGGATGTTTTGGCAAAAATTTCAGTCGAATTTATTTCAAGAAATCCATATCAGCCAAGATTCAATATTGATCCGGTTTCACTTGAAGAACTTAAAAAATCTATCCTTACAAACGGATTGATCCAGCCTATAACTGTAAGAAGAACTCCTGATCATAAGTATCAGTTAATTTCAGGTGAAAGAAGGCTGCAAGCTTGCAGAGATATTGGCTTCAAAGAGATCCCGGCTTACATCATCGATGTTGACTCTGAAGAACTTATGCTTGCTCTTGCATTGATTGAAAATATCCAACGAGAAAAACTTAATTCAATTGAAATTGGTACTGCTTATAAAAGATTGATGGATGAATGTCATCTTACACAGGAGCAGATAGCTGAAAGAGTTGGTAAAGACAGGACCACTGTTGCAAATACAATTCGACTTTTAAAATTACCGGAAAAAATTCAGGAAGCTCTTGTTAAGGATAAAATTTCATCAGGACACGCAAGAGCACTAATTAATCTGGAGAATGAGGCATTACAATTACAATTACTGGAAAATATTCTCAGTAAAAATCTTTCTGTCAGAAAAGTTGAACGGCTTGTTAGGGAATTAAATGAGGGCGGTACGCGAAAGATAAAAAAATCTCCTACAGATGAGGAAGCTAAAGCACTGTTCTACACACCCAATCTACGAGATATTGAAGATAAACTTCGTGTAATATTTGGAACTAAAGTTAAATGTGTTCAAAGAAAAGATGGCAGCGGGGAAGTAGTTTTAGAATATTACTCAAAAGATGAATTAGAGCGTTTAATTGAACTTTTTGAGATTATCAATAAAAATTACAATTAAAATTGTATTTGTGCTTCTCATTGCAAGCACATTATCAAATGGGCAGAATCTTACCGAAGAAAGTTCTCCTTCCGATACCATATTCATTATGCAAAAATCACCGTGGGGTGCTGTAGCTCGCAGTGCAATTATTCCAGGCCTCGGTCAGTTTTATAATGAATCATACTGGAAAATACCGGTCATCTGGGGTGTAGGCGCTTTATTTATTTCTGGTTGGGTTTATAACAATAATCTTTACCAAGACTATAAAGATTTGTTTATTGAGACAGGAAATAATACATATTTAAGTTA
>Ga0208980_10000049_pt1 | contig 50694 bp, 36 predicted proteins | sample WetSurMetagenome_3_FD_187993 | JGI IMG/M metagenome (GOLD analysis project Ga0208980, IMG submission 187993) | Wetland microbial communities from Twitchell Island in the Sacramento Delta, sample from surface sediment Aug2011 Site A1 Bulk (version 2) | ecosystem: Environmental > Aquatic > Marine...
AGAGATTTTATTAAGAAAAGCATCCAGGCAGGAATAATTTTAGGGTCTGCCAGTTCACTCGGAAAATATTCAAATCTTTTAGCTTCACAAAAATCCTTCCCATCAAATAATTACGATCTGGTAGCTATCAAAGGAGGCGAACCAGATGTTATGTTTGATAAAGCTATCGAATCACTCGGTGGAATGAAATCATTTGTTAAAAAGGGACAGAAGGTAGTTGTAAAACCAAATATCGGATGGGACGTTACTCCAGAAAGAGCTGGAAATACAAATCCTGTTTTGGTAAAACGAATCGTGCAGCATTGTTACGAAGCAGGTGCTAAAGAGGTTTATATTTTTGATAATACTTGCGATAACTGGAAGAGATGTTATTCAAACAGCGGGATTGAGAGAGCAGTAAAAGATGCTGGCGGTAAAATGGTTCCGGGCAACAGTGAAAGTTATTACCAAAAGGTTGAAGTCAAACAAGGTAAGAAACTAACTAATACACAAGTTCACGAGTTAATACTTGAGTCAGACGTTTTTATAAACGTTCCGATACTTAAAGATCACTCGTCAACTCACCTTACGATTGCAATGAAAAATTTAATGGGAAATGTCTGGGACAGACAATATTGGCATAGGAATGACTTGCATCAGTGTATTGCTGATTTCACATCATTCAGAAAACCAGATTTAAATATTGTCGATGCATACTATGTTATGAAAAAAAATGGTCCGCGTGGTACATCCAGAGGTGATGTGGTTTTACTGAAATCGCAAATAATATCGCCAGATATTGTAGCCGTAGACGCAGCCGCTGCAAAGTTGTTTGGGATGGAAGCCGCTGATGTAGAATACATTAAATATGCTAATGATATGAAATTAGGTACTATGGATCTTTCAAAACTGAATATTAATAGAATTATTCTGTAAAGATGAATTTAAGAAAATTAAAGAAAATCAGAATATATGCCTCCTTAATTTTTCTGCTGGTTACATTAATTTATTTTCTTGATGTTATAGAAATAATACCCTCCAGATTCTGCACTTATTTTCTTTATCCTCAATTCGTTCCTTCAGTTATAAAATTTTTTAACCTGTTTTCATTATTAGCTACTGGTTTTATAGTTATTCTAGTTCTGACCATGTTATTTGGCAGAGTATACTGTTCAAGTATTTGCCCTTTAGGAACGTTACAGGATATTTTTTCAAGATTAGCCCATTTCTTAGATAAGAAAAAATATTTTCGTTTGCTAAATGACGTTAAGTGGCTTAAGTACAGCCTACTGACCGTTACATTGTTATCCTTATTTTCCGAAAGCTTCATTCTGTTAAACCTTCTTGATCCATTCAGCCTGATTGGAAAAATATTTTCAAATCTTTTTCGGTATGGTATTATTCCCATAAATAATCTGATATCATCAGTGTTGTTTCAATTTAATATATACAAAATTTATCCTGTCGAGATATTGACAATCAGCTGGATATCAGTCGGATTCTCTCTTGCAATTTTGTTAATAATAGCTGTAATGTCATTCAGTAGAGGCAGGTTATATTGTAATACTATTTGTCCGGTTGGAACATTTTTAGGACTGATTTCAAGATTTTCATTTTATAAAATAGAAATCGATAAAGATCAATGCCAGGGATGTAATTTATGTGAAAGAGTTTGCAAAGCAGGTTGTATTGATAAAAAAAATAAACAAATTGATTTTGAACGATGTGTTAATTGTTATAACTGCTTCACCGTATGCCCTTCCGGAGGGATAGTTTATGAAAGATCTAAAAAAAATATACCAATATTTATTTCTAACGACGTTGACACGGATAAAAGAAAATTCTTTTACCGGCTTTTTATCGGAATAGTTGGTTTGTCAGGTCTTCTAAGAGCACAAGTTAAGATTATTCCCCAAAAAGAAAGTACGGTACCTGTTATTAAAAATATTTATACAACTCCACCCGGCTCTCAAAGTGTAAAAAAGTTTTTAAGTAATTGCATTGCTTGCCATCTGTGCGTCGCTGCCTGCCCATCTCAGGTTTTACAGCCATCATTTCTTGAACATGGTTTATTTAATATACTTCAACCTTACATGGATCACTCTACGTCTTATTGTATATTTGAATGTATACGCTGCAGCGAAGTTTGCCCCACAGGAGCCATTCTTCCACTGACTTTAGAAAAAAGAATAACAGTTCAGGTTGGTAAAACAAATTTTGTGAAGGAGAATTGTATTGTTGAGACTGAAGGAACAGCTTGCGGCGCTTGTTCGGAACGCTGCCCTACAAAGGCTGTTATTATGGTTCCGTATAAAAATAATTTGAAAATCCCTGAAATTAAAAATGAGTACTGCGTTGGTTGTGGAGCTTGTGAATACGCCTGTCCCACAATACCATATAAAGCAATTTATGTAGAAGGAAATCCTGTCCATCTTGTAGCAAAGCCTGCCCCCGAAGAAAGATTCGAACAGGAAGTGAATTACAAGGAAGAATTTCCATTTTAGATTGCTATATTTACATTAATTCCTTTCAATAATTGACTAATTTTGGTTTAGTATAATTTTATATAACTTAAAATCAAACATTAAAATGAGCCTCAAATGCGAATAGACAAAATTGAACTCCGTCACACCAAAATGGAATTAGTTTCTCCTTTCACAACTTCAATGGGAACCGAGTACGACGAAGAGCATATAATGGTGAGTGTTCATTCAGATGGAATCACAGGTTGGGGTGAATCAGTAGCTGAAGGAACTCCTTTCTACTCTTACGAAACAGTTCAAACAGCTTGGCATATTCTCCAGGATTTTTTAATTCCCTCTATTTTAGGAAAGGATATTTCTTCAATTGATGAAGCTACTCAGCTTTACAGCCGTGTTCGCGGACATATGATGGCTAAAGCCGGATTGGAAGCTGCTTTGTGGGATGTGTTTGCAAAAGCCAAAAATATTTCTTTATCAAAAAAGCTTGGGGGCACAAGAGAGAAAGTTGATGTTGGTGTAAGCATCGGCATTCAAAATTCTGAAACTGAATTAATTAAAAAAGTTAGTGGCTATTTGAATGAAGGTTACAAAAGAATTAAAATAAAGATTTCTCCCGGAAATGATATTCAATTTGTAAAAGCATTGAGAAAAGAATTTCCAGATATTTTACTTCAGGTAGATGCAAATTCGGCATATCAATTAAAACATATTGATCTCTTCAAAGCAATGGATAGTTATAATTTATTATTAATTGAACAACCGCTTGGCTACGAGGATATATATGATCATTCCAAACTTCAGAGAGAACTTAAAACTCCAATTTGCCTTGATGAGAGTATTCATTCACTTGATGATACTCGCGCAGCAATTGAACTGGGTAGCTGTAGAGTAATCAACATTAAACCAGGAAGAGTTGGCGGATTTACCGAATCAAAATCGATTCACGATTATTGTAAATCGAAAAATATTCCTGTGTGGTGTGGCGGTATGCTTGAATCTGGAATTGGAAGAGCAGGAAATGTTGCACTGGCTTCACTGCCAAACTTTACTCTGCCGGGAGATATTTCAGCAAGCAAAAGATATTATAAGGAAGATATAGTTGAACCTGAATTCACTGTTAACAAAGATGGAACGATGGATGTTCCAACCAAATCCGGTATTGGAGTTGAGGTAAATATGAGACGACTTGAGAAAGTTACTGTCAATAAAAAAGAATTTAAAGCAAGTAAATAATATGAAACTGTTTACGTATTTAATCCTACTTTTAATTTTCATTATTGATCTCACTAGTTGTAATTCAAAAAAGAATAATACTGCTGACATAGTGTTTACAAACGGTTTTATTTATACTGTCGATAGCTTGAATACAAAAGCTGAAGCGGTTGCAATCAAAGACAAATTAATCATCTACGTTGGAGATAATGATGGAGTTCAAAATTATATAAATGATAAAACAAAAGTTATAAACTTAAACGGCAAAATGATTCTTCCCGGTTTCATTGATTCTCATTGTCACGTGATTAGTTCCTACAGGTATTTCTATGAATTAAATTTATATGGACTGAAAACCGCTAAAGAAATTCAAACTGCTATTAAAAAATATTTGGCTGATCATCCTGATGCTAAATACATTAAAGGCAGGGGCTGGAGTGACACAGATTTTCCAGGGACAGGTCCTGACAAAAAAATAATTGACGAAATTGTAAAAGATATTCCTGTCTCTTTTTCTTCAGATGGCGGACATTCAAAGTGGGTAAACTCAAAAACGCTTGAACTAGGAGGTATAAATAAAAATACAAAAAATCCTTCTGGCGGAATCATCGAACGGGATCCAATTACGAACGAACCAAGCGGAACACTCAGAGAAAATGCTGCCGATCTTGTTTCAGATATTTTCCCGGGTTATTCTGTAGAAGAACTGATGAAAGGAATTGAAAAATACCAGAAAATGGTTTCAGCATTTGGAATTACAACTGCTCACGATGCTTATCTTGATGCGGGAAGCAATGAAACTGAAGCATTCAGAACACTTGAAAAAAATAATAAACTTAAAATGAGATTCAGGGCTTCACTTTATATCGATCCCGAAAATAATATTGATCAAATAAATTTATTAATCGATGAAAGAAATAAAAATAATGGTTCACTTTTTCAGACTTATTCATCAAAAATTTTTATTGATGGCGTTGTTGAAGGAAGTACCGCTTTGCTGAAACAACCTTATAAACATTTACCTGGAAATTATGGTGAGCCACTCTGGAATATTGAAAAGCTGAAAAATATTTGTGCAGATCTCGACAAAAATAAATTCCAGGTTCACGTGCATGCCATAGGTGATTCTGCTGTTGCATTCGCATTGGATGCCTTCGAATATTCTGAAAGTCAGAATGGAAAAAGAGATTCCAGAAATTTGATTACTCATTTGCAATTAGTTGATCCCCCTGATATTCTAAGATTTAAAGAGCTCGGAGTCATCGCCGTACCCCAGCCGTACTGGTTTAGTAAAGATGATTATTATTATAATATCCAGGTTCCATATCTTGGTCAGCAAAGATCTGATGAAGAATATCCGATGAAAAGTTTTTTTGATGAAGGAATTGTTGTTGCTAGTTCGAGTGATTATCCTGTAACCATTCCCTGCAACCCACTCGAGGCTATTCAATATGGAATAACGAGAAGTGAATTCAACACAACAGATTCAACAGAGATTCTCTGGCCGGAAGAAAGAGTAACTATCGAACAAATGATTCAAAGCTTTACAATTAACGGAGCTTATGCAAATTTTCTTGAAAAAGAAACCGGTTCAATTGAAGTTGGGAAGAAAGCAGATCTAATTGTGCTTGACAAAAATCTCTTTGATATTCCTGCTACAGAAATTCATAAAGTTAGAGTATTGTTGACCCTGTTTGAAGGAAAAGAAATTTTCGTGGACAGTACTTTCAATCCAGTATATTGAATCAGAAATCACCAATCTGCTTTATCAATTTTGTCCAGAGTTCAGTTCCGTTTAAACTATTTGTCATAATCACGATTCCGTTTCCTTCATCCAGATTAAACTGAGAATAACATCTAAAGCCAGTTCTGTTCGCGCCACTGTGATAATAAATTTTTCCATACGCAGTTGAATCGACTGCCAAGCCAAGACTCCAGTAAGTAAAAAGCCCCAATGCTCTTCCCGGTCGTTCAATCGGATCTCTGACTAATACATCGGCTTGTGGCTCTAGCATTTCATTTATATAATTTTGAGTAAGTAAAGATGTATCGGATTTGCTGGCTTTTATTATCTCAAGAATAAAATTTGCATAATCTTCTGCAGATATGTATAGAGTATATGCAGAATTTGGATGAACATATTTTGATTTTGCAAGAAAATTTCCTGAAGTATCATGACCACTTGAAATTAGTGAATCGATTTCTTCTGTCCAGACAAAAGAACTGTTCATCATTCCTGCCGGAGTAAACAAATATTTTTTCGCAATTTCATCTAGAGATTTGCCAGTTATTTTTTCCAATACTCTTTGAAGATAATAATATCCTTCACCTGAATAACTGAATCTTTCACCGGGAGTATAATAAATCGGCAGCGGACCGTTTCTTTCCTCTTCACCTTTTCTCCAATTTGGAAGTCCGCTTTGGTGAGATAAAACCATTCTTGCGGTTATTTTTTTGTAAATAGAATCTTCTCCATAAAATTTTTCTTCGAGATAATTGCAAAGAGGCTCATTAAGATCTAGTTTATTTTCTTCCACAAGCTGAAGAACAATGAAAGCAAAAACTGGCTTTGTCATCGAACAAGCTTCAAACATTGTATTTTCATTCACCGGTTGAGAAGTTAGAGCATCTTTAACTCCAAAACTTTTACTAAATGCTATTTCTTTATTCTTAATCAATACAATTGAGACTCCCGGCACATTGAATTCCTGCATCAACAAAAGAACGCTGCTATCAATAGTTGAGATTACATCAGATAAATTCGGTGACTGGAAATAATAATCCGGATCAATCTTTTTTATTGCGATATACGAAGCCCATCTTACATTTTCATCTTCATCGTTTAAAAGATTCAGTAATTCAGGAATAGCTTCTTCAACAGATTGACCAAAATTGCTCAACGCAACAACAGAACACCAACGAACATTTGAGTCACTATCATTCAGAGCCTGAATTAGATATGAGATTACTCTTTCACCATTAGGTACAATTTTTCCAAGTGCAATGGCTGAACACCATCTCACATTATTGTTTTGATTTTGTAAAGATTCGATAAGCAAATCAACTGCATCATCACCATATTCTGATATTTCATTTACTGCATCTCCGTTTACGTATGGGTCCTGATCAGAAAATTTATTAATAAAAGCTTGAATGGTATCTGCATTGGTTAGTTTCTTTCCTTGTGAATATAAATTTAATGCTGACAGAAAAATTAAAACAAATAACAAAATTGAAAATCTCATTTTAAACATCATCTTACTAACTAAATTGTTCTGATTTGTATATCATTTATTATTCTTGAAGATCTTGGTACAATTTGCCATCTGATTGAACTCAGATTCAAAAGAAAATAAAATTGGTAATCCTCCTGTATGCAAAAAAACCGTTGTAATATTCGGATCAATAATCTTTTTCTGAACGAGATCAATCATTCCAGCCATAACTTTTCCTGTGTAAATCGGATCGAGCAGAACACCCTCAAGATTTGCACAATCTAAAATTGCATTCTTCCCTTCTTTAGTTATAAGTCCGTACTCAACGAAATAATCATCATAACATTCAATCTGAATATCATCAAGATTTATTTTTTGTTTAAGAATTTCAGCTGATTCAATTATTATTTCTTTCGTTCGTTCAACTATTGCTTCTTTGGTTCTTGAAACGCTAATGCCAATTATTCTCGCTTCAGGTAAAAACATTTTTGCACCGAGTATTGAACCTGCCAAAGTACCGCAGGAACCTACAGCCATAATTATTTGAACTTTTTTGTTACCAAACTGTTCAGATAATTCCTGCATTGCGTTTACATAACCCAAAGCTCCTAAACCCGTACTTCCACCGATGGGAAGTATAAATGGTTTTCGTCCTTTACTTTTTATTTCTCCAGCCCATTCATTCATAGCTGAAGTAAGATGATCATTTTCGTCATCGTCAACCAGATATCTGATTTCAGCACTGAATAAAACATCAAGTAATAAATTGCCTTCATATTTTTTGAAGTCGGGACCACCAAGCACAAGTTTTACATCGAGTCCAAGTTTTCGAGCAGCTGCTGCCGTCATCCTCGCATGATTTGATTGAATTCCACCGGCAGTTAAAACCACATCATAATTACCTTTTAATATTTTAGCAAAATCATATTCAAGTTTTCTTGCTTTGTTTCCTCCCCCTGCAAATCCGGTAAGGTCATCACGTTTAATAAGTAAATTTTTGAAGCCGTATTTGCTGCCAAGGTGCTTTAGTTCGTCTAATGGGGTTGGAAGATTTGCAAGTTGTATTCGATGTATTTTTTCTAACACGTTAATGTTCAAATTTTATAGTGGCACAAATTATTATTCTGTGCTACAAATATATTTTTTATTTGCTTTGATTTACTACTCTCAATACAGGGAAATATTCATTTGCTTTAAGTAGATGTGCATATTGCTTATAAGTTACCAAACCCAAAATCGATTTTGGCTCTAGAGCAGTTACGATTAAATTTTTTTTTATTTGACTTGTTGGTATGAAAAAGTAATCGTTAGGTTTTATTTCATTTTGAATTTCCTTTAACTCAACTGCTGGATTAACAACTGTGTCTCCCTCAAAGTCAATTGAATCTATTTCACTAACAAAATATTTCTGAATGATTAAATCTTGAGTAAAATCAAATTCCGAAATAACTAAATTCTGTCTCACGGCCCAATCATATAATTCTGTAAGTTTTTTGGGAATAAGATATCCAATTGGTCTTTCAACGCTATGAATTGCTTTTACGACCGGACGGAAATCGGTAACAGTTATTAAAGAATCTGTGTTTGTATAAATCGATCTTAACGGAACAATTAATTTTTCGCCATTGCTAACGTGTTCCATCTGGACTGCAACTTTTTCAGGAACTTTACCCTGGATTAATTTGTCCCTTTCTTCATAAATCATGCTTTTAATAAAATCTTTTTGTGAGTACACAAACTCAAGAAATCCGGACATACCCAAAGCTTGACCATCCGCTCGTCTGTTAATATTATCCAACGAATCCTCTCCATTCTTCCCTTCCTGAATGAAGGAGAATGAATTTTGAATTCCAAGACTTTGTCTTCCATCATTTATATCATACGTACTGAATCTGATATAATTAACTTCAGGAGGTCCACCCGGAATGTAATTGTGGAAAGTAAAATTTTTATCACCCAAATATGAATTGATAAATGGAAGATATTCTGTATTGCTAAAGTTTCTAATTCTTTCAGATACATTTGGATTTGTTGTTGTTCCAATTTGTTCATCAATATATTTAATGTAACCATATAGCAGATAATCTTCCGTGTATGGATAATATTCGTGCACATCCATTGTAGCTTCGAAAAGATACTCATCGAATAGCTTATGCATTGCAATTGTTTCAGGTTCTGTTAGAATAAGATGGTTTCGATTTAAATCCATTCCGTTTGCATTGAACCGTACATTTATTTCAGATCCATCAGGATTCATTTGAGGAATCAGCACCAGATCTATTTTATCAAATAAATATTTTCTTTCCGGTCTAAGTAACTCTCTTGCAAAATTTAACGCACCTTCTTTACCGGACTGTTCATTACCATGCTGTTGTGCAAATATTAAAACTTTAATTTTTGATGTGTCTTCTCCAAATTCAGATTTTGAAAATTTTAATGAATAAAGATTTCTTCCTTCTACTGAATTACCGATAATTTCTACTTTTAGTAAATCTGAAATGCCATCAAGCTGATAAACGAATTCAGTCAGCTCTTCGTAAGAAGTTAGTTTTTGGTAATTATTTTTTTCAAGCGGTGTTTGCTGCGGGAATAAATGACCTACAGAAAATAGAAATAATAAAAATATTTTCTTCATTAGGATGTTATGCTAAAATAAAAGCTTGACTGAAATGCGATGGACACTTGGTAATAAATCATAAACTGAATAGGCATAATCAAAATAGACAGCACTGCTTGAGATAGGAACATTTGCCCCTGCCCCAAATGCTAATTTCTGATCATCAAAATTAAATTTGTAACCACCGCGAATATAGAATCTATCGAAGAATGAAAACTCGGTTCCAACTAGCACACGTTCACTGTTATCATTTGGATGGGCTGCATCAATTGCGCCTTTCATTTTCACAAAATCAAATTCAAAAACATCAAATCCGATTCCAACCTGGAAATGAAGCGGTAAAGGATAATCTTCCGTTTGCATTCTGCCGGGAACAATTCGTGACTGAGGATTTATATCTGTTCTCTCATATTCGATATCCAGGTCAGAACCATCAAACCTGAGATCGCCACCGAAGTTTGTCATGCTCATTGCAATTACTAAATTCTGAAAATCCAGACGATACTGAGTGCCAATATCGAAGGCTAAGCCACTTGCTGTTTCATTCCAGATTTGCTGATAAATATATTTAGCTGATACGCCGACACTGAATCTATCCGTTAAATATCTTGCATAACTAATGCCGATTGCCATATCACCAGCATCGAAAAATCTACCCGTTCCGTTTGGCTCTGTCTCGGTTGTAATTTCCATTTCATTTGTGCTGAACATAATTAAGCTTGCACCAAATGCACCAACATCTTCAACATTATAAACGATTGATGCTGCACTGTGATCAAATAAAGTAAACCAATCCATATAAGAAAAAAACACTTCAACGTTTTTTACTTTGACAATGCCTGCAGGATTCCAGAAAACTGAAGAAGCATCATCGATATAACCAACAACAGCACCAGCCATTGCTTCCGCTCTTGCACCAATCGGTATTTGTAAAAACTGTGCGCCGCCTGTTCCAAGATTTGGATTCTGTGCAAATGAGCTACACACAAGAATTAAGCTGAAAATAATTGGTAAAAACTTTTTCATAAATTTCTCCTGCATAATATCCTGTAATTATTTTATTACAGCGAACCGTTCGAGATATTCTGTATCCTGTGTTTTCACAAGATATATATAAACTCCTGCAGCTATTTCTCTTCCACCTTCTGCCCGCATATCCCAGATTTCAGTCCCATTTGTTGAGTTATGGTAAAGAGTTTTAATAAGATCTGCATCGACTGTAAAAATGTAGATGGCACATTCTGGTGGAAGATTGATAAATTGAATTTGTCTGAGCGGTTCTTTTCTGAGCTCACCAAACTCTGGTTCCCATAGTGACGCTACTACATAAGGATTAGGAACAACTCTAATTTTATTAATATCTTGCGCAACTTCGTTATAGTCAACTTTCGCACCCTCCAGCCTGAAATAGTATTCATCTCTTATATCGGGTAGTTCAGGTTTAACAGTTTCCAGTGAAAACATATTACCCACAGAAGGAGGATCAGAACTCGGAAATTCAATCCTTCCTTGAATGCCGTCGAACTCGAAGATTCCGAAAGTAAAAAGTGTGTCTGCAGTAATTGAAGTTCCGGTTACAGAAATCACAACATATCCGTTACCTTGTCCATCTTTACCGCTATTGTCAATCGAAATAATATAGAGAGTATCTTTTACAAGAGCTTCATCAATTACTTCAAAAGACATATCTACATTATCAGTCCCTCCAATCCTCGAAACAGATTGAATAACCTCAGGAGGCATCAGAGAAAAAATAATTCCATCGCTTGTAGATTGAGTCTGGTCAATCATAAATCCGCGGTTATCAATTACGTTTAATTCACTATTCTTTTCAACGGTAATTGAAAATTCAATCGCAATCAAATCTCCACTTTGTGGTCGTTCATCTTCAGTAGCATTCGGATCATCTACCATACTTATTCTTATTCCATAACTTATTCCGTTACCTGTTACAGTCACTTCCCTTCCTCCAAATGGATAATTATAACCATCACGGATTATTTCACCAGTTGTAAGGTTCACTACATCAAAATTAGACGAGCTATTGAATTTAATACCATATTTGTAAGGTTTAGTTTCAAGTGTATCTGTAATGATAATTGAGACATTCGTTTTCAGATTTCCAATTTCTTTTTTTGATATGTATCCGAAAGATGTGCGATATTCATTACCAGCAAGAGATGGATCATCAATTGGTTCAATATTAAGTACATAATTTGACTCACCCGTTCCGATATGCTGTGTTTCTGCTACAGAGACAGGCGTTCTTCCAATGGCATCACTTCGTGGAATAAGTGAAACCAGATTTATTGCCTCGGTATTAGTTCCTAATGGACATTCCAGACTTTCGACTAATGAATCACCCCTGTCATAGGATGTAATCGAATACCAGTATTCAAATCCATTGATGATTGTTGTGTCAGTGAAACTGTATTGCAGACCAGTATTGTTACCGATTGAATTTAATAAATCGAAATCTGCAAGCTTAGTCCAATTAATTCCGTTATCATTACTTCTGTATAATCGATAGCCTTCAAAATCATAATTGCCATTTATTTCATCAAGACTATACTCAGCAATATCATCCCAATAAAGTGTTGCCTGCATATTTTTTGCAATTCCTGAAAGATTTGGTCTTAAAGGTGGTTCAGGCAATTTGAATCCTGCATCTACTGTAGATTGAGCAGTTGCTGCGGCAATTAACATTGCTTCTTTAGTTTCACCTGCAACTAAAGCAGTTATGAAAACTAGCGTATCATTTCTTCCAAGTGTATATGGTCCGGAACTTAAATTTGCCAGTAGATCAATACCCGATGCTGGTATTGTCGCCGGGTCATCGTAATGTAAATCCGGATTACCACCTAAATGAAAATATCTTGGTCCCCAGGTAGAATTATACAGATCAGGATCGCTTGACATAATACCATACTGAACCGAATCTATATCTAAATCATCGTCATAAATATTGTAATGAAGATCCGTTATACCGGCTTCTATTCCATTTATTTCTGGAGTCTTTAAAAATTTCATCCCCATAAATCCGGTTTTACCTCCCGGCCATTCTGATGAAAGTCCATCATCAAAAAAATAAACCAGGTTTTGTTCTTTAATAAAATCCAGTTTGTCATCATCGTATTCAGCTACACCACCTTCAGCATCACCGATATCCATATCTACATATAAGCTAAAATAGAAATTTTGGTAGTCCTGAGATCCATGATTTGTAATTTCATATTTAAAGAATAGCATGTCTTTTGCAAAATTCACTCCGTATGCATAACCTGTCTGAGCAATTTGAATTCCTAAAATTGAAACGGTATTGTTGCTATCGTTAAAAACACAATAGCTGTCCTGATCAGAGAGAATAATATTATTCCCATTTATATCTTTTACAGGCCAACCCAGAGTTGGATGCCAATAAATCGGATTATCACTGAATGCAATTTTTGCGGAGTCACGAAAATGATAACCACCAACTGCTTCCCATTCCTCATTTGTTGTCCATCTTCCTTGTATGACATTTCCCGGAATTCCTGCAAACTGATTCATACGATAGATATAATGCATTGTACTGTTGATCGGGAATTCACCTGAAGGACCTTGTGTTAATCTCCTTGGATAAAGTTTACCCCTGTTTTCAAAAAACAAACCTATGTTGCTGGCATTGTGAGTTCCACCTGCCCGATCTTCTATACCTAAAACTTTCTGAATATCATCAGAAGTTAATTCAGTTCCATCTCTTCCGACTTGTGCAGATAAGTAATTTGAAGTTAGTAGTAAAATGAGGATTATTAAATAATTTTTCATACTGATTCTCTGTTTCATTTAATTACAATTAAAACCGGATTGAAGCTCCCAATCTGATAACTCGTGGTGAACCATAATTGGATGGGTCCTGCATATATTCTGTTGAATAACCTCCTTCCAAAGTAAAATCAGGATCACCAGTATCGGGATATACGTAAAGAACATTTCGGTGGTCAGTCAGATTATAAATTTCTGCAAATATTCTAAACTCGAGTGTTTTAACTAAGTTGAATGATTTGCCAAGAATCAAATCGATGCTATAAACTCCTGGTTGTCTCAGTGAATTCAATTCCACAAAACCAACGTCTCTTCCGGATGGTGTATATGGTGCACCTGTACTCGCTTTTAGTATTACGCTTAAATCTATGTTCTCAAATATTGCTGCACCGAATATCTTTGGCCCTTCATCGTCCAGCAATTGGTAGGTAGCAGATGCATTCAAAATATGAGTCCTGTCAAAATCTAGATAGTATAATTGAGTTGATTCAGATGTACCAGGATATTGTTCCTGTTCGGAAGACGCACTGCCTTTTGCATCCATAAATGTATAAGTTAACCCTCCGGAAAAATGTCTGTCTGGTCTGATATCAAGCGTAAATTCAAATCCTTTTACGTTGGCATAATCCTCATTTACATAAAGAGTGTAACCTGTATATCTTCCATCAACATATGGAAAATAATATCTTGTTCCGATAAGACCGGTTATGTCTCTGTAATAAGCTGTAATGTGTGCTGCTATGTTGTCTGAAAATTGGTGCGATACACCTACTTCATAGGAAATTGTTCTCTCCGCATCCAGATTTGCCTGACCAAATAACGGTTCTCTTACATTAAGATCGTACTGGTTGTTTTCAAAAAGATATTGGAATTCTGGAATCTGAAAGAAATGTCCATATGAGAAATGCAGCTTAGTTCTGTCTGAAATAGGATGAGCTATACCAATTCTTGGGGAGAATTGTGATTTCGACCCTGACTCAACAAGAGTCGTTGGATCCAGTGGATCCGATCTGAATGAAACATTTGCATTTGAATAATCCCATCTTAAACCGAGATTCAGGATAAGATATGGCAACTCAATTTTATCCTGAAAGTAGGCCGCAATTTCATAGGGCTCTGTATTATAATCGTTTAGATACGGATAATTTCTTTTCGGGTCATAAATGTAAAATAAATCTAACCAATGTTTTTGAAATTGAGCTCCAAGTTTTAATTCATTAACTTCATCAATCTGCCAAACAGCATCAGCTTTTATATCTGCAGTAGCAGTTCTGCTGTCCCACAATTCTACTGGATCGGCTTTTTTATAGAATTCAAAACCATCGCCATATTCACTGAAATATTCCCATTGACCTGTTGGTAAATATTCTGAAGTATCTTTGTGAAGCCCTGAATAATATCCCTGGTTAAAGTAAGAACCCCTTACATCATAGAAAAAGTTATTCGAAACAGAATGAGTAAAATTAAGAGAGCTTTGCCAGCTGTCTGTATTAATTCTAAGATACTGCTCAGGAATATATTTATATGAATGACTGTAATTCTGTCTATCTCCCATACTGCCTCTGTTTTGCAGTGATATTTTCATAGATGGGAATACAGTAGTTGTAAGCTTTGTAAAGAATGAACTAATTTTATCATAACCATATGAAAGATAGCTCCCTCGATTGTCAACTTCTCCTGATATAAAAAAAGTTAGTTCGTCTGTGATAAGCGGTCCACTTAAGCTTCCGTTAACTCTCGATTCGTGGAGACTCGTGTATTCGTCAATTCCGAATTCACTGGTTCTGCCTTCAAATTTGCCTGTAAAATCTTCATCACCGTCTCTTGTTACTATATTAACAACACCACTCAATGCATTTCCATACTCAGCATTGAATGTTCCACTTAGAAGGCTCATTTCCTGGATTGCATCATTTCCAATTTCCAGACTTAATCCGCCAAGCAGAGGATCTTTTACATAAACACCATCAACTAGGTATGCAACCTCGTTAGATCGACCACCTCTAATGTGTAAATTGTTGCTGCCAGTTTCTACAACTCCTGCTTGCAGTGATAGCAGATCAGTAAATGTTGAAACAGGAAGGGCTTCGATCTGGTCTCTTCGAATAACGGACACGCTACTTGTAACATCCCTCTGAACCATAGGTGTGGAAGCAGTAACTATTACTTCCTCAACTTCAATTGATTCATGTGTTAAGGTGATTGGTAAAAGTGTGGTCTGATCAACAATAATTTGAACATCTGTTACGAGACTGGTCTGGTATCCGATATAACTAATTTTAACTGAATAATTGCCAGGAGGAATATTCAGTATAACAAAATTACCATCCACATTTGTAGCAGCACCATAATCAGTTCCGACAATAATAATATTTGCTCCAACAAGCGGCTCACCGGTTTGTGCATCTTTAACTGAACCGGAAAGTTTTCCGGTAGTGCCCGCAAAAATAAATTGGGATGTAATGAATAGTAATAGTAACAATTTTCTCATATTCAGCTCCCGCTAAAAATCAGATTTTGGTTAACGGCGATTTCCTCAGATTCTTTTAAAATCTTTTTTGCTCGTGCTTTATCTTTGACTGCACAGGAAGTAGCTATAGCATTTATTAAAACAGAGATCGCAGAAAATGAATTTGTGAATAGCATGTTTCTGCTTTCAACTATTAAATTAGCTTTTGTGTAAAAAGTAATTGGCGATGCTGGTTGATTAGTGATAGCAATTACATCAATTTTTCTCTCTTCTGCGAATCTTCCCAAGTCAACAGTTTCTTTTGAATAAGGAGGAAATGAAAATAGGACTAACAAGTCTTTAGAATTAAGGAATAGCACCTGTTCATGAAATAATGTGTGCGTGTGCTTTAATGGACTAGAGTCTATCCCAACCTGAGTTAATTGGTATGCAAGTATCTCTGCTAATAGATAGGAAATACCTAATCCTGCTGTTCTTACACGTTTTGCAGAACAAATCCTATCTATCACATAACTAAACGATTTCCGTTCGATAAGATTAAGTGTATCATTTATATTTTTGATATCAAGGTTTGCTACTTCGGTTAACAAGTCATCAGCTGCTTTACGCTTTTGGAGGAGAGGGAATATTTCACTGTTACGTAAACCTTTCTGCAGTGAAGCTGCAATTGCTTCTCTTAGTTCACTGAACCCTTTATAACCGGAACGTTGAGCAAACCTTACAATTGATGCCACACTTGCACCAGTTGAATCTGACAATTCCTGCACGTTAAGAAAAGGAATCCGGTCGAAATTATTAATAAAATAATCAGCAATCCTCCTATGATTTTTAGGAAGTGAATCGTATTTGCTCTTTATTTTATCTTTTATTTCCTTGTATCTATCCATAAAAGTAAATATAAAAGTAGCACAGAATATTAATCTGTGCTACTGAAATAAATGATTTTACTTGATTAATGTCATCTTCTTTGAGATTAGTTGTTCACCTGTTTGAAGAGTATAAACATATACTCCCGAAGGAAGTTTTGATGCATCAAAATTATATCTGTATGTGCCTGCATCCATATATTCGTTTACAAGTTCAGCAACTTCTTCACCGAGTGTATTGAATATTTTCAAACTGATGTTTGAAGCCTCAGGTATTCCAAATTTAATTGATGTTGATGGATTGAAAGGATTAGGATAATTCTGCTCTAAAACAAATCCATACGGGATTGTGTTGTGATCAGATTCAACAGAAGTTAATTCATAATACTTTTCTTGAGCTTCCTGCAAGCTTATTAACATTTCAGCTTCAGTTGCACCATAAGCAATAGCAACATACTGTACTATAGAATCGCCGGGCGCAATATTCTCAGAATTATAAGCAGGTATAAGTACGGGATCATCAACATTTGGGTCATTTGGATCGGTAATTAATAAAGAGTCAAACATATCATAAGTCAACCAGCGATAATATGTCGTATCCTCTTTGTATTCCGCATACCATACAAAAAGACCCAACGATTTAAAGCTGTCGGAAAGCGGTTTGAATCCTACAGATTCTGTTTTTCTTACACTAATGATGTTAGTGAGAACAGAGTAAGTAACAGTATCACCACCAAGAAATGAATTTTCAACCTCAGGTACATAATCCAAGCCGAAGATAGCGTCGATTGGATTGGTTTCTCTATTTATAATTGTATATTTAACGATAATAGAGTTTTGATCCTGCCAGCAATAAATGTTCTGCTTTTCTAAAACGTTTGGTGGAGCTCCTGAATATTCATTATTATAGCTGCCATAAATTTCATAATCTCCAAAAGAAGGTGTCGACAGTAGTTGTGTTGGTTCTTCAGTATCTACATCCTCCGTATAATCAAAAACATCTTCCGGGCCGGTACCAACAAGAATGGTTGCTCGAGGAATCTGTTGGATAGTATCTGGAAGAGTATAAATCTCGATGCTACCATACTCGTCAACATATACATTAATTTCATCCAGATATAAATCAACTTGGCCGTAAACTGGTTTACTGGAACCTATTATGCACAATAACATCATGGCCCCGATAAGTAATACTTTTTTCATAGCACACCTCTTTATTTGTGATTATTTATTTTGTTAATTAAGAAGATCACTACCAACCTATTAAGTTTGGTGGAATTAAAAGTAAAAGTCCGAGTAACATTAAAATTATTTGCAAAGGTAAAACCCATTTCGCCCATCTTTCCCAGGGAACACGAGCCATTGATAAAGCACCCATAGTAACTGCAGATGTTGGAATAATGATATTTGTATATTCTCCAAATTGGAATGCAAGAATTGCTGTTTGTCTAGAAACACTTGTAAGATCAGCAAGTGGAGCCATTATGGGCATTGTTAATGCTGCTTGTCCGCTTCCCGAATGAACGAAGAAATTTATTATTGCCTGAACGATGAACATTTTCTGTGATGCAAAGATAGGAGATGATGATTGAATGAATGGTGAAAGACCATATAATATTGTATCGATGATTTGACCATCTCTGGAAATAACAAGTGTTGCTCTTGCAAGTGCAACGATAATCGCGGTTCCAACTAAATCTTTAGCACCATCTAAGAATCCTTTAATGATTTCATCACTTTTTAGTCCGCCGATAATTCCAACAGCAATTCCCATTATAAAAAACATTGCAGAAATTTCTTCGATGAACCACTTAAATTGTATAACTCCAACAACAAGCATCAATAGTGAAAGCACAAATGCTAAAAGGACAATTTTATGTCTTAATGAAAACACATCTGAATTGTTGTAGATATTCTCGAAATGTTCAGTCCTTCTTCTTTCACTATCTTCAGCGAAAGTTGGACTTAGTTCAGGATTTTTTTCTAACCGCTTCAAATAATAAAGAATGAAAATGATCGCCACAAAAGTTGAGATCAACCAGCAGATAACTCTATACCCAATTCCTGAAAAAATTGGAACATCAGCAATCCCTTGTGCAATTCCAACATTGAAAGGATTAAGAAATGCACTTGCAAAACCAATATGTGCACCAACCAGCGGAATCGCAACTCCCACGATTGAATCGTACCCAAGTGCAAGGCAAATCGGAACTAAGATTAATACAAATGGAATTATTTCTTCGTTCATACCAAATGAAGCTCCACCGATTGAGAACATAAAAATCAGAACCGGCACAAAGAGTTTGCGAAGTGTATTGGAATTTCGGTGAGCTTTAGCAAGCTTTTTTATTAATGAATTGATCGCATTAGTTTTCGCCAGCACATTGAACGCACCGCCGACTAAAAGAATAAATCCAATGATCATTCCAGCTTCAACAAATCCTTTTAATGGTGCAATGAAAATTGCAAAGATTCCTTGTGGCTCATTTTCAACATATTTAAATGAATTCTGAACAACCACTTGCCTGCCGTTTACTGTAGTTCTTTCATATTCACCACCCGGAATTATCCAGGTAAGCGCAGCAATCAATATTAATAAAGAAAAAATCAGTAGATAGGTGTTCGGAACTTTAAATCTAAATTTTTTCTTTTCGGAATTCATTCGATTACTTCTTTATTTTCGATGTCGAATTTATCACCATTGAGAAGTACATGCATCTTTAAATTCTGACCTCCAAGATTTCCATTTTTATCTTCTTTTATTTCAGAACACTCAGATGCATCAAAAACAATCACTTGATTTTCACCCAACACTTCAAAAGTTTCATCCGGATTTACGATTATACTTGTTGATTCGTCAATACCTATTCCGAGCAAATCAGGATTTTCAAGAATAACACTAATTGTCCTGTTTAATCTTTTTCTTTTTATAAAATGCTGATCGATGAAGGCAGTTTTTACAAATCCAAAACCTTCTTTTACTTCGACATTATTTTTCTGGATGGTAATAAAAATATCGGTTGTGTCTTTGTTAATTAATTCATTCCCTGTAATCATCAATTTACTCATCACTGCTGCACCCGCACTTGTTCCGCTAATCACTCCACCAATATTATAAATCTCGTAAACTTTGTTTAATAATTTTGTCCCGAGCATATCACGCGTGAGAAAAGCCTGATCACCACCGGAAAAAAATATCCCGGTAGCACCAGATAATATTTCAACAAGCGAATCTTTGTCCGCATCCTTCCTGCTGAATATAATATAATCGACATTTGTGCATCCTAGATTTCTAAATTCTTCAACATTATATTGACCCGATTCTTCAGGATCAGAACTAGCATTCGGTATAACAATAATTTTGGAATTTGGCCCTCCGGCAAAGTCAATTATTTTTTGCAGTATGTTCGACGGCTTATCTCCGCCGCCAATAATAACAAGATGACCTTTATCTTGGGGATAAACTGTTGAACCAGAAAAAAGTATAAAGATGAATGATGCCAGTAAAATTCTTTTCATTTGTCCTCTTATTTTCTGACTAATTCAAGTGCTATTTCAGCCGATTTGACTAAATCTTCAATATAGATGAACTCATCATTCGAATGCGGATTCTGTGCACCGATTCCAAGATTAATTGATTCAATTCCTTTTTCATTTAATGAATTCGCATCACTCCCACCAAGTGATATTTTGGGTGTTGGATTCAATCCAACTTTCTGCAAGATCTTAACAATTTCCTTAGAGGGATATGAGCTAGGAGAAACAGTATATGGTTTAAAATCCCAAAACCAATTCACTTCTATTTTACCACCAGATGATTCAGCCTCTTTGTTAAAAATATCCATTACAGAATCGAAATATTTTTCAACCTTATTAACATTAAATGATCTGACTTCCCCATCAAGTTCTGTAAGCTCAGGAATTACGTTTACAGCCGATCCGCTTTTAAGGATTCCAATATTCATCGTAGAATCATCATCAATTCTGCCAAGGGGTAATTTACTAATTGCGCGTGAAGCGATTTGTAGTGAGTTAATGCCTTTTTCTGGTGCGATCCCTGAGTGAGAAGCCTTACCAAGAACTTTTATTTTAAATCCGAGTGCGCCACAAGCGGAATTAATAAAATTACCTGGCCTATATCCGGAATCAAATACAAATCCATACTTTATATTTCCATTCAATCCAATATGCTTAGACCCAAATAATGTTGTTTCCTCACAAGTAGTGAAAGCAACAGTAAAATCCTTCACCGGAATTTTTTCTTTAGCAATTTTTTCAAGTGTAAATAACAAAACTGAAATGCCTGCTCTATTATCCACACCAAGCACAGTATGGCCGGAAGAAATTATTTTATCATCCAATATTTTTGGATTAACTAATAAAGTTGGACGAGCTGTATCCATATGAGCAGTTAATACAATATTGCCACCGGTTCCAATTTTACAAATTATATTTCCGGTATTACTATTCGTATAATTTTTTGAATCATCTTCAGTGACTATGTAATCATACTTTGATAAAAAAGACTTGATGAAATCTGCAACAGGTTTTTCATAACCAGATAACGCATTAATTTTTGCGACTTCGATGAAAAGATTGATGAGATAATGAGTGCTCATTTGAAAATAGTATTACAACTATTATTATAAATGAAAATTATATTACAAAAAATAATAAAAATATATTTATACACAAGTATGATAAGAAAAAATCCATATTGAATAAATTTGAGTAGCTGATTCGACGAGAACCTAAGAAATAAAAAAGCCCCTCAGTTTTTGAGGGGCTTTTCTTAATTAGCTTCTCATTTATTTGATTCGTTTGAATTCAATTCTTCGATTCATTCTTCTGTTTTCAGGTGAACTATTTGGCACTCTTGGGAATTCTTCTCCATATCCTTTGGAAATAATTCTATCCGGTTGAATTCCTTTACTGATCAGCCAGAATCTGACTGAATCAGCTCTTCGCTGGGATAATGACTGATTGCTGGATGCACTTCCAACATCATCAGTATGTCCACTAATTTCAACGATGATATCAGAATATGTCTGCATAGTATTAAGCGCACCTTGCAGAACAGCTTCGGATTCTGGCGTAATATCAGCTTTTCCCGTTTCAAATGTAATTCCTTCAAGCACGATTGGTGCATCCATTTTCACTACATCATCGTCAGGATTAAGCGGATTAGTACCTCTGTTCACTTCCACAAAGTCACTAACCGATCCTGCATCAGTATCAGAATTTAACGGATTGGTTTTATACATATTCACTTCTTCACCATCCTTCAGTCCGTCACCATCTGTATCTGCTTCCAATGGATCCGTTTTGTGAATCTGAATTTCATCACTATCAGAAAGGTCATCGGCATCTGTATCAGCTTTAAGAGGATTAGTTAAATGAGTATTTACTTCATCACCATCAATTAAACCGTCAGCATCACTATCTGGTAGGATGGGATCAGTTCTATGCTTCTGAACTTCATCACCATCGGATAACCCGTCCGTATCTGTGTCAGCTTTGGCAGGATTTGATTTATAATTATTTACTTCCTCACCATCTTTCAATCCATCACTGTCAGAATCTGGAGAGAGAGAATTTGTCAAATAAACTTTTATCTCCTCACCGTCTTTCAAACCGTCAGCGTCTGTATCAGGATTATCTGGATCAGAGCCAATTTCTCTCTCTTCACTTTTAGTTAATCCATCTCCATCAGCATCAGTGCCACCCCATCCGTTAACAAATGTTAATCCTAAGGAAAGATTGTAAAAGCCATCATTGCTTTTTTCCTCAGAGGTTGCACCATCATTTTTATAACCATTTAAATCATCAGTTTGCGTAAATGTATATCCACCAGAAAGATCCAGGATGATCGTCTCAGATAATCCAATCTCGATTCCCCCTCCGACTGGAAACTCTGCAACCCAGTCTGTTTCTTTCACCTCTAGAGGTGAAGTAACGGAGGGCTTGTTTTCATTTCTGTATTGCATATATCCGGCACCACCGTATGCATACGGATTCCAAACATCCATATTAAAAGGACTAAGAATTACTCTTGCATCGAGTGGAATAATATATGTCCACCAATTATCATTGTTAAAATCAACACCAGCTAGTTTTCCAAAACCTCCACCTACTTCTACTTCAACAATCTCAGTAAAAAATTCAAATCGTACAAAAGCTCTTCCCAACCCAGAAAATTTGTAATCAGCACTATCTGGTCTAAGATCTTTATCAAATTCAGTATCAGGTAATAGAACATGACCCTGTAATCCGAGCTTAACCGTATAGTCATTAAATTGAGCAAATGAGTTTGAGACCGAAAGAATAACTATCAGCAAAAACCCAATTTTTAATCTTTTAGATAAGTAGTTTTTCATAAAATGCACCATATTTGTGAGAAATTTTTCAATTCAAAATTTCCATTAGGTGACAATTAAAATGCCATTGAGAAAACCGCATTTTTACAACTTTTAGTTAAATTTATGCCAAAAATTACCAAAATTGATATGTTTTATTGTAATCTGAGCAATTTATTTGACAACTAATGAGATTGGTAAGACAATATTGTAAATTAAATATTATGGTTAATAATAAAAAAACTCCTTTTGCTAACTGATGCTTTCTTTATCTAGTGCATTATATTTATAAATCGAGGCACCTATCTGAGATCTGTATGCAACAATGAATTTAGACTAGAATGGCTGATACATTATAATTTAATTTGTTAAAGAAATACTTCGTTTCGGCTATTTTTTTTGAAAATAAAAGTCTCAACCAATTCAAAGTTTGGATTTTGAAATTGAGAACTAGTTTTAATTTCTATTTCATCAAAACCATCTTCTTAGTCTCAGTAAAATATCCCGATTGTATCCTGTAAAAATAAATTCCGCTTGGTAACTCTGTAGCATCAAACTCTAATTCATAACTTCCCGCAGGTTTCTCATCGTTTACCAATCTTGTAATTTCCCTACCCAACAAGCTGTAGATTTTAATTGTAACCATACCTGGTTTTGCTAACTGATATTTTATATTAGTTTTTGGATTGAACGGGTTGGGAAAATTCTGATCGAGATTGTATGTATAAAAGTTATCATTTTCATTTACAGAACTGGATGACCCAGTAGTAAATCTAAAGACTTGTGAAAATAATCCTTCATAATTTGATGTTGCACCTCTTACTCGCCAATAAAATTTTTTATTTTCTTCAAGTCCGCTTACAGTAAATGATGTAGATGTAATGCCCGGCTGGTTAACAACAAAGTTTATAAATGAACCAAAAGTTGAAATTTGAAGTGTGTAAGAAACGGCACCATTTACAGAAGTCCATTCAAATGTAGGGCTTGTGGAAACATTCACAGCACTATCGGGCGGTGAAATTAGAACTGGAACTCCAATTCCTGTTGTAAAACTTCTAACCTCGGAAAAGCTGCTTATATTTCCACCGTTATTCGCTTGTACACGCCAAAAATATTTTACGAAACCAAGTTGCAGACCACCTATCCAATAATTTGGTATTCCCACTAAATCATCATACTCGATTGTTGTAAAGCTAGAATCAATTGACAATTGGAATCTATAAAGAACTGCAGATGAAACCGGAGTCCATTGAAAACTTTGTGTAAGCATAACATCTTCAAGGCCATCTTCAGGAAAGATAAGATCGGGTGCGTCAGGAATACTGTTATTGACACCAAGATATGTGACAAACATTTCAATTTTTTGAACGGGTCGTTCTGTACCTGGTACAACAGGTGAGTTAACAATATCATCTACCACTGTCATCCCTTCGTAAACTCTTCCATATGCTGTGTACTGCCCATTCAAACCTAAATTATCAGCGACATTTATAAAAAACTGTGAAGTTGCACTATTAATATCTGAATCCCTTGCAGCTCCCAGGATCCCCCGTGCATGATTTATTTTTGTAAACTCAGCTGGTACAGTAGTCTGTGTAGAGTCACCATAGCCCCATGTTGAAGGGTCTCCGTGTCTAGAATTAGGATCACCTCCTTGAATAACAAATCCTGGTACCACCCGGTGGAAAGCAGTTGTGTCATAAAATTGAATTGATACAAGACTATCAAAATTATGAACATGCAGTGGTGTAATTATTCTAAACAATTCAACTTTTATATCACCAATAAAAGTGCCTTCCCTTTCACACATTATGTTGTACTGTGGCATACCAGTTTGAGCAATTGGATTTATGCTAAACATCAATATTAAAACGGACGTAAGAACAAATAATTGCAGATTTTTCATACTTTTATTTTGTTTATGAATTCTGTTTTAAATATAGCACGATCTGATTTGAGAATAAAGTTAACGGGAGAAATGATTATTAATAATAAGAGGTTCTTAAATCCAAATGCAGCTACTGATTCTTTGATCATACTTGGTGCTAATCAAGAGATTAAAATAATGGTTCAGTTTTAAATCAATCTAGTCAGGCTCTAATTCCGACTTTACTATCTAGTTGAATTCAACTGTAATACACCGGTTGCACTAACTTTAATCCAGTAACCTTTTCCCGGAAGCAGAGCATCCACTATGTTATATCCGTTATCGTATCCATAAAAGGAAGAAGAAATAATATTTGGTGGTACAGTGGTTATTGATACAACTGGTACTTCTGTAGAAAAAGGACCAATTAAATTCCAACCTTGATTTACTGAAATCTCATTCGTATTAATAAAAGTTCCTGTGATTGTAGCATTTTGACTACCACTAAATTTTGCCCAATAACCTTTTCCATTTTCTAAGACAGATACTTGTAAGTAGCCAGTACTGAACGAATAAAAAGGTGATATTGCTGTTGGGAATAATATCGTTCCAGTCATATCCGTTGCTAGCATTGGTATCGAGATTATATTCCATCCATCAATGAGATCGACTGCAATTTGATTGATTCCACTTTGTTCAAATCGAAACTTCGCAAATATTGGAATATGATCAGAACTATAATGAATTGCATCCGCTATCTGCTGACTCACAGCAGCATTCGGTGGTTTATTTATTGAATCATTATAATGATTGCCATCATTTCCATAATTAATAAAAGAGTTGGGCAGATAATAAATTTTTTCAGAGTCCAATACTGCTTTTGAAAATAAAATCATATCAAATCTATCGTCCATTCCTCCGTTAGCTCCACCTCCAAATTGCCTGACTCGTGGAGACTGTGTATGGTATTGTGAATAAGCAGAATTATTCCACGATCCGGAAAGATTAAAAATATCTTCAAAGTAACCAGGTGTGGTTTGATTTAATAATTTTTGATAGCAGGCTTCACTTGATCCATAAATATTGAAATCACCGCAAACTATAAAATTGGAGTTTTGCGGAAAATTGTCGGTTACATTTCTAAGTGTTGTAACTTCAGAAAGTCTTTGCTGCTGCTCAGATGCAGCATTTCCAGCCTTAAGGTGCAAAGAAAAAATTCTTAAAGTATCGCCAGTGGAATTTTCCCTTAGAACAAATTCACTAATATTCCGTAAGTCAGTTTGAATTGGATTATTTGCTAAAAATGTAAAGCTAGAAGCTTTATAAAATATCGCATTATCAGTATCAGGTCCATCTAAAAATGTACCAGCAGTAAAATCGCTTGAAGCAACATTCATAACATTAATTAAAAATTCATTTACTCCTGCCTGCGATAACATTTCCTGGACTACAAGAACATCAGGTTGAATATTTTCAATGACGGTTCTAAAATACGGATTACGTACTGCTGAAGTATTTCCTGGATAGTTCAGAAGATTATATGAGGCAATCACATATTCATTTTGTGAATAGCTTATAGATAAAGCTGAAGACAATAAAAACCAGATCAATAATTTAGTTTTCCTCAAATTCATTTGATCCTTATTTGCAAAGACCTTTATTCTTGGCAATATTGTAATTTGTACATTCTCCTAACTCACAGGCTTTTTTCCAGTCCGCACAGCCCTTTGATTTATCTTCTAATTTCGTAAAGTATATCAATCCCCGATTGTGGTAAGCTTTGGCATACATTGGATCTAACTCAATAGCTTTACTGTAATCAAGAATGGCTAAATCATACTTTTCTTGATTATAATAGATAATACCGCGATTGTTGTATGCATCGGTATATTTTGGATTAAATTGAATGGCTGTAGTGTAATCTTTAATTGCCTGCTCATACATGTTCTTATTAAAATAAACAAGACCGCGTTTATTATAAGAATCAGCGTACTTCGGATTTATTTCAATAGCTTTTGCATATTCTTTAATTGCCAGATCGTAATTGCCTTGATCTTCATATTGGATAGCTTTGAAAATATGAATGCCGGTTTCTTTTTCTATTTTCTTTTTAAAAATGTCATCAATTGTTTTCAAATTTAGTTGTGCTGAAGTCTGCAGCGAATCATCCTTCAAGGCTATTGAGAAATTATTTTTTGCCTCCTCAAATTTACCCTGAACTCCGCTCTCGATTCCCCTGATGTAAATCTCGCTGATTGAACCTTGAGCATAAGATAAATTATTAACAAAAACCAGAATGAATATTGTAAGGATCGATGCCTGCAGTTTTTTCATTTTAACAAAAATTTTTTAGTTAATTAAATTAATTTTTTTTCTCATTTCTTTCTTCGACACATAAAGATCATCACTTAGAAACTTGATTGCATGAAGAATTTCATTCAAAATATTTTAAAATGAGAGTACATTCATTTCTCAATTTTACGTTTTGGAAGCTCCCCAATCGGAGTTGTAGAATACAAATCAGAAATAATGAGATTAAACATAACAATGCTTATCAATATTTCCTTCATCTGAAATAATATAGAGATAACTTTCGCAACATTTAGAATTGGCCAGATAGATCATTACAAAAAAACCCCGAAAACATTTCATTTTCGAGGTTTTAAGAGCTGGTGAACGGATTCGAACCGCCGACCGGCTGATTACAAATCAGCTGCTCTACCAGCTGAGCTACACCAGCTTAGATTTTTGTGAGCCAAAATTAGCAGTTTTGAGTATAGATTGCAAGGGATTTTATTTTTCAATCGTTAATCTTCGCTCTGAATGAACCGTCTTCAGAATAGATTTTAAATTGAACCATTTTTTGACGGATTTTTTTTATCAATTCAAATTTAACTCCCTCAAATTCTATCGCTTCATTCAGACTTAAGATTTTCCCGGACCTCTCAGCAATAAAACCCGCAACCGTATTATATTCGTCAGATTCCGGAAGCGTAACATTAAAGACTTCATTGAAATCGGATATCTGCATCGAACCTAGTACAAAATATTTATTGTCGGGAAATTTGTAATACTCTTTTTGTTCAGTTACAGAATCGCTTTTTATTTCACCAACTATTTCTTCCAGGATATCTTCAATTGTTATTACTCCTTCAGTACCGCCATACTCATCCGATACAATTGCCAGTCTCTCACCGCGTTTTTGCATTTCATTTAGAATTTCTGAAATTAATTTTGTCTCAGGGATAAAGTAAGCTGGTCTGATTAAATTTTTCAATGAAGATATTGAACCTGATTCTAATAGTAATCGAATAACATCTTTGCTGTGAAGTATTCCCACTACATTATCCAATGAATCCTCGTATACCGGGATCAATGTGTGACCTCTCAGAATAATATTTCGAAGTAAGTTTTCGTCAGATTCATTAATATCAATAGAAATCATTTCAGTGCGGGGAACCATAACCTCACCAGCTCTTAAATCATTAAACTCAATAATATTCTTAATTATTTCTTCTTCTTTTTCATCTATTGCACCTGATTTAACACCATCAGCAATTATATCAAGTATTTCATCCTCTGAAGGTTTTGTTTGGGAGAAGTTTGTCTTCTCTTTAAATGGTAAAAGAAAAAAATCACTTAAGCTGTTCATTAATCTTGCAGGAAAAATGAAAAGTTTTGCGATAGGTATTAATACAATTACAAATAGTCTACCTAGCAGGTTCGAAAATTTAAAACCTAATGCTTTTGGGATTAGGTAACCAAAGACTGTAAGAACAGATGCGATTGAAACGATTGTTACTATGAAAGAGATAATTAGTGAAAAAGGATTATCGTAAAATCCAACCTTTGGTTCTGTTATGTCAGGGTTAATTAACTTTGCACTTAGTAAAAATCCAAAAACTACTGACGATATTAAAAAAGTAAGTGATAATAGATGAATTGTACCATAATAAGGTTCAGGATTTTTATGAACGATATGGAATTTCTGCCAGATACCATCCTCTTTTTCTTTTAGCTCGTCAATTTTGTTTTCACCGAAAGAAGAAAGAGCAATCTCAGCAGCTGTGAGGAGACCGACAAGAAAAACAGATCCAATGAATAGGAATAATTCAACTATAAATAAGCCCATTTAAAATTCCTTAGCACTCCAGATTTTTTAATCTTTTCCAAATAATAAAAATTTATTTCAATTTTACAATTAAAGATAGCAAACACCATATTAATAATATATAAAGAATTGAATAGCATAGTCCATTTGGTTAAAATTGAAAGTTCAAAAATGATAATTTCGGAGAAACTATGGTCCCCAAAACAATTAGAATTAAAGATAAATCTTTTCTTGATATTATCTGGGAAGATGAAAGCCTTAGCTCAATTACTTTAAAATATTTAAGAGATGAATGTCCTTGTGCCAGTTGCAAAGGGGAAACTGTTATGCTAAGGACATATCGTCCACCTGTAAATAAAATGATAACCCCAGAGATGTATTTAATTAAAAATATAGAAACAGTAGGAGAGTACGCAATCCAGATTACCTGGAAAGATGGTCATAGCACAGGTATTTATACTTATGAATATTTGCAGGAGCTTGAGAAGGCACAGTCAACTGAAAAGAAACAAGATTATGATACTCTATTATGATTTCTAAAACTGAACTTCAATATTATTCATCACTTTTCACCAAAAAATATCGGCAAGCAGAAAATAAATTTTTAGTTGAGGGTAAAAAATCTGTTTTTGAAGGAGTAACAAGCAGTTATAAATGTGAAATGGTTTTTGTGACCAATAAGTTCAGTGAAGAGAACGTGAATACACTCGCTCAGATTTCAGTGAGGAAGATTAGGATTGAATCCTTAAAACAAAAAGATTTTCAAAAGATTTCCGATACGGAAACCCCTCAAGGAATTGCAGCAGTATTTCAAAAACCCAAATTCAAATTATCCCAAACTGCATTCAAGGATGATAATTTAATTGTAATGCTTGATAACATTTCTGATCCTGGAAATCTTGGTACAATTATCAGGAACTGTGATTGGTTTGGGATAAATAATATTCTCTTGAGTGAAAGTTCAGTTGATTACACTAACCCAAAGGTTATCCGTTCTTCGATGGGTTCGGTTTTTCATGTAAACATCTATGAAGATGTGAAAGTGAACCTATTGAATAAGTTAAAGGAAAAAAACTTTGAACTTCTGTGTGCAGACACCCAAGGCGAAAATATTTTCACTTATAAAAGTGGTAAGAAAAAAATATTAATCCTTTCCAGCGAATCCCACGGACCATCTAATGAATTAGAGCAGATCAGTGATAAAAAAATCTGCATCCCCAAAATAGGGAATGCAGAATCACTGAATGTTGCATCAGCCTCTGCTGTTCTGCTTGCCGTCCTGACGAAATGAAAAAGGCGATCAATTGATCGCCTTCATCTGAGCTGAGCCTCCTTGCCTCCCACCCGAATTTTATTTTATCAAAATCATTTTCTTTACCTGGACAAATTCGCTACTCTCCAATCGATAGATGTATGTTCCGCTTGGAAGACTCTTTGCGTTGAAAGTTACTTTGTGATATCCTGCTTCATACGTTCCTTCTGCTATCGTAGCTAACTGTTCTCCGAGCATATTATAGATATTAATTTTCAAAACCGTTTGCTTTGGTAATGAAAATTGTATCGTTGTACTTGGATTGAATGGATTTGGATAGTTCTGCTCAAGGGAATATTCTTTAGGTATCACATTCTCAGATACATTCAACTTATTTATTAAAGGATTATTTATGACAATACTTTCCCCCGATTTCAAAATTGAATTAACTGTCTTACCTGTCTGATCCTGTATTCTTACATCAACGTTTTCAACTTGAATAGTAATTGGATATTCAGCTCCATTTAATTCAATTTGTTTTATTGCAGATTTAATATTTTCTGCTATCCTTCCGCTTTCAAACCGAATATCAAACATACCCGCTGGTGGTGCCGGTGGTAATTCGTATTGAGTTAAATCAGTTTCATCCTTAACACAATAAAGAATAAAATTTCTACCTTCTGCATCAATGAATACTATCTTTCCCCAATCTTCAGGGAACCATTCCACAGGTTTACTTTCTTTTGCCAGCATTTCAGGAATTATTATTTGTCCGGCCCCGGTCAATTTAATCCAGTATCCATATCCCGGATCTATCGTTGTTGCTACCTGATATCCACCTGAGTATTTATAAATTGGACCACTTTGCAGTCCAGGTGGAACCGTTGTTACGTTTGTTGCTGATACGCTTAATTCATATCCACCGATAAGATTCCAGCCAGAAACCCCCGTGAGTGGATCGTGAGGAACTATTTGTATTCCTCCTGTTGGCCATTCATCACCGGTGTTATAAGTTCTGGCGCCTGAATGTTTCATCCAGTATCCTATTCCCGTTACTGCATCAGTTACTGCCTGATATCCTCCAGCGTATTTGAATACATTAGCCCCCATATCTCTGTACTGCCACCAGGTATTTACATTCTGATTTGGTGAATTCAATCCAGGTACCGATACCATATTCCAACCGTTGTTCACATTAACAGCTAATTGAAATGTTGTTACCATAGATTGACTACACTGTGTTCCGTCTCCAAAAAGGTTACCAGTTATATTCCCATAAACTCCGGCACATATATCCGCACCCGCTCCAATTTCAATTGAAGCGCCATTACCTATCACAATGCTTTGTGCAAAAATTAATTGTGAAATAAAAAGTGATGTGATTAAATAATTGACTGTTTTCATTTTATTCACCTTGATTTTCAATTGAACTGAATTTTACTTTGTCCTCGCTGCTGTTATCTCTGAGCATTTTTATTTGTTCAATGAGCTCTTCTTTCAGTCCCTGAATATCTGCTAGCTGTTCTTTAATTAATTTAAAATCTGCAATCTCAGATTTCAACTGTTGATTCTCTTCAGCAAGCTTGGAAATCTCATAATCTTTTTCCTGCTTTAATTCCTGAACGGCTTTGACTAGCACCGGAAATAAATTCCCCGGTGTAGTTTCCCATTTTTCGGGGTTATCTTTTAAAACTAAGTTTAACCATTCTGCGTTTTCTGTTGTTTGTGCTTCATCGAGTTCCTGTGCTATAAATCCTGCTGTAGGTGTTTCCTGCATCTTGCTACCGTCCGAAACTCCTTCTTCATACCATTCACGCTTATCCCAGTTGTAAATGCGCGGTTTCAATTTCATTAAAAAATTTATTCCCAAGCTTAAATCCTTAATATTCTTTTTATCTCTTGCATCTGAAAGACTTGTTATGGTTGTAACATTGCAGCGAAGAGAAGTAACTTGATTATTTCCAAGCGTTATTTGGTTAATTGCACTTGCTGTGGTAGGTTCTGCATCATTACCTATACAAGTTAAATTACTGCCAGTGGTAATTCCAGTACCTGAACTGTATCCCAAAGCCGTGTTATGATAGCCTGTAGTGTTGGAATAAAGTGATTGATATCCGTTAGCGGTATTTAAGTATCCTGTGGTGTTGGAATAAAGCGCATCCCTTCCGTTGGCGGTATTGTAGTTTCCTGTGGAGTTGGAATAAAGCGCATATACTCCGTTGGCGGTATTGGAGTGGCCTGTGGTGTTGTAATTCAGAGCCGACCCTCCATTTGCAGTATTGTCACTGCCTGTAGTGTTGGAATAAAGTGCTCCCACTCCATTAGCAGTATTGGAGTTTCCTATTGTGTTGGAATAAAGAGCTTCGACTCCATTGGCAGTATTAGAGAGTCCTATTGTGTTGGAGAGAAGTGCACCATATCCATTGGCGGTATTGTAGGAGCCTGTGGTGTTGTAAACAAGCGCATTCATTCCGTCTGCAGTATTGGAAGAGCCCGTGATGTTGGAAAAAAGCGCACTATATCCATTAGCAGTATTGGAGGAGCCTTCGGTGTTAGAATAAAGCGTCTGCAATCCGTTGGCTGTATTTTCGTTGCCTGTAGTGTTGGAGTAGAGTGCATCCTTTCCGTTGGCTGTATTGTAGTTTCCTGTGGTGTTTGAATAAAGTGCCAGCGATCCAGTAGCTGTATTGGAGAATCCTGTTGTGTTGGAACTTAATGATTGTATACCCAGAGCGGTGTTACCTACTCCTGTCATAGTAAAATTGCCTGAGTTTATACCTATAAAAATGTTATCAGTACCGTAGTTGTGTATAAATCTATCAGCACCTTTAAATATTATACCTAAGCTTGGGCTTGTGGTATTAGGCAATACCAAGCTGCGATTTAAAGTTAAATACCCGTTTGATTGAGACAGTGAAAGATATTCTGTTGTGACATCTTTAATTTTAAAATTTCCATCTGGTGCAAGTGTGTTTGTTATATCCTGTCCATTGGATATACCTGTTATCAGCCAAAGACTGATAAAGAAAATTGAAATAAAATTTTTCATTTTTTTCCTTTTGTGATTATTGATTATTGTTTTCAGAATTAACTAATTGAACTTTGAACAACTGTTCGCTTGATTCGATTTGCTCCATTTTTTTTATGAGAACAGCTTGTAACTCTTCAAACTTTAAAAGACGTTCTTCCAGGATTTGGTTTTTCGATTTTAATTCAGTTGTTTCCATTTTCAGCTCATCATTTTCCGTTTTCAATTCCTGAACAGCTTTCACTAGCACCGGAAATAAATTACCCGGTGTAGCTTCCCATTTATCGGGGTTATCTTTCAAAACTAAGTTCAGCCATTCTGCATTTTCTGTTGTTTGTACTTCATCGAGTTCCTGTGCTATAAATCCTGCCGTGGGCTCTTCTTTCATTTTGCTGCCATCTGATTTGTTATCTTCATACCATTCTCTTTTATCCCAATTAAACTGGCGAGGTTTTAGCTTTGTAATGAAATCAAGTCCAAGAGTTAAATCTGTTATATTCATTTTATCTCTTGCATCTGATAATGAGGTTATAGTTGTAACATTGCAGCGGAGAGATTGAACAAATCCATCCCCAAGAGTAATCTGGTTAGATGCATTTGGTGCTGTTGGTTGTGTATTATAACCGATACAAGTTAAATTACTACCAGTATTTATTATACTACCAGCGCTGTTTCCCAAAGCCGTATTAGTATAGCCAGTGGTGTTGGAATAAAGCGATTGCGTTCCATAAGCGGTATTTTGACTACCGGTAGTGTTGGAATAAAGCGATAGATGTCCGTTAGCAGTATTGTATGCACCTGTACTGTTGGAATAAATCGCACCATATCCGCTCGCAGTATTGTAGTTCCCTGTTGTGTTGGAATAAAGTGATTGATATCCGTTGGCAGTATTGGAAGAGCCTGTGGTATTGGAAAGTAGTGCACCATATCCGTTTGCGGTATTGAAGGAGCCTGTGGTGTTGTAAACAAGCGTATATCCTCCGTTGGCGATATTTTCGTTGCCTGTTGTGTTGGAAAAAAGAGCATTCATTCCAATAGCGGTATTAGAGCTTCCTGTGGTGTTAAAAAAAAGTGCCTGCAAACCGTTAGCAGTATTTTCGTATCCCGTGGTGTTGGAATAAAGAGCATCTTTTCCGTTGGCTGTATTATAGGTTCCCGTGGTGTTAGAATAAAGAGCCAGCGATCCAGTTGCAGTATTGGAAAACCCTGTTGTGTTGGAAAAAAGTGCATTATCTCCGCTGGCGGTATTGGAAGTTCCTACTGTGTTAGAACTTAATGATTGAAAACCCAAAGCGGTGTTATAACTGCCTGTCATAGTTAAATTACCGGAGTTCAGTCCAATAAAAGTATTATTCGTACCGTAGTTGTGTACAAATCTATCAGCACCTTTAAATATTACCCCTAAACCTTGACTCGTTGTATTAGGCAATACCAAGCCGCGGTTTAATGTTAAATACCCTGTTGACTGAGATAGTGAAAGATAGTCTGTTGAACCATCTTTAACTTTAAAATTACCATTTGGTGCAAGTGTGTTTGTAATATCCTGTCCATTAGATATACCTGTTATAAGCCAAAGACTGATTACGAAAGTTGAAATAATGTTTTTCATTTTTTCCTTTTTTGTTTATTGATTATTGTTTTCAGATTTAACTATTTGAACTTTGAACAACTGTTCGTTTGATTCAAGCTGTTCCAATTTCTTTACAAGAATGGTTTGCATTTCTTCATATCGTGTTAAACGATCTTCAAGATTTTGATTTTTGATTTTCAAGTTTTGGTTTTCATCATTGAGCATTGCTATTTCGCAATCCTTCTCCTGCTTTAATTCCTGAACTGCTTTTATAAGCACCGGAAATAGATTACCCGGTGTAGCTTCCCATTTTTCGGGATTATCTTTCAAAACTAAGTTCAGCCATTCTGCGTTTTCTGTTGTTTGTACTTCATCCAGTTCTTGAGCTATAAATCCTGCTGTGGGTTCTTCTTTCATTTTACTACCATCTGATTTGTTATCATCATACCACTCACGTTTATCCCAGTTGTAAATGCGCGGTTTCAATTTCATTAAAAAATTTATCCCCAAGCTTAAATCCTTGATATTCTTTTTATCCCTTGCATCAGACAAAGAAGTTATAGTTGTAACATTACAGCGAAGAGAAGAAACAGATGAATTGCCAAGCGTAATTTGATTTGCTGCAGTGCCGGAAGTTGGTTCGGCATCATAACCAATACAAGTTAAATTACTGCCAGTGGTAATTGTACTACCGGTTTCATATCCCAAAGCTGTATTATTATTGCCTGTTGTGTTGAAATTAAGCGAACGATATCCATTGACTGTATTGTTGTATCCAGTGGTGTTGGAACTAAGTGCAGCATATCCGTTGGCTGTATTGTTGTATCCTGTGGTGTTGGAATAAAGTGCCTGCAATCCGTTAGCAGTATTGAAGTTCCCTGTGGTGTTATAATAAAGCGCCTCATATCCATTGGCGGTATTGGAGTGTCCAGCAGTGTTGGAATAAAGTGCTTCATATCCATTGGCTGTATTGATGTATCCAATGGTGTTGGAATAAAGCGCTTGATATCCATTTGCGGTATTATTACTTCCACTTGTGTTTTGAAAAAGTGATAGAACTCCATTTGCTGTGTTATAATTTCCAGTTGTATTGAAATAGAGTGCTTGCACCCCATTTGCTGTGTTTTCCAATCCTTCTGTGTTTGAATAAAGTGCAAACAATCCATTTGCTGTGTTATTATATCCTGTTGTATTAGAATAAAGCGCATTCATTCCATTGGCCGTATTGTTGAATCCAGTGGTGTTGGAAAAAAGCGCATTTCCTCCATTGGCGGTATTTTCGTGTCCTGTGGTGTTCAAATAAAGCGTCGCAAATCCATTGGCGGTATTGTTGCTTCCTGTTGTGTTGTAATATAGAGCTTGCATTCCGTTGGCGGTATTGGACCAGCCATCAGTGTTAGAAAAAAGCGCAGACACTCCGTCTGCAGTATTGGAGTTTCCCGTAGTGTTGAAATAAAGCGCACCATATCCGTGGGCGGTATTGGAGACTCCTGTGGTGTTGTAAACAAGTGCACTGCTTCCGTGGGCGGTATTGAAGTTTCCTGTGGTGTTGGAATAAAGAGCATTCATTCCATTGGCGGTATTGTGGTTTCCTGTGGTGTTAGACCGTAATGATTCATTACCTGAAGCGGTGTTATTACTACCTGTCATTGTAAAATTACCGGAGTTTATTCCGATAAAAGTATTATTCGAACCGTAGTTGTGTATAAATCTTTCAGAACCTTTAAATATTACACCTAAGTTTGGACTTGTTGAATTAGGTAATACCAAGCTGTGGTTTAATGTTAAATACCCAGTTGACTGAGAAAGCGAAAGGTAATCTGTTGTACCATCTTTAATTTTGAAATTACCATTCGGTGCAAGTGTGTTTGTTATATCCTGTGCATTGGATATTCCTGTAATCAGCCAAAGACTGATTAGGTAAGTTGAAAGAATGTTTTTCATTTTGCCTCCTTAAACAATTTATTGATTATTGGTTTCTGAATTAACTATTTGAACTTTAAGCACTTGTTCACCGGATTCAATTTGCTCAATTTTTTTTACGAGAACAGTTTGCATCTCTTCAAACTTTAAAAGATGTTCTTCCAGGATTTGGTTTTTCGATTTTAATTCAGTTGTTTCCATTTTCAGCTCATCATTTTCCGTTTTCAATTCCTGAACTGCTTTTACAAGCACAGGAAATAAATTACCCGGAGTGGCTTCCCATTTTTCGGGATTATCTTTTAGCACGAGATTCAACCACTCTGCATTCTCTTCTGTTTGAACTTCATCTAATTCCTGTGCTATAAATCCAGCAGTGGGCTCTTCTTTCATTTTACTACCATCTGATTTGTTATCTTCATACCATTCACGTTTATCCCAGTTGTAAATGCGAGGTTTTAATTTCATAATGAAATCAATTCCAAGATTTAAGTCCTTGATATTTTTTTTGTCTCTTGCATCTGAAAGAGCGGTAATAGTTGTAACATTACAGCGAAGAGATTGAACAAATGCATCCCCAAGAATAATTTGGTTAGATGCATTTGGTGCTGTTGGTTGTGCATTAAAACCTATACAAGTTAAATTACTCCCAGTGGTTATTGAACTACCGGAATTATATCCCAAAGCCGTGTTACCATTCCCTGTTGTGTTGTTAGAAAGCGATTGATATCCATTGGCGGTATTGAAGTTTCCTATTGTGTTCGAATAAAGTGACTGCCAACCATTTGCTGTATTATTGCTTCCTGTGGAATTGGAAAAAAGCGATCTTAATCCGCTGGCTGTATTCTCAACTCCAGTAGTGTTGTAAAATAGCGATTGATATCCGTTGGCGATATTACCTGTGCCTATGGTGTTTGAATAAAGCGCATCTTTACCATTAGCAGTATTTCTGGAACCTGTGGTGTTAGAAAAAAGTGATTTAAATCCGTTTGCGGTATTGTAGTATCCGCTGGTATTTGAATAAAGTGCTTGATATCCGTTGGATGTGTTTTCAAATCCGGTTGTATTCTGAAAAAGTGATAGAACTCCGCTTGCGGTGTTATAATTTCCTGTTGTATTGTAATACAGTGCTTGTACTCCATTTGCTGTGTTTTCAAATCCTTCTGTATTTGAATAAAGTGCAAACAATCCATTTGCTGTGTTATTATACCCCGTTGTATTTAGATGAAGTGCCTGATATCCATTTGCTGTGTTATAATATCCGGTTGTATTGGAATAAAGTGCCTGATATCCATTTGCCGTATTTCGAGATCCTGTTGTGTTGGAACTTAAAGATTGAAAACCCAAACCAGAGTTATCACTGCCTGTCATAGTAAAATTACCGGAGTTTATTCCGATAAAAGTATTATTCGTACCGTAGTTGTGTATAAATCTATCAGCACCTTTATATATCACACCTAAACTTGGGCTTGTAGTATTTTCAAGCCGGAGTGTTTTTAATATAATCATTTGACCTGTGGATTGATCTAAGGTTAAATAATTATTCGATGCATCCTTAATGATGAACAATCCACCTGAGCCAAGTGTGCTTGTGATGTTTTGAGAATAAACATTGAATGCACCAAAGAGCAAAAACAAAATTATTTTTTTCATCTTATATAGGCCTTTCAAAAAATAGAATAATTGTTACAAGAATTATGAAGTAAACTATTTTCATTTATAACCTCCTTACTAGTTAATAGAATATTTTATTAATAATTAAAAGGATTGTTTACATTTTTTTTAATAAAAATTTATCAGGACTTAAAGAATAATTAACGACGTAAACACACTGCTCACTAGTGAGGTGAGATGTATCAACGCTTAAGGACAAAAAGGATTTTACAAAGATTTAGGGGATAGTTTGGTTGGACTATAAGCCTTGCCTTAGTGGTGATATTTATCGGAGATAAAGATCAATTTTTTTTTAATCAAAAACAACTTGGTGTTGTTTATCTCAAGCAAACAAAAAAATCCCTGCCAGGATTACCTTGACAGGGATCAATTAAGAGTCTGGAGGATAATATTTATTTCAATAAAATCATCTTCTTCGTTTGAATAAAATTACCACTTTCAATTCTGTATAAATATATTCCGCTTGCTAAGCCGGATGCATCAAATTGGATTTCATAAGTTCCTGCCTGTTTCTGTTCATTAATAAGTGTTTTCACTTCCCTGCCTAAAATGTCATAAACTTTTATTCGCACTAAATCCGTAGTGGTTATGCTGTAGCGAATTGTTGTTGAAGGATTAAATGGATTCGGATAATTTTGACCTAGATTATAATCACCAGGTATTTCTGATGCTCCTCCATTCTCAACATCCAGAAGTATACCTTCCTCAGGTGTGGGTAGTTTGATAGTTGTGTAAATATGAAACTCTCCAGGCTGGAGAGAAATTTCCGTTTGTGTATTTGTTACGTATATGCTGTCTCCACTAAAGTAATCATACCACCTTCCAAGGTTCGGAAATTGTGGATTAATATTTAGCTGAGTTACATAAAAGTTTCCAAGAACATTTATGTTCATTGTCGAATCAAGTATCGTTAATCTTTTAGTAAATCCTGATAGACTATATGAATAATCTTCGCTATTAAATGCCTGGTATTCCTTTAATTTGATAATCGCTTGCCAGACTTTAAAGAGGTTATTTCGGTTACCATCATTAAAATAATCCCATCTGATTGGTTTGGGATCCAACCTGCAATCAGGTGTTCCGCATGGATAATTGATTGAATAGTCATAACCAAGCTCGCCAAACTGCCAGATCATCTTTGGGCCTGGTATTGTAAAATAAAATGCTCCTGCTAATTTCATTCGCTGAATTGCAATCGGGAATGATTTGATATTATATGTTCCACTTGAGTTCCCGAATTGCAAATTTTTATACATTAGTCTTTCTTCATCATGACTTTCCATATAAGATATAAGATGCATATCATTCCAGTTTCTTGATTTGTGCGTTGCATTTGTTAAGTTAGATGTGTACCCCATCGTTGCTTCATTATAGTCATGATTCATATTGCCCCAAAGCATCATCCCATAATCTGATAGAACTGTCTCTTCCTGGTTTACAGCAAAGTGTTCCATTATTGCATAAGCATCCGGAACTACAGCCCAAATTGAGTCTGACATTCTCTCTAATATGTTAATTCTGGATTGATCGTACTGACCCCACAGATTGACATCACTCCCACTAAAAGTTTGTGTAAATCCTTTTGAAAGATCAAACCTGAATCCATCAATTTTAAACTCATTCAACCACTGTCTGTTCACACGATCTACATAATATTTTGTTGCTTCACTCTCGTGGTTAAAATCGTAACCAACGTTAAAAGGATGCGTTGGAATCGGATTAAACCAAGGACTATTTACTGCAGGACGATTATTAACTTTATCCCAATACATCCTTACCATTGGTGATTGACCAAATGCATGATTTAACACCATATCCATAATTACCGCTATTCCCTTTCCATGTGCTTCATCAATAAATTCTTTAAACTTATCTGCAGGACCATAATATTTATCCAATGCATAATGAAATGAAGGATTATAACCCCAGCTGATATTACCTTCAAACTCCATTACAGGCATAAGTTCAATAGCATTCACTCCCAACTGTTTTAAATAATTTAAAGTGTCTTTTAAAGTTTGATAATCATGCTCCACAAGAAAATCGCGAAGAAGCAGCTCATAAATTATCAGTTTTTCTTTTTCAGGTTTCTGAAAGTTTGGATTTTGCCATTGGTATTCATCCTGTCCGGTTTGAAAGACTGAAACCAGTTCTGCTGTTTTGCCTCCCGGATATGGCTTCAAATTAGGGTAAGTCTGCGATGAAATGTATTGATCATTCCATGGATCGAGAATTTTTTTCGTGTAGGGATCGCCGACTCTTATTTCCCCATCAACCAAGTACTGAAAAGCATATTCAGTTCCCTCTGTTAAATTATCCAAGGTAATCCACCAGATTACATTATCTGAAGCTACTTCATATCTATTTAGAAAATAATTTGTTTCAACTTTCCAATCATTAAAATCTCCAATCAAATAAATGAATTCTTTATACGGTGCAAATAACAACAAGGTTACACTTGTTGAACTATTATAATTAATTCCTTGTTCTGTTCCTGAAGGAGGAGCTTGATTAACAATGATCGGATTGACAAACATTACAATAGATGCACTATCGACAGTTCCGGCAGTATCGAGCCCTACTGCTGTAACTTCGTGAGATCCGGGAGTATAATTTGTATAGCTGAAAAGAAAGATTATTGAATCTGATGAAGTTTGAGATATAAGAGCTCCATCAATAAACAAACTTAATTGTGATAACTCTGTTCCGATCTCAACAGCTCTTACATCAATCAGAACAGAAGAATCTTCCCTTACAAATGCAGGCGACCGATGAGGATCTCCAAAATCATTTGATACTTCCGGACTTCGAAAAACGACACTTAAACCTGGTTCAAAAAGCGGAATAAAGATATCCGGACGAGTTTGCTTCGTCGCATCAGAACTCCTGAACACAATTGCAAGTTCATTAATTTGTTCAGCAGGATTGGTAACGCTATAAAATATTCTTGGGAATCCAATCGTTAATTTATACAAGTTGGTTCCTAACCTTGCAAGTGCCGGTTGATTCTGATTATTACCCCAGTCGCCAATTACATGTTGCCAATCTCCAAAGTTAGTATTAACACCGGTATGTGCATAGAGTGTACCGCTGTAATTTAAAAGTTCTTCTGCCCCGGGTTGAGTTGCATCCAACAGTACCACAATGCTGTCCGACTGTGTTGGATATTCCGGAATTGTTACGACAAGCTGCGCTTGTATTGTTGAGAATAAAAAAATCGTAAGTATTGTAATTCTTAACATTTTCATTCATTCCTCATTGAATTTATTATTTTTTCTTTCCTTTAGTTTGTACGGTGACATCGATTCTTATCAATAATTTCACAATTTCCATTAGTCGAGACAGTTATTGAGAGAGTTTTTACTTCCATCAAAGGCTCAAGCTAAATTATCAAAATTTTACTTACATAAAGTTACAAAATTCAGCCCCGGAATGCCTATTCAGATTCTTTTTCATTGGAAGTGTAGGCTTACCATTTTAACTTTGCAGGGTATTTTTTAAAACAAAAAAAACAGGGAATCGATATGACCTCACAGGATTTCATAAAGCTTGAAGAAAAATATGGCGCTCATAACTATCATCCGATTGATGTTGTAATTGACAAAGGAAAAGGAGTTTGGGTTTGGGACGTCGAAGGGAAAAAATATTTAGATTTTCTTTCAGCCTATTCAGCAGTAAACCAGGGACATTGTCATCCAAAAATAGTCAATGCTTTAATTGAGCAGTCACAAAAGCTTACTTTAACTTCGAGAGCATTTTATAACAGTGTACTTGGTGAATATGAAAAATATATCACTGAATATTTTGGTTATGATAAAGTTTTACCAATGAATACTGGTGTTGAAGGTGATGAAACAGCATTCAAGCTTGCACGTAAATGGGCTTATGCAGTTAAAGGAATTCCTGAGAATAAAGCAAAAATAATTTTCTGTGAAGGAAACTTTCACGGTCGTACGATGATGGCAGTTTCTGCTTCAAATGATCCTGACTGTAAAGATGGATACGGACCATATCTTCCGGGAATCGAATTAATTCCTTTCAACAGTATTCCTGCTTTGGAAAAAGCTCTTGAGGATCCAAATGTTTGTGCTTTTCTTGTTGAACCAATTCAAGGTGAAGCTGGTGTAATGGTTCCTGATAAAGGATATTTGAAAAAAGCATACAATCTTTGCAAATCTAAAAATGTATTGTTCATTGCTGATGAAGTTCAAACAGGATTATGCAGAACTGGTAAACTACTTGCTTGTGATCATGAAAATGTAAGGCCAGATGTTTTGATTCTTGGTAAAGCTTTGTCAGGAGGTGTAATGCCGATCTCTGCTGTTCTTGCTGATGATGAAATTATGCTTACAATAAAACCCGGACAGCATGGATCAACTTTCGGTGGAAACCCGTTAGCAGCAAAAGTTGCAATTGCATCCTTACAAGTTTTGAAAGAAGAAAAACTTGCTGAGAATGCTGATAAGATGGGCAAATATTTCAGACAGGAAATGCAGAAGATTGTCGATGAACTTGAAATTGTTACACTGGTGAGAGGAAAAGGCTTGCTTAATGCGATTGTAATTAAACCAACTAGATCAGGGAAAACTGCCTGGGATGTTTGCGTTGAGTTTAAAGAAAACGGATTGCTTGCAAAACCGACTCACGGAGATATCATCCGCTTCGCACCTCCGCTTGTAATCACAAAAGATGAAATAGATTTTGCAATCAAGACAATTAGAACTGTATTGATGAAATTTGAGAAAGAAGTTGTAGCTGTAGTAGCATAAATTTAAAAGCCCTACCCCAAAGGGCTTTTATACATTTACAAGATATTGCTTTAGCTCATTTTTAGTTTCGTCTAGGGCAACATTTAATTTTTCCAGTCGATCCTGGACATTCAGCCAATCATTGTTCTTCCCGGATATTTCGATTGCAAGAGCTTCATCACCAACTCTCATCACCCCAATGGAATAGCTTGCTCCTTTGATTGTATGAGCAAGCTCTATTATTCTTCCAAGCTCTCTTTTTAGCAACATCTCATTTAGGATTTTCAACTTTTGATCAACATCAAATATGTATGATTCAAGCAAATCCCTTTCGAATTCGAAATCACCGAGACTTACTTTTTTTAATCTCTCCTTATCAATTAAGGAATTATTTTTTTCTTCAGATACTAATGTTGAAACAACTTCGGAACTATTAATCCTAAAAAGTGAATCGATTTTCTTTATGAGCTCCTGACCCAGAACTGGTTTCGTAATGTAATCAGTCATTCCAGCGTTAAGACATTTCTCGCGGTCTCCAATTAAAGCATGAGCAGTAAGTGCAATAATCGGAATAATCTTTTTAGCATTATTCAAAGCACGAATTTGTTCTGTCGCTTTATAACCGTCAATTTCAGGCATTTGAATATCCATCAAAACTATATCAAAATCACCTCGTTTTATGGCTTCAACAGCTTCTTTTCCATTTGATACTGCTGAAGAAATATAACCTGCAGCACTCAGCATTTTAAGTGTGACTTTCTGATTGATCAAATTATCTTCTGCTACTAAAACTTTATACTTTGATCTTTTATCTTTGAAACCATTAGAATTGAAATCCACTTTATGACTGATACCGATATTTTCATCACTACTCTTATGAATTAAAGTAATAGTATCATTATTGTTTGCTTTGGGTTGGACTCCGTACTTAATCTTAAAGCTAAAAGTGCTTCCCTTTCCTAATTGGCTATGAACATTTATTTCACCACCTAGCAATTCAACATACTCTTTGCAAATAACCAGGCCGAGTCCGCTCCCACCATATTTGCTGTTTTCTGATCCATCTATTTGAGAGAATGGTTTGAAAAGTTCGTTTAATTTTTCTGCAGGAATTCCAATTCCGGAATCCACCACTGAAACACTAAGTTGAACTTCATTTTCAGCTACCGGTATTGTTCCAACCTGTAATCTTATTTCACCTTCACTGGTAAACTTAACAGCGTTACTCAATAAATTTATTATGATCTGACGCAACTTTGTTGTGTCGCCGATTAGTCTGTATTCTGTCGAGTGTTGAATTTCTTTAATAATTTTTATTTTCTTCTCTGTGGCTTTAGCCGATACGACAGAAATAGATTGATCAATAACGGAAAGAAGACTGAAATGAGAATTTTCAATTTCAACTTTACCAGCTTCAATTTTTGAAAGGTCAAGAATTGAATTAATGATCTCAAGAAGGGATTCAGCAGATTGTCTTGCGTTAGATGAAAATTGTTTCAGTTCTGCATTGTTTTCATAAGCACCGGCTTCTATCAATGTCAGGAACCCTAATATTCCATTCATAGGCGTTCTAATTTCGTGACTCATATTTGCAAGGAATTTGCTTTTCGTTCCGCTTATTCTGATTGCATCAGCAGCCAATTTTTCGGTCTTCTCTTTTTCCTGCTTCAGCATATTCTCAATATGCAAACGTTCCTCTTCAATTTTAACCTGTTCTGTTATATCAGAAATGTTACCCTCAAGGTAAATTTCACCATTATCGCCTCTCACAATTCTGTCATTAAGACTAACAATTGCTACTGAGCCATCTTTTCTTTTTAACTTAATTCTATAATTCTCTATCTGCTCGTTTTTTTTCAGTTCCTCGATTAAGTTTTCTCGATCAATTTCATCAAAATATATATCGTTTACATATACTTGCATAAGCTCATCTTCATTTCTGTAACCAAGAATTTTAGCAAAGGCTCTATTAACAGTAAGCCATTTACCGTCAAGAGTAGTTTGAAAAATTCCTTCAGCTGAGTTATCAATTATCGATCTGTACTTTTGTTCTGATTCTTCAATTGCAAGATTTCGCTCGACTATTAACAAGCGTGCTCTAAAATTAACAGCACATGCAATAATCGAGGCAAAGCTTAGAAACAGGACAAATAATACTGATTCGATCATGTTAGGAAGAAAATAGATCGCTCTGTCACTCAGCAAAATTGCGGCTGCAAAAACTAAATTATAATAAATTGCAACTATTATTTGATTTCTTATTTCCCAGCTCAGAAATAATGCTGAAGTAAAAATCATTAACCCAGTGATAGTTGAGTTCACAAATAATGATTTGGGAAGAATGTAAATCATTAAACCAGACGTCAGAATGATGGTAATAAGAAGCAAATGGAGAAGTGCTCTTGATCGTCTTAATGAAATGCCTGCAGTTAACATGGCAAGAACGATAAATGCGATAACTGTAGAAGTCAATCTAATAATATATATTTCAACACTTTCAAGTGGAAAATATTTTATTTCGAATACCATAGCAAATAAACCGAAAACCGCAGCAAGCAAAGCCATGATCCTCAGCGGAACAATTAATAGAACATCGAGTTGTTCCCTCACTGCCATGTATGATTTACTCGAGAGTGGAAATCTGCCTGTAAGAATAAAATCAAGTACGGATAAACTTAAGGAAGCTGAATTATTACTTTTTTTGTTTACACCTTCAAATTCCAATTGTAGCTCTCAATATTTAGTATAAATGCTTTTTTTTATTAGTTTTGTATCAAAATAATACTTCACATATAGTGCCATTATGGAGTTCTTATATTCAATTGATTTAGTAGTCTTTTACTTCTTCAATCATACTATTTCTACCGGATTTCTGGATAAGTTCTTTTCCATTATTACGGATGTGAATAAGTGGTATATAGCCTATATAATATTGGTGGGAATTGCTTTTTTTAAAGGAGGACGCCGAGGCAAAATTGCGGTGATCGGATTAATTCTTTTAATAATTGTAACAGATCAAACAGGATACAGAATTCTAAAAGAATTTTTTGAAAGAGTAAGACCTTGTAATGTTTTAACGGATGTTATCACTCCCGTTGGTTGTGCGGGCGGCTTTTCATTCCCATCAAATCACGCGGTAAATAATTTTGCTGCCGCAGTTTTTCTGTTAAGAATATTTCCAGCATACAAATGGATTTTTTTAGTTGTTGCAACATTGGTTTCAATTTCAAGAATTTATCTCGGTGTTCATTACCCTTCTGATGTGATTGGTGGTGCTTTAATCGGTGCAGGTTTTGGTTATCTATTCTCAGTTGCAGCGCTGAAAGTGGATCATTTTTTTAAGAAATAATCTTATGTGTCATCAAGCTAGTAAATTAATTTTTATAAAATCATTTTCATCTTTGCTTTTCTTAATGATTTTAATTTTTGGTGATCAGAGCATCGCTCAGGATTCAAATAATTTTATTGCGAGAGGAAAGTTGACTGTAGTTGTCACGGGTTTTTCGAATTCAAATGGTAATTGCCGATTTGCAATTGACAATTCAGAGTTTGTATATGAAAGAGATGATACTGTTTGGATTGGCAAAGTCCTGCCAATAATTAATAAAAAGGTTATTGTTGTAATAGATTCTTTACAATATGGCGAATATGCTGTAAGAGTTTTTCACGATGAGAATAAAAACGAAATTATTGACACAAATATACTTGGTATTCCAACCGAGGATTACGGATATTCCAACAACGTAAGCGGTTGGTTTGGCCCTCCTTCCTGGGATAGAGCAAAATTTATTTTTGACAAGCCCGAAATGACAATTGAAATTGAAGTTGGGTCTTTTATTTAAATAAACCAAAATTAAAATGAACAAAGAATCAATTGAAGAAAAGATAGTTGAGAAATTCTTTTCAGGTCTTGACAAAAAATTAACTGACTGGATGGCTAACTACGGATTACTTATTCTCAGAATAAGTTTGGGAATAGTTTTCTTTTGGTTTGGAGTACTGAAGTTTTTCAAAGGCTTAAGTCCTGCGGAAGATCTCGTGCGTAATACTGTTTACTTTGTAAACCCTGACTTATTTTTACCAGTTCTTGCCGCCTGGGAATCAATCATTGGGATAGGTTTGATTACAGGAAAATTTCTTAGGGTTACAATTCTATTATTGTTTCTTCAAATGCCTGGTACTGCATTACCACTTCTAATACTTCCGGAAAAAGTCTGGACAATGTTTCCGTACGGTTTAACACTTGAAGGTCAATACATTGTAAAGAATTTGGTACTCATTGGTGCAGGTTTGGTAATTGGTGCAACAGTCAGAGGTGGAAGGATTTTAAGTGATTCTAAAAATTACACCAATTAATATTTATTAAATATTTTCTCCAATGAAAGTTTTAAAACATCTTTTTGAGAACAACAGGAAATGGGCGGACAGTCGAAAAGGATCTGATCCGGATTTTTTTAATCGTCTCGTCCGACAGCAATCGCCCGAATATTTGTGGATCGGGTGTGCTGACAGCAGGGTACCTGCTAATGAAATTGTTGGGCTTTTGCCCGGAGAACTTTTTGTTCATAGAAATGTAGCAAATCTAATATTAGCAAATGATCTCAACTGCTTATCTGTAATTCAGTTTGCAGTTGATATATTAAAAGTGAAACATATAATTGTATGTGGTCATTATGGCTGCGGCGGAGTGAAAGCAGTTTTGGAAAATGCCAAGCTTGGGCTAACGGACGAGTGGCTTATTAGTCTTAAAGATATAAGAGATAAATATTCAACTAACCTCATAAAACTAAAAGATGATACAACGCGCTGTAATAAATTGTGTGAGTTGAATGTTGTAGAGCAGGTATTTAATGTTTGCAAAACAGATATCGTTCAAAATGCATGGCAGAGCAAACAGAATTTGACTGTGCACGGCTGGATTTACGATATCAAAGATGGATTGCTGCAGGACCTTGAAGTTTGCATCAGCAATTTGGATGATATGGATAAAGCAAAAAACATTGATCATTTTAAATCTTTGAATTGAAGGAATAATGAATTTAAACAACCACATTGAATCACTTAAAAATCTAAGATCCGATAAAAAACCACTTTGGGGCAAAATGACTCCGCAGCATATGGTTGAACACCTATATAAAGCTATCCAGTCAAGCATCAACGAGATACAATTCAGTGTGTTCACAGACGAAAGAAAAATTCCAGTACTTAAAAGAATTTTCTTAGGAGAAAAACCATTACCTAAAGAATTTATGAATCCTGCAATCGGTCCCGATTTATTATCACTCGAATTTTCAGACTTGAATCATGCTATTGCGGAACTTCAAAAAGTATTGACCAGGTATGAGATTTTTTTTCAAGACAATCCTTCACTTAAAACCATTCACCCGGTTTTTGGGTATTTGACCAAAGCAGAATGGGATATTTTTCACGAAAAGCATATTAAGCATCACCTCTCACAATTTGGCATCCCCGATTAAACTGCTCTTCTTCCCTTCCTCATCGGGATTGGCGTTTTATTAATATCCGCTTCCTTCCTATCATTTATTATTTTAGTATTGTTACGAATAAAAATAGTTTTCTTATGAATACCTCACATACCGATCAAAAAAGAGAACCGCGAATCCGTCACACAATCCGAAGCGACTTCAGGCATACAAAAATCAAAGAAGAGTTCAAGTCTGAGTACAAAGATTTAAAGCAATATTTTCTGACAGAAGAACGAAACAAAAAACTCGAAAGTATGAATATTATTAAGAGAATTTTTGTTCTTCCATGGTGGCTTGTTAAAGCAATGTATCTTAAACTGACTCCGTTCAGAAGAATTCTTTTTTTCATCGGTTTGATAGGATTGATTACGTCGGGAAATTTCAGCACAGGTTCGGATGGCACAACACTTAATTTGAATTTATCGACAATCTTTACAAGCTTTATTTTTCTTTTTATACTTGCACTCGAACTAAAAGATAAGCTTCTCGCGAAAACCGAACTGCAGGAAGGCAAGGCGATTCAGCAATCTTTGATGCCTGAGCAATCACCAAAAATTAATGGATGGGATATCTGGTTATTCACACGTTCAGCAAATGATGTTGGTGGAGATTTGCTGGACTTTATTCCGGTTAATGAAAATAAATTTGGTGTTGCTGTCGGTGATGTTGCCGGTAAAGGTTTAAGTGCAGCACTTTTGATGGCAAAGCTGCAGTCAACTATCCGTTCAATAATTTATGATCAACTTCCACTATCTAAAATGTGTCAAAAATTAAATTCTATTTTTTACAGGGATAGCCCTTCCAAAATATTTGCCTCACTTGTTTATGCTGAAATATCTGGTTCATCAGGTGAAATAAATTTTATTAATGCAGGACATTATCCTCCTTTAGTCGTAAAAAGAGAGCAAGTGATAAAATTGAATAAAGAGTCACCGGCGCTTGGTTTAATTTTGAATGCCGATTTCGCTGAGAAGAATGTTACTCTTGATAAAAATGAACTTATGATAATCTATTCTGATGGACTTACTGAAGCACAAAATGAATCCGGTGACTTTTTTGAAGAGAAGCGGTTGATTGATCTGCTCAATAAGAAAAACTATTTAACGTCTCAACAGCTAGGGGAAATGATATTATCAAATGTAGATTCTTTTATGGGAAAAGTTTCTGCACACGATGATCTGACGCTTGCGATTTTGAAAAAAGTTTGATACGATTTTATATTCATCTAATAATAGATAAATGAAAAAGCCCGACAAAGATTAACTGCCGGGCTTTATTTATTAAATCTAAAATACTCTACTTAATTACCATCATCTTTCTTGTTAATTCATTAGTGCCGGAAATGATTCTGTACATATATAAACCACTACTTAATTTTTCTGCATCGAAAATTACTTCGTGAACTCCTGCCGGATATTTTCCTTCTGCGATTGTTTCTACTTCCGTACCAATTGCATCAAATACTTTTAATGTGATAAATGAGGCTTCTGGTAGTTGAAAACTGATTGTAGTACTGGGGTTAAAAGGATTCGGATAATTCTGGCTAAGCTCAAATTCTTTTACAGTAAATAAATTTACTTCTATCTCGTTCGAATACGTAATTGAACCATCGAAATCTACCTGTCTCAGTCGATAATGATATGTCCCATCATAAAATGGCTGGTCCTTGAACTGATAATAATTTCTTTCAGTTGAATTTCCCTTTCCTTCTTTAAATCCAATTTCGATCCATTCGTTTTCCTCTTCGGTTAAAAGCATGTTCTTTCTTTCAATATAGAATCCGAGATTATTCAACTCACTGGAAGTCTGCCAGGATAAAAAGACTTTTCCGTCATTTACATTTGCTGAAAAATTATTCAGTTCAACAGGAATTGTAGTCGAGTCTTCAATGATTGAAACCAACACACTCAACTGACCACCCTGAAGTCTCATCCAGAAGGGATAAATCTTTCCATTCCACGCAGCAATGTTTGAATAGTCACCAAAGAATACTCCAGATGTTGGTGTGAAGGAAGATTCACTCACTTTAAAATTTT
>Ga0208980_10000050_pt1 | contig 50399 bp, 48 predicted proteins | sample WetSurMetagenome_3_FD_187993 | JGI IMG/M metagenome (GOLD analysis project Ga0208980, IMG submission 187993) | Wetland microbial communities from Twitchell Island in the Sacramento Delta, sample from surface sediment Aug2011 Site A1 Bulk (version 2) | ecosystem: Environmental > Aquatic > Marine...
GAGGTGCAGGCACACGCGCGCGTGGTCGCTGAACCGAGCGGCGCGGCCACCATCGCGGCCGTGCTGATCGAAACGGTTACCGGCGGAAACGGCATCATCATTCCCCCGGAAGGATACCTGCAGGGATTACGCCGCTTATGTGACAGCTACGACATCCTGCTGATCGTCGACGAGGTCATGAGTGGATTCGGCCGGACAGGGAAATGGTTCGCGGTCAACCATTGGGGTGTTGATCCGGATATCATGACAATGGCCAAGGGACTCACCTCAGCTTATGCCCCGCTGGGTGCGGTGGCCATGCGGCCGGAAATTGCAGCCAGGTTTGACGAAGAGGTATTCCAGGGCGGATTGACCTTTAACGGGCATCCGGTATCCCTGGCAGCCGCCATCGCTAATATAGAGGTTATACGGGAAGAAGAACTCGTGGCACATGCTGCAGAAATGGGTGCCCTCCTGGCGGATAACCTGGAAGAAATGAAAAGCCGGCATGCCTCCATTGGGGACGTGCGTTCCATCGGTCTTTTCGGAGCGATCGAATTGGTCCGCAACCGCAAGACCCGTGAGCCGATGGCTCCGTTTAATACCACCAGCCAGGAGATGAGAGAATTAAAGAATAAACTGCTTGAGAAAGGTTTATTCATGTATACACACTGGAACATCCTGTTGATCATCCCACCCTTGATCATCACTGAAACGGAATTGAACGAAGGATTGTCGATCATCGACCAGGTGCTGGAGATCACCGATAAAGCCGCCGTAACCTGATGCGCCTGCTTGCATCTAACCTTAATAATGAAGGTAAGGCATAAAATGGCGAAAACGAAACAAATAAAGAACATTTCTCCTGGTGATGACAACCATCGCCGGCTGATCATATTGGGTTCAGGTCCGGCTGGATTATCAGCGGCATTATATGCTGCCCGTGCGGAACTTCAACCTTTACTCCTGACCGGCATGGAATTACACGGTCAAGCGGGAGTAACCAACCTGATCGAGAATTACCCTGGATTCCCGGAGGGGATCGGCGGCTCACAACTTGGCGAATTGTTTGTCAAACAGGCTGAAAAATTCGGAACAAAGATCTTGTACGAAACCGCTGAAAGCGTGGATATTTCCAGCCGGCCATTTAAAGTGACCACTTACGATAAGACCTATACAACCGACAGCCTGATCATCACGACTGGCGCCGGGGCAAACCGCCTGAATGTCCCCGGTGAAAGGGAGTTGACCGGGAAGGGTGTTTCTTATTGCGCCACCTGTGACGGTTGGTTCTTCAAGGACAGACCGGTCGCCGTTATCGGGGGAGGCGACAGCGCATTGGAGGAAGCGTTATTCGTGACCCGTTACGCTTCATCGGTGACGATCATCCACCGCCGGGATGCGTTCAGGGCTGGCACATTGCTGCAGCAGCGCGTTCGCGAGAATCCACGCATTAAGCTATTAATGAACCACATTGTCACAGCCATCCAGGGTGACGATGCCGTTAAATCCTTGCTGGTCAAGGACGTCAACTCCGGCAAAGAAAAGGAGTTGGCCGTTGAAGGTGTGTTTATCTTTATAGGGCATGTCCCCAACACAACTCTTTTCAAAGGCCAACTTTCGCTGGATGAACAGGGTTATGTTCAAATTAACGAGATGATGGAAACCATGATACCGGGCGTCTTTGCTGCCGGGGAAGTGGCAGACCGTCATTACCGCCAGGTGGTCACCTCTGCGGGCATGGGCGCGGCAGCTGCCATCCAGGCAACCCGATACCTGGAAAACAACAGATATTAACAAAAAAGATTCATGTACTTTACATCCTCTCCCTCATCACGAGGGAAAGGTGTTATTGATCTAAAACCAATCACCAAAATTAACTTGCCAAAATCTATTAAGAGATGGGAAGATATTTGTATATGTTAGGGAAGATTGCTCCTGGGTGACGCCACTCACCGTATTAAGAGGGGGACGATAAATAAGAAGTAGTTTGCGGCCATAAGATACGCTTGAGGCGTTAGGATTATTGCGTCCATAAGAATTAATAAAGAGCAGGTCAAGCCTGCTCTTTTGCGTGTTAGGGTGATTATGGTTGGGAAGTGGGATTTGCGACTGATCCGACCCAGATAAAGACCAGTTGCTTGCTGGCCGAGCCGGCCAATTCCCAGATGGGGTTGCTTGAGGAGTCTGTGCCGGTCTGGCGGACCGTGATCACCCACCAGCGCAAAGCATGCGGTTGGTCGGTGGTGGGCCGGAAAGAGGACGGTACGTTGTAGGTGGTGTCAACCACATAATCCACCAGCTTGCGGCCGGTACCATCGGTCGTATCTTCCACGGTGACCTGATAGGCTTCGTTGGGACGCAGAGCGCCAACTGATGCCCATTGCAGGGTCACCACATCATTTGCGATGGTGAAAACGGAACCATCCGCCGGGCTCAGTAAATTCGGGCTGGCATACGGCGGGGGAGTGGTTGGGGTCGGTGAAGGACCCTGAGTCGGGGCACGCATGCATAACGGAATCTTAAGCACCCAACCTTCTTGAACCACATCGCTGACCAATCCGTTATATTCCTTGATGGCAGCCTGGCTGACATTGTAGTTAATAGCAATACCACTCAGCGTATCATTCGACTGCACGGTGTACTCCAGCTTTTGACAGGCTGCGTCTGTGGCTTCGGCCGCGCTGAGTGTGTTGGTCGGAGCTGCGGTGGCCGTGCGGGTTGGTTGGGGAATGCGCAGTTTGTTGCCGATCGTGAGCGGGCTGCAGGACGCCGGCAGACTATTCTCGAGGACGATACTAGCCACGCTGACATTGAACGCCAGGGCAATCGAAATGCAGGAGTCACCTGATGAGATCGTATATTCGATGGGCGGCAAGGGGGTCCAGGTGGGTGCCAGGGTGGGGGTCAGTGAGGCCGTGGGTGTCAGGGTGATGGTCGGTGTTTGAGACGGTGTGGGTGTCTCGGTTGGTTTTGAAATGGAACCGGTTGAATTCAACCCGATATAAACAAACACGGCGCCGATGATCAGGACAAGGGCCAGGATACCGAGCGCAACCGGCAGGCTTAAGGTGATCTCGGGCATGCGGGTTCCCTGGATCGGTTTGGCTTTCTTGGCTGTCTCGGGCGTGCTGATAGATGTTCCGCAGACCGGGCATCGACTGGCATTATCGCTCAGGCGGGTGCCGCAGGTCGGGCAGAGTTTGGTCGGTTTTGAATCAGGGCTCATATTCTTCCTTTATCAGGGCAAAATTATACCATTCCATGCCTAAGCTGTTTGTCAGGGCTACGCAAGCGGGTGTGGCTGTGATATGCTCGAGATGATGGAATCTCACAGCATCTATATCCATATTCCTTTTTGCCGTCAGCGCTGCAAGTACTGCGACTTCACGACCTACGCCGGGCGGGAGGCTGATATTCCAGAGTATGTGGCAGCTTTATGTCAAGAGATTAACATGGTAGCCGGCCATGTTGCTGAAACCGTACCGATCCATACAGTTTATTTTGGGGGTGGCACCCCATCCCTGTTATCGCAGGCGCACTATCTGAAAATATTGGAGACCCTCAAACGCCATTTTAATACCCAGGCTCTAACTGAGATCAGCATTGAAGCAAATCCTGGAACGGTGGACAAAGCCTATTTGGACGGATTGCTTGGGCAGGGAATCAACCGGCTCAGTCTGGGGGCTCAATCGGCACTCTCAAAAGAACTGGTGCTGTTGGGCCGGATCCACACTGTTGAACAGATCGGCCAGGCGTTTGATGATGCACGCCAGGCTGGTTTCAATAATATCAGCCTGGACTTCATGTACGGGTTACCCGGCCAGACGACATCGGATTGGCAGGCCAGCCTGGATCTGGCCATCGGACTGAACCCGGAGCACCTTTCGTGTTATGCCCTGACGCTGGAAGAAGATACACCCATGGCCAATGAGATCGCCTGCGGTGGATTGCCTGGCTTGGATGACGATCAGGCGGCTGATTGTTACGAGATGGCCATGGATCAACTGGCAGCAGCCGGCTACCAACAATATGAAATCTCGAATTGGGCATTATCCCGGCATGGTAAACTGCTCGCCTGCGAGCATAACCTGGAGTACTGGCATAATGACCCTTACCTGGGTTTTGGCGCAGGTGCGCATGGCTACAGCCAGGCCACGCGAACGGCTAATGTAACTGAGATCGATGATTACCTGGCGCACATGAAGGCAGGTCCAGCGGAGCCATTCCCGTTATCACCGGCCAATGACTCCCGGCTGATGATCGATGAAGAAACCCGTCTTCAGGAAGCGATGATGGTCGGCTTGAGATTGACGAAAGAAGGAATTGCGCGTAGCCATTTCAGGCACAAATATCACGTTGATTTTTACGATAAATATCACCACCAGGTGGATCTTCTCATTGAAAAAACCTTGTTGGAGTGGGTGGATGGTAAACAAGAGATACTACGCCTGACCCGTCAGGGCAGGTTGTTGGGAAATCAGGTCTTCATGCAGTTTGTAGGGGATATATCCGATTAAGCAACCGTCACGCGGGTGCCCATGCCATTTTTATCCCATTCACCAAATTCAATATTAGGGGCAGACCAACGATAGAGCCATTTGGCCTCATCAGTCCTCATATTAATACAGCCATGGCTCATGGGGATACCAAAACTATCATGCCAGTAGGTACCATGGAAAGCCACACCAACGTTCCAAACGAAAAAGGAGGTCCATGGAACGCCGGGGAATTCATATGCCTCGGGATCACTGGTGATCTTCCCATCTCCCATGTGTTTGGAAGGCATCTTGATCTCAATATTGAAATTGCCGCGCGGCGTCTTGGTTGGCACGCCATTACTGGATTCGGTATCGATACCGGAGGAGATCTTGGTCTTGAGTACCACCGTATCGCCTTCATAGGCAGTCAGGATCTGTTCGCTCAGGGAAACATCAATATGCTTTTTATCTGCCGGGACATCGCTTGACAGAGGCGTCAGCTCTTCGGGTTGAATAAAGCGGAAATGACTGGCCGGGGCACGATACTGCAGCTCGCCCAATTCATCTGTAATGATGTACCAGGGCGTACCATCCATACCGGCTTCAAGGCCGGTCACCCAGTGGTTTGAACCGTAGTACAACCGGTAGACCTGTTCCCAGCTGCCTGATTTTAACAGGCGGTAGGACTGTGTATATGGCACGGTGACTTCACATAGTGCGCCGCCGGTGGGTATATTGCGCTGGACTGGATTCAAGATGTATTTAACCTTGACCAGCTTGCCGCTGTGCATGTAGCCCTGCCAGACTCGATACCAGCGCGGGTTATAAGCTGGTCCGGTTTCAGAAACCACTTCGTCGTAAATATTAACCAGTTCATCGCGGAAGTGCTGGAACAGGATCAGGCTGGTATCATCCGCTTTGCGGTAGACACTGATCGATTTGGCAGATACGCGCCCCAGGCTGGGCGAGACCAATTTAGCAGCAACTCCCTGGAGAGGCCGGAAGGCCAGGCTCGACAGGCTGAGCATGCCCAGTTTTAAGAAAGCGCGGCGGTGCAGAATGGGTTGCATGATGACTGCATCATAACATAAAACGGACAAGAATTGTCAGGTTTGAGGAAAATAAAAAAGAGTGAGGATATACGCCTCACTCTTATTGGGTCCAATAACGATTCTATTTCACCTTAAGGATGATGCGCGCATCCACGACCTTTAAACCTTTGCCTTCCTCATAAACGATCACAGGATTGGCATCGGTTTCTGCGATCTCATCCGCCAGATCCACAATCAGAGCAGAGAATTTGCAAAGCACATCCACCAGGGCAGCCTTGTCGCGCGGCGCTTCACCGCGGACGCCATCTAAAATGGGCGCACCTCGAATCTCACCCAGCATCTGTTCGGCCTGCCCGCGGGAGACCGGGGCAACCCGGAAGGTGACATCCTTGAGAACCTCGACGAAGATGCCGCCCAAGCCGAACATCTGGGTGGGTCCAAAGCTCGGGTCGTTCACCGAACCAAGGATGACTTCAGTTCCCCAGGGTGCCATCTCCTGGATCGCGATGCCATGGATATTGGCGTCTGCCTTATAAGCCTTCGCATTGGCCAGGATTTCATGGTAGGCTGTCCGAACGGCCGCGGCATCCTTCACATTTACTTTAACCCCCCCGGCGTCCGATTTATGGATGATCTCCGGTGAAACGATCTTCATGACCACCGGGTAACCAATTTTATCGGCCATCTGAACGGCCGCTTCCTCACTGGTGGCCAGGGTGGTTTTGGTGATTGGCAGTCCGTAGATCTCAAAGATCTGCTTGGCTTCGATCTCGGTCAAGGCCGTGCGTTTTTCTGAACGCGCCCTGGCGATCACCTGGCGTGCGGTAGAGCTGTCGACATCCGTGCAGGTAACGCTGGGATCTTTGAGCGATTCACGCAGACGGGTATACTCGCGCAGGGTGGCAATGGCATTAATGGCCCGGTCCGGTGCTCCGAAAGCAGGGATGCCTTGTTCGACCAGCCACTGGATGGCTTTATCTGAGCGTTCCCCACCGACAAATGATACTGTCACAGGTTTACCCTTAATGCCGGAGTCATCCACAGCGCGCTTGATAGATTCCGCGATCTCCTGAGGATTCGTCATTGCGGTTTCGCAATACAGGACCGTCAGGCCATTTGTCCAGGGGTGACTGATGGCGAAATGAGTTGTTTCGTAGTACCACTCATTACCTGCCATGCCGGTCATGTCGACCGGATTTTTGGCGGAACCGAACTCGGGCATATGCTTTCGCAATTCCACCTGGACGTCCCCGGGTGCAAAGTGTAATGGCAGGCCGCATCTTTCAGCAGCATCCGTTGCCAGGACGCCCACACCGCCGCCGTTGGTCAGCACCAACAGGTTGTCACCTTGCATGGGTGGTTGGATGGAAAGAGCCAGAACACGGTCGAAAAGGTCATCCAGATCGGTGGCCTGGATCACACCGGCCTGTTTAAAGGCCGCACCATAAACTTTGACTGCACCTGCCAGAGAGCCTGTATGAGAAGCAGCTGCAGCTGCGCCATGTGCAGATACACCGGCTTTCAGAGCCACGATCGGTTTATGGGCTTTCTGTGCCACCTCGAGGAAACTGCGACCGTCCTTGAAACCTTCTATGTAGAGGGCGATACAGGTTGTGTTTTCATCCGCATCCAGCCAGGGCACCAGGTCGGTAAAATTTACATCACACATATTGCCGTTCGAGATCAATTTATCGAAACCAACCCGGCGAACGTAGGTGGACGCATCCAGCGCGATCAGCAAGGCACCACTCTGCGACGCCAGCGATACTTTCCCGGGCAGGGGCAGACAGGGTGCAAAAGAGGCATTCAACTTGTCGGAGTTAGATAATGTTCCGACGATATTGGGTCCGAGGATGCGCATATCATACTGGCGGGCAATCGCAACCAGCTCGTCTTCCATATCCTTGCGGCCAACCTCACTAAATCCGGAAGTGATCAGGATGATCCCTTTAACCTTTTTCTTGCCGCATTCGATCATTTCCTGCGCAACGATCTTGGCCGGGATGGTCATAACGGCTGCATCCACCTCACCCGGGACATCGCCGATGTTCTTGTACACCTTTAACCCCAGGATCTCGGTGGCTTCAGGGTTGATCGGGTAGATCCTGCCCGGATAACCATCCTTGATGAGATTATCGATAACGGTGTAACCGATCTTGCCGGGTTTCGCAGATGCACCGATAACCGCGATCGATTTAGGTCTTAAGAGGCCGTTTAATTTTTCAATATCCACATCCACAGTGATCCTCCAGGTGATTTACTTTGATAAATATGATTGCGTCCACTAGTATATCTTATTAGCAGTCACCTGCTTATGGTGACAAACATCATCCATTCAATGGATAATCCTCTCATCCGGGGTCAGCCAAAAATGTGGTCCGGTTGGCCGTGCGATCGTGTAACCAGCCGGAAAACATGTCCGGCCTGGGTATCCCGGGACTGTTCTCCCGGCTCTAATAATGAGCGTGAGGAAGTCACGAACAGATCGGAGAGTTCCGGACCACCGAACGTGCAAGCCGTAATACAGCGGGTCGGGAATCGCAGCAGGTCGAGCTGTTTGCCGGATGGATCGTGCACCTGGATGCTTCCATCACCACAAATCACGATCCAGAGATTGCCATCGCTATCAACAGCCAGACCATCGGGTACCCCATCACCTGTGAACTCAAGATAAGTTCGCCGGTTGGCGAGCGCGCCGGTTTCAAGATCGAAATCAAACTGCCAGATAATGCGCTTCATTGTGTCGGTAAAGTACATTAAGTTGTTTTCTGTGTTCCAACCGATGCCATTCGAGATGGTCACACCGTTCACCATGGAATGTAGGCGAAGGTCAGGTTCCAGGCAATAAAGCGTACTGGATGCATCGTTTTCGGTCATTGTGCCAGCCCAAAAGCGACCAGCGGCATCCACCAAGCCATCATTGAAACGCGCATCCGTTTTGCCATGTTCAGGGTCAGCCAGAAGTGTCAGGACGCTGCGATCTGCATTCCACCGCTGGATACCTTTGGACGTGGCCAATAACAGACTTCCTGAGCTCTCGAAGGCCAGGCAACCAACTTTCATATCGACCTTATGAGTGACCGGCGTTCTTTCCCGGGCGGACTGGGAATGAACCGTTCCAGCCTCAATGTCCACCCAGTAGAGCCTCTTTTCAGAGGGGTGCCAGCGCGGTGATTCACCCAGAAGGTCCTGGCTATTTGAAAAAACTTCGATATCACGCATGGAAATCTGCTCTAAATGCTTCTCAAGGCTTTTCGTTATAAAGCTTTTTGATGGACGGCACCAGATACTCGCTGAATGCCCGTAACTGGTCATATTCGGGCTGCCAGCCCCAATCCTGACGGGCTGCCGAATCATCAGTGTCACCGGGCCAGGTATCGACGATCGCCTGACGGCTGGCGTGCGGTTCGAAATCGATCGATGCAGAGGGGAAATTCGCCATCACGATCTCACGGATCTCTCCGGCTGTGGGGGCGAAACTGGTTACGTTATAAACATTACGGGTGATCTTTTCACCAGGAGCTGCCTCAAGCGATAGCAATGCTTTGACCGCATCCGGCATGGCCATAAAGGGCAGGCGCGTATCTTCCCTCACAAAACAATGGTAGGGCAGGTTCTGGGCAGCATGGTGCAGCATTTCGGGACCGTAATCACTCGTCCCACCGGTCGGGATGGTCTCAGCGCTGATCAGACCCGGGAAGCGGATGGCGCGGAAGTCGATGGTATGTTTGATCTGGTCTGCGGCCAGCTGGCGGTAATGATGCGCGTAGTAACGTCCCAGGTGTTCGCAGTAAAGCTTGTTGCAGCCATACATGGTGGTTGGGAAAAGATAATCCTCTTCGCGAACCCTGCCAACCTTCTGTTTTTCAGCAAGCGTTGGCAGACCATAAACAGCGATAGAGGATGGATATATGAATCTCACCGATTGACCCTGCCACTGAGATTGTTCGACACCCAGGCGCAGCAGGTTTAAAGTGCCTTCGACATTTACTTTATGCCCGGTCTCGGGGTTATATTCAGCCTTGGTGGAAAGGATGGATGCCAGGTGGAAGATCACGCGAATTTCATATTCGGCCACCAACCTGCCCAACAGCATGTTATCCAGGATATCCCCCTGGATGAATTGCTGGCAGTAGGGAATAAGGGCTTTATCCAATGGTGAAACATCCAGGCCGACGATACGTGTACCAGGTCGCTCACACAGACTGCGGGCCAGGCCATGACCGATCTCCCCGTTGATCCCCGTGATGAGAATTACCTGATTGCGCATGATGCTCCTTTCACCACCCACAAAAAAAGTTCTGAAAAGCTTGGTTTTCAGAACTTTTTCAAGTGATATATTTTATGAAGTTGCAGTCCTTGGTTTATTGGATTTAAACCAGGTCCGCCACTCCTTCTTTTCCCAAACAACCAGGCTGGGTGCAGCGATGAAGATGGAGGAGTATGTACCACTTAAGAGACCAACCAGCAGGATGACGGCAAATTCCCTCAGGGTGACACCACCGAACAGTGCCAGTGAGAGCAGCATGAACTCGACGGTCATCAATTGGGTGTTGATCGAGCGCTGCAGGGTCTGGACGATCGAGTGATTAACCAGCGTTTCGAATGGAAGGCGCCTTAAAACAGCGGTATTTTCACGGATACGGTCAAAGACCACGATCTTGTCCTGTACGGAAAAACCGATAACTGTTAATAAAGCAGTCAGGAACATGGAGTCCACCTGCCAGCCAAAGAATTTCCCGCCAATGTTCACCAGGCTCATCACGATCAAGATGTCGTGGAGCATGGCGATGATGGCGCAGATGCCATAACGGAGGGCATGCGGGATACCCCGGAAGGCGTAAGTGACGTAAAGGACTACCGCCAATCCGGCAATGGCGACTGCCATGGCTGCCCGTGAGGCGACTTCCTGGCCGACAGTCGGTCCAACGCTGTCGGCGGTGCGGATGGTCACCTTATCATTATAAGTAGATTCCATGGCTTTAATCATCTGGGCTTGTTGAGTTTCATCCAGGAAGGGCGTACGGATGATCAACACATCCTTTTCACCTGTCGGCTGAACCTGGACATCCGTGATGCCCTGGCTCTGGTACAGATTAAACACTTCTGCGTTATCAGGGGCTTGGCCACTCGCAAAGCTGACCTCGAGGATGCTGCCACCGGTGAAGTCGATGGCCAACGGGAGACCGTTCTTAGCCCACAAGATCATACCCGGCAGGATGATTAAAAGAGAAAGCGCGAAGAACCAGTATCGTTTACCAAGAATATCGATCATAAGTACCTCTTAGATGCCGAACCAGCGAGCCAGGTTGGTCGGTTTTACTCTATCAAATAAGATTGTTAACAAGGTGCGGGTGACCATCAAGGCGGTGAACAAGCTGATGGCAATACCCAGGAAGAGGGTCACCGCAAAGCCCTTGACGATGGTGGCTCCATATTGTGATCCAAACCAGAACAGGATCAGACTGGTGATCAGCGTGGCAATATTCGAGTCACGAATGGAAGGCCAGGCACGCTGGAAACCCAGCCCAACTGCCTGCTTGACACTGCGGCCATTACGCAACTCTTCCTTCATACGTTCGAAGATCAGGATGTTCGCGTCCAGGGCGCTGCCTGTACTGAGTAAGAATCCGGCGATACCGGCCATGGTCAATGTGACCGGGATGAGTTTGTAGACAGAGATCGTGATCCCGGCAAAGATAATGATGGCCAAATCTGCGATCAGGCCTGGTACGCGGTAAAACAAGCCCATGAAGAGCATGACAATGAACAAACCGATCAACCCGGCGATCAGGCTCTTTTGCAGGGATTCTGAACCCAGCGTCGGGCCGACCACACGGCTTTCAGCCACAACAAACGGTACCGGCAGGGAACCATATCGTAATTGGATGGCCAATGCATTGGCGGTGTCCAGTGTGAAGGAGCCCTGAATAACGCCCGAACCTTCGGTAATGGCGGATTGGATCTGGGGGGTCGAAATCACCTTGTTATCCAGAACGATTCCGAGGATATCACCCACATGGGCCGAGGTGAAATCTGCAAAGACTTGTTTCCCATGGTCACTTAATTCAAAGGCGATCTCGTAATTACCAAGTTGATCCTGGGTGACACCCACTTTGGTCAGATCACTACCGGTCATGATGGCGGACAGGGTTGGAGTTTCTGTAGTCGCAGTGCCATCCGGATTGGCTTCCGGGGTGGTTGTCGGTATTGTACTGGTGCCCCCAGTCAGTTGAGCCAGATCCACATTCACAGTGGTCCCTTCGGCAATGGGAGTTTTACCCATCGGCACAAATGCCAGCTGGCCTACCTGGCGCAGGACCGAGATGACTTCCTCGGTGTTGGTCAGGCCGGGGAACTCACCCACAATGCGGCGATTACCGGCAACCTGGAATACGACTTCACTGACACCCAGTCCATTGGCACGGTTCTCAAAGATGGTTTTGGCATCTTCCATGGATTGGGTGGTGACTTCTGAATCGGCAGGCAAATCAACTTCAAGCACAACCTGCATACCGCCCCGCAAGTCGAGCCCCAGTTTGGTTTCAAGGTCGCGAACGAAATTACCGATATGGATGGAACTGGATGGCAGGTTAACCCAAATGACAGCTCCCACAACTAACAGAATAATGACGAAATAGGTCGTTGTCTTGCGCGTCATACTTGTAAAACCTCCAAACACAATAAAATGCCAGTGCTGAGCTGGCGTGACGCAAGATTATACCCCCATTGAACTCTGGTGAGTAGGTGTCATGCCTGCCTTTTAGATGCCGTAAATTTCTCCAACTCCAGCAAGGCTTTTTCCGCAACCTGGTCAAGATCCAGGCTGTCAGTTGCGATGGTGATATCGGCGTTCGTACGAGCGTGCGCCAGCCTGTCCAGCTCGATCTGATATTCCGCTTCCGTCCAGTCAAGCTTGCGACGTTGGATGGTGACCGGATAGGAGGCATCCAGATAGATCAGAACATCCGGATTCGTTATTTGGCGCCACATCGTCGGAACGTAGGAGTGTTCCTGGGCGATGGCACGGACAGTTGAATAATGTTGGGAAAGTTTGGCGGCCAAAGACGATTTACCCGCTCCGCAAGGACCAACGATCCCGATCCGTATCGTGTGCATCGTTGTGTCCATCCGTCCCAAAGGGTCAATCTCCAGGATCACACGGCAGGCTGACGGTCATCCGTCTGACGCCGTCCGTCCCGCTGGAGGAGGTCTTCAAGGTCACAACGCTGATATCATCGGCCGGACGTTGATCATCCAGGTGCAAGGCCGTATTGAGTAGTGAATCTGAAATTGCCTGGGGACTGGGGTCATCATCCTCGAGGATCGCCTGCAGTGTCGTGCAGACATCCATTGGGCGTCCGCTGCGCTCACCGGCATGCACCACACCATCTGTGAACATCACGATGGTAAAACCGGATTCCAAGGGCATTTCGGTGATCACAGGTCGAATGTTCCGGTTGGTACCCACCGGCGTGCTTTCACCGGATAGGCAGTCGATCTTGCCTTCGCGGACCAGGAAGATCGGAGCAGGGTTGTTACGGGTGATGACCAATGTGTTGGTGGTCAGGTCGATCGAAAGAATATTCAGGGTGGCCGAAACCTTACCCTTGCGCTCGGTGAAAAGGTAATCGGAGGCTGCACGCGCGGCTGCGCCATCGCGCACGCCATCCGCCAGCAGGCTGATGACCTTTCTGACTACCAGGGTGGAAACAGCTTTCGCACCCCGACCTGAGGTTTGCCCGTCAGCCAGGACCACCGACAGGCCGCCATTGGGTCGTTCGATGACTTCCAGGGTGTCGCCACTTTCGGAAGTCGCATATTTGTTGATCTTGGCAACGGCAATCTGGATGTTCATGAACTAGATTTTACATCAAATATTGCGAATGAGCTGTTAGAACTTGTAACCATTCCGGCCGAAAGGCATCAAATTACAGTAAACAAGCTATAATATTGTTCGATCAATGATGAGAAAAGAGGACTATTTCCATGTTTAATGAACCCATACATGTTACGGATGCTGCATTTGAGAAGAGCGTATTGCAGTCCAGTTTACCCGTGATCGTCGATTTTTGGGCACCCTGGTGCAGCCCCTGTAAGATGGTCGCGCCCATCCTGGACAAGCTGGCCACCGAGATGGCCGGAAAGTTGATCGTTGCCAAGGTCAATACGGATGAGAACAACGAGTGGGCTGGTAAATACGGGGTACAGGGTATCCCGACCATGTTATTCGTCTCAGCTGGAAAGATCGTCCATCGCCAGGTGGGGGCGATGCCGGAGTCGATGTTACGCGAGGTTGTCAATCAGTTCATGGAAGTCGTGAGCGAGAAGAAATAAAGCTCGACAACAAACTATCAATACCGCCTGATTACTGGGCGGTATTTTTATTTTATTAAACCTGAAAATTAATCTTTCTTTCCCTCCGATTGAGAGCTAAAAATGGAAAATTGGGTTGTGGAGGAGAGTATTGTGTATGCTGCCTCATACAGGATGAGGTTCGGGTGCTGGTCTCTGCAAACAAGCGGGGTGAGGGTGGGAAATCAAAAGGGCAGAGCAGCGCTCCGCTTCGATAAGAGCTTCGCGTTCTTTGTGGTTCAAGATCTTCTTATTCTTCGACCCGCTGGATGTTGGCGCCCAGGGCGGCCAATTTCTGATCCACGTGTTCATAACCTCGCTCGATCTGGCTGATATTGCGGATGACCGATCTACCCTTGGCTGACAAGGCTGCCAGCAGCAGAGCCATGCCCGCGCGGATGTCAGGACTCTCCATCTTTTCACCGTACAAACGGCTGGGACCCTGGATGATGGCGCGATGCGGATCGCACAATACGATCTGGGCACCCATGCCGACCAGCTTGTCGGTGAAATACATACGGCTGGGGTACATCCAGTCATGCATCAGGATGCTGCCCTTCGAGAGGGTCGCCATGACGATCGCAATGCTCATCAAGTCGGAAGGGAAACCCGGCCAGGGCATGACACTGATCTCGGGGATGGCGCCACCCAGGTCCGGTTCGATCTCCAGCTTTTGTTCTGCCGGGACCAAAATATCCTGCCCTTCAACAATCCATTCGACACCGAGTCGTTTGAATACCAGCGCGATCATATCCATATATTGTGGAGCTGCCTGGCGGATACGGATGGACCCGTGCGTGGCGACAGCCGCACCGATGAAACTGACGACTTCCAGGTAATCCGGACCTATGGTGTATTCCGCCCCGTGCAGCTTGTCCACCCCGGAGATTTTCAGCGTGTTCGAACCGATATGCAATATTTTGGCTCCCATGGCGACCAACAGATGACAGAGCTCCTGGACATGCGGTTCGGAGGCGGCATTGTGGATGACCGTATCACCTCGAGCAGTGACCGCTGCCATGATGGTATTTTCGGTGCCGGTCACGCTGGCTTCATCCAGAAGGATGTTTGCACCCTGTAATCTTTTTGCTGAAAAATGGAAGGTCCGGTCATAGGTCACATCCGCCCCCAAAGCTTTGAGGGCCAGGATATGGGTATCCACCCGGCGGCGGCCGATCACGTCTCCACCCGGTGGGGGGAGATGCAACTCACCGGAGCGGGCTGTCATCGGTCCGGCCAGCAGGATGGATGCACGTATTTTCCGGCAAAGATCTGGATCGAGATCGGCAGGGCGTACCTCGCGGGCGTGGACCTGCCAGGAATGTGGTTCGAGGGTGGTGATCTCCACCCCCAGGCTTTCAAGCAGGCACCGGATGTTGATCACATCCCGGATCTCGGGGAGATTATGCAGCACGACCGGTTCATCTGTTAGAAGGCAGGCAGCCAGCAAGGGTAATGCGGCGTTCTTATTGCCCGCCGGGGTAACCTCGCCTTGTAATGACACACCGCCTTCAATGATGAATTGTTCCATGAAAGACCTCCAGTCAGTGCTTTTGATAGCTTCGAGTTATAATCGTGATATGACTATTAATTTTCTAATCGCTCTTGTGGCAGGGCTTGTTGCAGGTACGCTCGTGAATTATATAGCCGACGTATTACCGGTAACCCGGAAACTAAGCAAGCCGGTTTGCAAAGACTGTCAACAAACCTATCGCTGGATTGATTATATACTATTCAAGCCTTGTCGTAATTGCCATCAAAAACGATCCCTGCGCAGCTTAATGGTATTGGTCCTATTCCTTGTCCTGGCAGGGCTTTTATGGCTTTACCCACCGCCCAGCGGGTTCTGGGCTGCCATGCTGGTCGTGGCCTACTTTGGGCTGGTTATCGTGATCGATTTCGAACATCGTCTGGTCATGCATCCGGTCAGCATTGCGGGTGCCATAATCGGTTTATCGATGGGAACCTGGCAACATGGATTCCTGAACACCATCCTCGGGTGTATCGCGGGGTTCCTGCTCATGCTGGCATTATATTATCTGGGAATTTGGTTCGTTAAATTATTATCCAGGAAACGGGAGATGTCGGGGGTGGATGAGGCCATTGGATTCGGGGATGTTATCCTGAGCGGGATCATGGGATTATTCCTCGGCTGGCCTGGGATTATTGCAGGTATGCTGTTGATGATCGTGTTGGGAGGATTGGTCAGCCTGGTTATTTTGATCGTGCAGGTCACCCGGCACACATATAAAGCTTATTCCGCCATACCGTATGCGCCATTTATTGCCCTGGCTGCGATGATCTTGCTGCTCCTGGCCCGGAACTGAACACTTCGGACGGGACTTTATCCCGATAGGGTTCCATGGTTTCAATGAACTTATCGATCAACTGCCTGGCTTGTGAGGCATAGGCTGTCTTATCCTGCCAGGTGGCTTGAGGATTCAGTAATTCATTCGGTACGCCCGGGCATTCTGCCGGGATCTCAAGGCTGAAGAATGCTTCACGCGTAAATGGAACTGCATCCAGAGCGCCTTCCAGGGCAGCCTTGATCATCGCGCGGGTGTAGGGGAGGTGTATCCTCTTCCCTATTCCGTAAACGCCACCGGACCAACCGGTGTTAACCAGCCAGATTCGGGTGTGATGCTGTTGGATACGTTCACCCAGCATGGCGGCATACACCATCGGATGCAAGGGCAGGAAGGGTGCCGCAAAGCAGGTCGAGAAAGTTGCCTGGGGTTGGGCGCCCAGGTTGATTTCCGTGCCTGCCAATTTTGAAGTATAGCCTGCCAGGAAATAGTAAATCGCTTGCTCCTGGGTAAGTCGCGCAATGGGAGGCAGGACACCCGAGGCATCCGCGCTCAGATAGAATACATTCGTCGGGTGGCTTGCGGTGTCTGGTTGATAATGGTTGTCAATGAAATGCAGCGGGTAGGCAGCCCGTGTATTTTCAGTGATCTCCTCAGAGCAAAAATCAATTGCCCGTGTTTTCGGATCGATGACGACGTTCTCGATCAAGGCCCCGAAGCGATGCACGGCACTCCAGATTAATGGTTCGTATTCAGGGCTGAGACGGATGGTTTTTGCATAACAGCCACCCTCAAAATTGAAAATACCCTCTTTGGACCAACCGTGTTCATCATCTCCGATTAATTTACGATCAGACGAAGATGATAACGTGGTCTTCCCCGTGCCGGAAAGACCGAAGAACAGTGCCACATCGCCTGCAACACCGATATTGGCCGAGCAATGCATCGGCAGCACTTGTTCCTTCGGCATGAGGAAATTCATCAGGCTGAAGATGGATTTTTTGATTTCACCGGCATATGCCGTTCCACCAATCAATATCACCAGGTCTTTAAAATTAAGGACGATGAAGGTCGAGGAATGGGTGCCGGCTTTTTCAGGCTGGATGGTGATATTCGGTGCATGGAGGATGGTCACCGCCGGGTTAAACCGAGCACCTCTCTCATCAACAGCTGGGATCAACAAATCCTGACAAAAAAGGCCATACCAGGCTTGCGTACTGATCATTCGGACCCCCAGCCGATGACCTGGATCCTTACCAACGCTGACATCATCGATGTAGATTGCTTGTCCACCCAGGTGCTCGAGCATGGCTGCATATAAATAGTGATATGACTCTGGAGTCATTGACTGGTTGATTTTTCCCCACCAGATATCTTCCGTGCCTTCAGTCTGGACGATGTATTTGTCTTTGGGTGACCTTCCGGTATGTTGACCGGTTCGGACGGTCAGGGCACCAGCATTGGATAACATGCCCTCGTGATTCAAAATAGCATGCTCAACATGCCCACCAGGCGTCAATCCATAATAAAAGACGGGTATCGATTTGAAACCCAGATTGGTCAATTGGGATTCAAGCAGAGTATGTCTGGTCAAAGCAGGTTCGTTTTATTGGGAGGGTCCCTTGATATAGGAATACCAGTAACCCACTATTTGTTGGGCAGGTTTCCCATGGATCGAAGTTGACCCATCGGTCAGCTGGGCAGGGGGATAATACCCCTGGCTGATAAAACCCGAAAGCCAATCTCGATAATTAACAACCGTTAAAGCTGCACGATAGATTTCAGTCTGAAGCCCTAGATCGACCTCTCCACACGGCACGTCAGGTGTAACAAGGCAACCGGAAGCACTATATTGAACTGATGGATAAGCAACACTGATATAAAGTGGTTTCGCGTAGATATCGTAGAGAGGATATACTGCTGCATCGATCATGCCCGCAAAACCATCCTGAAGTTCGATCAAGCTGGGATTTGGGGAGGCCGTAATGGGTCCATTGAAGGAGATATAGAAGGCATCCACAGAACCAAGAAAAGCCGGGGTTGAAGCGAAGCTTTCTGGATAGTTCAAAGCCCAGCTGAGTGTACCGGTGTAATGTGAACGGATGGAAGTCAGGATATTGTTCCAATAATCAAGGCTATCACCAGGTGAATCAGAAGCAGTTCCATCCGGGAACACGCCAGCTGGCAGGGAAGGAAATGTCCACGCTCCACCGATGACAAGGTTCCTGACGCCGGATTGTTGTGCCAGATCAGCAAAATGGATGATAAAGCGCTCATATCCAAGATACCAGCGCTTCCACCAATCTGCATCATGGGGTGAGGCCAGCCACCATTCTTCTACTGTTCCCGGGAAATGCAGCTGCGGGTATAAGAAGACGGTAAGTCCAAGTTGTTGGGCTTGCCAGATCTGTGTATACGTTTCCTGCCAGGTTGGTGACTGACTCAACGACAGGTCACAGTAAGGATTTTCCTGATCCGTACATGTCCAGGAAGGCGTCAGAACGACCGTATTTGCTCCGGTCGCCTGCACATCCCGCAGCGCATCATTCATATGAGGCGACCAGTCGGGGTGATAGTTCGCTGAGAATTCGATTCCAGTTAAGTAATCCGGTCCATAAGGAATGACTGCATCCATCAATTCTGGTGATCCAGTTTGGCTAAGCGATTGCCAACCCGTAATCGTGTCCTGGATGGTCCTTGAGTCGGATGGCAGACTTCGCCCGGGATTGTCATTACCTGCTGTTGCAACATCGTCGGCTATGCCGCATTGTTCGTTGCGACAATAACGGTAAGTGAAATTTCCTGCCAGATTAATTGGATTGTAAACCGTGAAGTTCCAATGACGATCAACACCCTGCCACATGGGGATAGGCTCCATCCAACCATAGGGGTTGAACTGAATTGAAATTCGTTCTCCGGCCGGAGTACTTTCGGGGGCGATCACGTCGAATTGGATGGGTTCGGTTCCTTCGGCCAGCCAGGTTGTTACTTCATCCTGGATAATGGTATCCACAGCTGGAACGACCAGACCCCGTAATTTGAATCTTCCCTGTTCATCAAGTTCCGAATTCCAGAAACCATCACCGAGGGTGTATTTGTATTCGATATACGTACCGGCCGCAACCGATAAGGTGAGATAACGCCGGCCGTCTTCCAAACCAGCCATCAGCGGCATGCGGGCGGCTGAAATGCTGGTACCTCCCGAGAGATCCGTGAAGGTGTTTCCAAGTTGAAGGATGCTGCCGGCAATACGGATGGGCAGGTCTTTGTACTCAGAAGGAACCTGGAGTAGAAAGGTTAAATTGACCGGTTGTCCTGGCAAGATATGGATATCCGCCGGTGTGGTCAATCCGGAATTAAGCAGCGCGCCTTGCTGAAAGGGGAGATACTTCCCATCCAGTGAATAGGCAACCAGGTTGTGAGTGCCATCTGGTAATCCATCGATGATGAAAGTGCCATCGGACGCGGTAAAACTTGACCTCCCGCCGGCACAAACCAGGATGTTGGGCACAGGTGTATTTGTCGAGGCATCCAGAATGGAGCCGACGATCTTCCCTGTTCCCCCCTGGTATGGCTGGTCACCCCAGGCAGTTACCGTATCGTAAATGGTCATCGGCGCTTCAACAACGGCCATGCGATACCGAACATCTTCACCGGATGCATTCACTTCCATGATTGGAACGTCATCGCTACGGGAATAACGGTACTTGAGCACGGTGCCCAGGTTTATTGGCAACTCAAGTGAAAAATGGGTGTCATCCCTTTGTTCCATTTCATAAGTGAGCGGATTTAATGCCAGGCCTGTGACTTCATCCAGGATATTTAAGATAACCGATCCCGGTGCATTATCCACAGAGGGTACTTCCACCATGAACAATATCCTGGCCTTGGGAACATCCGAGGATGCCATGCCTGGTGATGCAGCTTGATTGCTGGTACAAGCAGTAAGCAAGATCATCATAAGGACTAGAAGGTTAGCTGCTTTGTTCATAGGGCTCATTAAGAATCTTTGATAAGTTGATTAAAATCCTGTCGGATCTCATTGACCTGGTCGGCCAGGCTACCCAGGACACCGTTCACAAATCGTGGTGTACTTTCTGACCCATAGGTTTTTGAAAGTTCCACAGCCTCATTAATAACCACTTTAATGGGTGTATCCGTCTGCAAGGCCATTTCCCACAAGGCAATTCTCAGGATGTTCCGATCGATGGATGCAACCTGGTCAAGCGGCCAATCAGGGGCATACTGTGCGATCAGATCATCCAGTTCGGAGCGATACTTGATCACGCCTTGAATGATCTGAATCGCAAAATCTGAAAGCCCGCCTTCAGGAAGAAGGTTATCCTGAAGGCGTTGTTCGATGACCGTACCGGGTGGGTGGCCGGTCATGTCAATTTCAAACAAGGCCTGCAACGCGATGCTGCGCGCCTTTGTTCTGGGTTTCATGAATTATTGTGGTTCCGGTCTGGGTCCATAATCGATATCATCGACGTGCACATTGATCTGATCGACTTCCATACCGACCATCTCCGAAATAGACCGGCTGACATGTTTTTGGATATTATGGCAGACTTCGCGGATATTAACATCATGATCGAGAACGACATAGATATCCACGTAGACGATGTTATTTTCAACTTCGATGATCACACCATGATTGGGGTCGCGCTTCCAAAGACGATTGGTGCTCGACGGTGCGATCCCGAGGTATCTGACGCCGGGAGTGCTAAGGGTGGTCAAGCGTGCAATGCTCAACAATACTTCAGGAGCGATGGTGGTTTTACCAATAGGGCTGTTGGGTTCAATCATTTTTACTCCATAGGGATACCAAAATAGCAACTGGCCGTGGCTGGAATATGCGATGTTCAAACAGCATTATATACCAAAATAACATGCATCACTGGTAGTATCCAGTTGAGCTACCTCATCATCGTCCAATTTCCAACCGATGGCACTGGCATTTTGACTTAACTGCAGCATGGTTTTTGCACCAGGGATCGGCAGCGTGCCTTTGCATATCGTCCAATTAAGGGCAACTGCAGCCGGTGTTTTTCCGCCATACTTGTCACCGATCTTTCGCAGCAGAGCGATCAATGGGCCGATGGTTTGGAGTTGATTATAAAGGCGGGTCCTGCGAATCCCATCGGGTGGATTCTCCGGTGAATATTTACCGGTCAACAACCCTTGTGCCAGCGGGCTGTATGCGATCAAACGGATTTTTTCTGCCTGACAAAGGGTTAACAGACCATCTTTTTCAATGGACCGGTTCATGAGATGATACTCCACCTGGTTGGAAGCTAATTTAAGACCATGCTTTGCCAGTGTGTTGATCGCAGTTTCGGTTTGGACAAGATTGAAATTAGATACCCCAATGGCACCGATCAGCCCTTCATTTTGAAGATCTGCCATTTCATCCAGCCAGGTTGCAGGTGATGTCAGGGGGGTGGGCCAATGGATCTGGTAGAGCTGAATTTGCTCTATGCCCAATCGATCCATACTGCCGTTTAATGCACGTCGGAGACTGCTTCGGTTCAGTCGCCAGGGAAATGGCATGAACTTGGTTGCAACGATCACCGGTGAGGCGATCGTTTGCATGAACTTACCTAATAATCTTTCGGATATTCCGGAGCCATAAACTTCAGCGGTGTCAAAAAAAGTGATCCCATCTCGAATGGATTCGTTAAAAACCGAGCGGGCATCTTCTTCCCCATATTCCTTTCCAAAACCCCAAAATAAGCGATCACCCCACGACCAGGTACCCGTACCCAGCTCATGCTTGAAGAGATTAATTGATTTCTGGACCTTCGAGCTGCTAGAGCTCGTCTTCATTCTCACCTTCAGCCCAGAGGTCGTCTTCCTCTTCTTCTGTTTCCAGATCTTCCCATTCTTCTAGCTCATCATCTTCATCCCACTTATCTTCATCACTGGACTCTGATACGGGCGAGAATGTCATACATCCGGTATCCGGATCAAATTCGACCGCAGCAGCACTGCAATAGCTGTCATCCAGAAAAACACAGTCGACGTAGTGGCAACGAATGCGTGGCATGCATTCCTCCTAATGGATGTTGGTTAGTAACTTCGATCGACCCAGCAGGATCGCTGAATAGACAAACAGCAGGAGCATCGCGCTGGCAGAAACAAGACACCATGGACAAACAGAATGAATAATGAAGAATTCCAGATAGGTCAGATACAGCGAGTAAAGTGCTCCAAAAGCTGTGATTCCAAAAAGCGCCAGCATTATACTCGAAGATTCGTGCTTTTGCTGGTGATTCAGAAACATTAATCCAAGGATCAGGATATAACCAACCACTCCAAGATAGGCGATTGGAATGCCCCGCCAGACTGAATAAGCACTGCTGGTAACGACCTGACAATCTCCCATACCTTGGAAACACAGGACATCCTGATTGGTCAGTTTGACAATAGAAAGATAGCAGGAGACTGACAAGCCAATCATGGCTATGATCAAGGCTGCTAGGTCAAGTTTTTTCATAAGATGGAAGACCCTTGTCATTCACTCGAACAGGTTCAGGCTGGTATTAGGCAGCGATTTTACCCCACTCATGGTAAACCGTAAAGCATAAAATTAGCCCGGTTTCAAGCGATGAGCTTCGAGAACATTGGGGAGAATTTCCACCTTGGTCAAAACCCGGCTCAATTGGGTGATATCCGTAATTTCGATGATCATGTTGATCACTGCCAGATTTTGATTAAATTTCAAATTGATGTCTGCCAGATTGACCCCTTCATCATTTAATATATTTGAGATATCACCCATCAATCCCTGGCGATCGTATGCTTTCACCTCCACCGGGATGGGGTATGTCCGTCGAACCTCGCCCCAGGAAACTCTGACAAGCCGTTCCTGATCCTTGCGGCGCAGAACGTTGGGACAATCGCGCCGGTGGATGGAGGCACCACGACCCCGGGTGATATAACCAATGATATCGTCGCCGGGAACGGGATTGCAGCAACGGGCGATGGTTGTGAGGATGCCCTTCAACCCGAGCACGGTAATGGCGTCGGTGGTGGGTTTCGACTCAACGGTTGGTTTACCGACCAGGAGTTCGTCGACCTTTTCCCGTTCGAATTCGGCCATCTGATTGATCACACGTCCAATATGCAGATCGCCGCAGCCCAGAGCCACGTTGAGTTCCTCGGCATTTTTCAGATCAAGCTGCTTGGCAAGTTCGTCGATATTGACATCCTCCAACCCAAGCCTGCGGAACTCGCGCTCCAACAACAGGCGACCTTGGGCAAGATTCTGTTCACGATTTTGCCATTTGAACCATTGGCGAATCTTGGACCTTGCGCGCTGCGTTCGTACCAGGCCAAGGGTTGGATTCAACCAATCACGGCTTGGTCCGCCAGTCTTGGCCGTCAGAATGGATACCTGGTCACCGGTTTTCAGTGTGTAATCCAGCGTGACAAGTTTGCCATCCACCTTGGCGCCACGACAACGATGCCCAATCTCGGTGTGGACGTGATAAGCGAAATCGATCGGGGTTGCGCCAGCCGGCAGGTCAATGATGTCTCCCCGCGGCGTGAAGACATAGACGCGGTCCTGGAAGACATCCGTCTTCATGCCATCCACGAATTCTTGAGCATCATCCACATCCTGGCGCCATTCCATCAGGCTGCGCAGCCAGTTGACACGTTGATCGAAGGCTTGATCCGGTTTGCTCCCTTCTTTATAGCGCCAGTGTGCGGCAATACCGTATTCGGCGCTTTGGTGCATTTCAGAAGTACGGATCTGGACTTCCAGTGGCTTGCCATCATCGTAAATCACCGATGTATGGAGGGATTGATAAAAGTTGTCCTTGGGCGCTGCAATGTAATCATCGAATTCGTGTGGGATTGGCCGCCAGGTGGTATGGATCACACCCAAAGCTGCATAACAGGTCGGAATATCCGCCACGATCAGGCGAACAGCGCGCAGATCGCGCACCATCTCGAACGGACGGCCTTTTTCGATCATTTTTTTATGGATGGAATAAATATGCTTGGGTCGCCCGTAGATCTCAGATTCGATATTGGATTGTTTCAGAAGGGACTTCAGATGTGTGATGATCTCATCGATCTGTTTTTCACGATCTACCCTGCGCTCGTTGAGTTTATCTGCAATGGATTTATACTGGTCCGGGTTAATATACCTGAAGGATAGATCTTCAAGCTCCCATTTGATCTGCCAGATGCCCAGGCGGTTGGCAAGCGGCGCAAATATTTCCATGGTCTCCTGCGCGATCCGTTTTCGTTTGGATTCCGGCATATGGTGGAGCGTGCGCATATTATGAAGGCGATCGGCTAATTTGATCAGGATCACCCGAACATCTTCACCCATGGCCAGGAAGGTTTTTCGAAGCGTTTCAGAAGCCATGTCGCGTTTTCGGCTGGTGATCTTGATCGGTGATGGTAAAGTGGATTTATCGGATGAGGCGGCTTCCGTGTCTGCATCAGCCTCACCATTGAGCTCATCGGCATGCTGGTCATCACGGGAAATATTGGGGAGATTGGTTAATTTGGTGACACCATCGACCAGCTTGGTGATTTCATCCCCAAAATCCCGACGCAGATCATCCAGCGTGACATTGGTGTCTTCGACCGTGTCATGCAGCAAAGCAGCTGCGATCATGATGGCCGGAACACGCATCTCGCCCAGGATCGCAGCAACCGATACGCAGTGGGTGATATACGCTTCTCCGGAGGCACGCTTTTGCCCGGCATGCGCTTTTTCTGCATATTGATAGGCCCGTTGAATATATTCCTTTTCAACAGGTCCATAACGATCCGGGAGGCTGGATAACAATTCCTCGATTTTCATTTGAGTAATATAAACGGGCTTTCCCGTACTATTCTATGCCAATCTAACACTTTAACACAGAGACATCTAATTTGCATCAGAGAAGACGACACCTTGTGAACGCAGCAAGGTCTTGATCTCAAGGTTGGTTGTGGTGACGTCCTTGAAGTGGATAGCTGCCATGCCAACTTTTGCAGCTGCCTGGGCATTTTCCAGCATATCATCGATAAACAAAAGTTCCCATGGATTTAGTTGCAATCGTTGAGCGGTCCTCAAGTAGATCTCATCGTCCGGTTTGGCAATACCTTCCTCTGCTGATATGACGATCAGGTCGAACAACTGGTCCAGGTGAAATAGTTTCGTGAATGCATCGCGTGCATCTGAAAAGGCATTGCTTAAGATGGCTTTTTTGAATAGCGGGGGCAGGGTTCCGATCAATGCGATCAAGTCAGTATTTAACTGTTCTTCCGCAAATATTTCCTGGCTAAAATCAATGGCTTCTTGATCGTCCAGATTCAGAAGGTCTTTGATAGCCAGCCAGAACTCTTGCTCGCTGATCTTTCCGATGGATGCCAGAGCAGCTGGATCAGAGCCAAAAACAGTTGACATGATCTCTGGGTAATCCATGTTCAGGCGGGCGATCCATTTTTGATGGACCGGCTGCTGGCCGTTAAGTACCAGCACGCCTCCGAAATCGCAAATGATACCTTTAATGGTCATGAGTATTTTTGCCCGTCTTCAAGCCGATTGGTCCTGGCCACCTGAGAAAACCAGAGGCCACTGTCCTTGAGCGTTCTTTGCTGAGTATCAAAGTTGACGTGGATCAAACCAAAGCGTTGCCGGTATCCAAGCGCCCATTCGAAGTTATCCAGTAAGGACCAGACAAAATACCCCTTGACCGGTATGCCGGCATCCATGGCCTTTTTTGTTTGCATCAGGTGATGGCTCAGGTAACGGATGCGCCGTTCATCCCGGATGCGCCCGTCGAAATCGACATCTTCCGGGACAGGTACACCATTTTCAGTGATCAGGATGAGAGCAGGTTTGTAATCCTTTTGCACCCTTACCAATAGGTCGTATAAACCTGGGGGGTAGATCTCCCACATCATGGAATATTCATTGCCGGGTGGATTGACCTGGCTTGCTTCCAGGAAAGGGATCGCTGGATCGTTCTGAACTACTGTACGGGTATAGTAGTTAACCCCCAGGTAATCCGTGGGCTCGGCCATGACCTTGAGGTCGTCAGCGAGATCGCCTGTGACAGCCGATTGAATAAGGGGTGCGATTTCTACCGGGTAACGACCGTAAAATAACGGATCCAGGATCATCCGGTTGAGCAATGCATCATATCGTTCCACAGCCTGGTGATCAAGTTCAGAGTCACTGGCTGGCATGATGGGCGAGAGGTTGATGGCTGCTCCGATTTGGGTTCCCGGCCTGGAATACCGTCTGAGTTCCCTGACTGCCAGGCCGTGAGACAACAAAAGATGATGGATACTTTTCAGAGAGGCAGCCATATCCTGAATTCCAGGCGCATGGATGCCCAGGTAATAGCCGACGAAGGCTGTCACAAAAGGTTCATTGTGGGTGATCCAATGTTGGATACGGTCACCATAAGCTTTTCCAACCACACCAGCGTAATCGGCGAATCTCAGCGCAGTTTCGCGCTCAGGCCAGCCACCCTTATCCTGGAGCGGCTGGGGCAGATCATAATGAAAGAGGGTGGGGTAGGGTTGGATGCCAAGCCCGAGTAAACGATCGATCAGGCGGGAGTAGAAATCAAGTCCTTTTTGATTGACTGGTCCACTGCCATCCGGAAGAATTCTCGTCCATGAGATGGAGAATCGATAGGCATTCATGTTCAACGCTTTGATGAGATCAAGGTCATCCTGCCAGCGGTGGTAGTGGTCGGCCGCGATGTCTCCATTTTCATTATTTAGAACATGACCAGCTTCATGAGAAAAAGTATCCCAGATAGATAGACCTTTGCCATCTTCATTCCAGGCGCCTTCAATCTGATAAGCAGAAGTCGATGCGCCCCAGATGAATCCATCCGGGAAAATGATTTCGTTGTTATTCATTGAAAAACTCCATGTGTTTCATAACGTATTGAATTGCCTGACTAATTGGTCTAGCGACCTGGATTGCAGCGATTCGAGCACCAGATCCGCAGCATCAAAATCCATGCCACGCGTTAAGCTACTGGGTATGATAATACACCGGATACCCGCCGCCCGGGCAGCTTTCAACCCATGAACCGAGTCCTCAAAGATCAAAGCTTCTGTGGGATTAATATCCAGAATCTGGATGGCCGTGTTGAAGAGCTCAGGGCTGGGTTTAACCTGGCTTACACTATCCCCGGTCAGGATGGTATTGAAATGGCGGGTCAGGTCGCGCGGCTCGAGAAAGCGATCCAGCCAACTGCGGGGTGAACTGGAAGCAATGGCGGTCTTTAAACCCAGCCGGTGCGCATCTTCAAGATGTTCGGTGACGCCTGGTAAAAGGGGTTGTTGCAAAGCCAGTTCAACCGATCGCTTCATGCGGCGGGCTTCGACCGACTCACGGTCCAGAGGTCCTTTAAGACCCTCCAACTGGTCAAGCGGGACCGGAATCGGAGAGTATTTTCCAATTATTTTCTGGAATTCAGACAGCGGGTACTCAAGACCATATTCATGGTAGATCTCCACCCAGGTCTGGTAATCTGCCATCTCGGTATCGATTAGAAGTCCATCAAAATCGAAAATCAATGCTTTGATCAATATCAATTCCTTTATAAAAAAAGCCGCTCGAGAGGCGGCTTGAATATAGCAAAAGATGACTTACTTGAGCTTTTCCTGACCGGCAAATTCACGATAAGGTGAGAGATAAGAGAGGACCTCCTGGTCTTTTTCGGTAAGTTTTTGTTGAATCATACGTACAAGCAGTTCGGCAACTCCCGGACCGAGCATAAAACCCTGCCCACACATCCCGACTGCGTATAGGTATCCTTTCAATTCCTTTGACCAGCCGATAATCGGGAAACCATCCGGGGTCATCGGGTATAAACCACGCCAGGATCGCCGCACGCGAATATTTGCCAGCCGTGGCATCAGGTCGACCAGCCGGCGGGAGGCCATGGGGAGGAACTCACTGGTTTCATTGGTCAGATCACCCCAGATGCTGGGGCTGGGTGTGATACAGAACAGGATCTGCCCGGTGATATGCTGGTAGAAATAAAAGTTCGCTGAGCCAGGTCCAGGCCGGATATCCACGATCATGGGATTCAAAAAATGGCTGACCGGTTCAGTGATCGCCGATTCGTGTGCATCCGGAGTCACAGGAACATCCAATTTTGCCAATTGTGCCAGGGGGCGGGCATGTGCCCCGGCTGCATTAACCACGATGGGTGCATGGTACTCACCCTTTGTCGTTTTAACGCCTGTTACCGTATCCCTGTCGATCACGAAGCCGTTGACAGACTCCTGGAACTGGAAAACGGCACCAGCTTTTACTGCCTGGCGATACATGGCATGAACAGCCAGAAGCGAGGAGGCATTGCCGTCACCGGGCGAATAGGTACTTCCGATCAGTTCTCGTTTATTAATACCCGGCAACAGCTCGATCGTGGTGTCCCGCTCAAGCCATTGAATATCCAGGCCATAGGATTGCTGGATCTTGAGAAGATTCTTGAGAGCCTCTTCTTCTTTTTCGCGGTAGGCAACGAAACAGTATCCACCCTTGACCCATTCGATGTCGTCACCATACACCTCCCGCCAGGTGGAGAAGATCTCCAGGCTTCGCAAGCATAATGCGATCTTGGCCGGGTCGGAGTGTGTGGCGCGTATACCACCGATCGCCCGTTTATTGGATCCCTGACCGACACTGGCGGCGCTATCCAGGACCAGGGGTTTCAAACCTGCCTGAGCGAGAGAGAGCGCCGCAGGTGTCCCAATCGAACCACTGCCGATAATAATGACATCATAATTGGAGGAATTACTCATGCTGACCTCCTGACTTGATGCCTGCAAAGATACCGGCGGGGACCTCAATGAATACCGGTCGCCTGGTTTGATCGGTAACCTCACTCGATGAGATACCTTCTTCGCGGAAAAGGCGGTGGATCAAGGCATTACAGGTTTTGGACCCACAGGCACCCATACCCGCCCTGGTCACCGACTTGATCTCATTGATATCCCGGATTCCCTCTTTAATCAAAGCCCTGATTTCACCCGCGCTGACCCTTTCACAGCGGCAGATGATGGTCTCATCCTGGATGACTTTGACATAATGATCCATGGGTTGGGTGACCGGTTCACTCTGTACCTGGATTCCGGCAATCTTGCGAGCAAAGGCTTTGGGTGCTTCCACACGGACAATGAGTGTGCGATCGCTGGTCGGGATGCTGTCGATATCGATGACCACCACCTCGCCGAGGTCATTTCCCTGGGTATCGGTGACGATCACGATCTTGTTCTGCGGCAACCGCTCACGAGGATATTCAAAAGGAATGGATACGATCGGTTTTTCTGGATTGCTGCGGTAATCCACCAGGGTAATTGCAAGTCCAGGACATATTGAGACACATTGCTCACACACCCCGCAGCAATAATTGTTGCCAAGAAATACAGGCGCCTTGCGGATGTCTGTCTCTTCGATATGGATCAAACCTTGTGGACAGATGGCCGAACAGGGGTCACAAGGGATCTCCTGGGTGCAATGAATGACCGGAAAAACCCCATCTTCCCAGTCAGTGAATTCCTCCAGGGATGCCTTGCCAGGCTTGGATTTTAAGATCTCGCCGAGTTCATACCAGGCCGGGGGAACATCCAATTGCTCCTTCTTCAGGGTATTGATGATCTCGCGACCACGGATCTTGCCGGAAAAGATCGCCGCGGATGCTTCAGCTATTTCCTCGGCATCCCCACCGGCAAAGACTTTCATACCGTATTCCCTGGCTTTTAAATAGAACTCATTGACCGGGTCGAGTCCCACTGCGATCAAGACCGTATCACAGGCGAAGGACCGCTCCGTGCGAGGCTGGGGTTGGAATTGCCCGTTCACGGCGGCAATGGTGACGGATTCGACCTGATCACTGCCATTCGCTGACAGGATCGTATGAGATGTGTAGATGGGTACGCCCATCCGGACCAGTTTATCTTTATGTACTTGATACCCGCCGCATTCGGGTAAAGCTTCGACCAAACCAGCCACCTCGATACCCGCCTGCAGGGCATGATAACCGGCTATCAGACCGACATTACCGCCTCCAACGATGAATAGTTTCTGAGAGGGTTTGATCAGGTCGCGATTGACCAGGGTCTGAAAAGCTCCGGCGCCATAAACACCCGGAAGCGTATTGCCGGAAAATGCCAATGATTTTTCACGGGCACCTGAAGCGACCAAAAGGATCTCAGGTTTGATCAATACATATTCAGATCCTTCTTTGAGGACGCCAACTTTCTGATCACTGAAAACTGCCAGTGCTGTGCTTTTAAGCCAGATGGCTATTGAATCAAATTCGCGCACCTGTTTCTCAAGCCGTGTGGCGATATCAATGCCGCGAGTTCCGGCATAAACAGTGGAGACGGAACCGAAGAAGCGGTGCGTTTGTAAAACCAATTTGCCACCCAGACGATGTTTATCGTCGATCAGGATGGCTTTGATGCCAGCTTTACCCAGTTCGATCGCGGCTGAAAGTCCGGAGGGACCTCCACCGATAATCAATACCGGGATCTCTATTTCTTTGATATCTGCAGGTGCAGGTTGTTCGTTCACTTCGGGAAGAACGGGTAATCCATCCAGAGGTTCGATTTGCATGCCGGATGCGAGGGTTTCCATGCAGGCTTTCACAGGTTTCTGATCAGCCAGCAGCATGCATTGTGAGCATTGCCCGTTGGCACAGTAGATGCCCTGTGGTGAACCATCCTTGTGATGATGACCAAATACATGGATACCATTGGCAAATAAGGCGGCCGCAATCGTCTCACCGGTTAACCCGCTCAAGATCTTACCTTGCCATTTGAACTCTATGGGGGTATCCGATTTGGGAGACAGGATGGGATGCTTCGTGATTCGGAACTCAGTCATGTTTACCTGATTGCCATTGGACGTGGTTTCTTGATAAGCATTGATTTTACCAAACCTTTACGGATAAGCCACTGAATGGTTTAATTGCCCGATTGCTAATCAAGAAATGGTAAGATAAGGTGATTGATGTTGGAGGAACCCTATGACTAAGATAGCAGTACTGACCAGTGGAGGCGATGCCCCGGGCATGAATGCCGCGATCCGGGCTGTGGTTCGCTCTGGCATTGACAAAGGAATGGATGTCGTTGGGGTTAAGCTTGGCTATTATGGATTGATCAATGGTATTTTTACACCGATGGGCGCGCGAGATGTGGGTGGGATCATTCAGCGGGGAGGCACGATCCTTGGCAGCGCCAGGTGTCCAGAATTCATGGTAGAAGAAGGACAGTTAAAAGCGATACGAGCCCTGCGTCAAGAAAATATCGACGCTTTGGTGGTGATCGGCGGGAATGGCTCCCAAACCGGTGCCTATGCTGTTCATAAACACGATTTCCCGGTGGTTGGTATTGCCTCCACGATCGATAATGACCTTTATGGGTCCGAAATGACCATCGGTGTGGATACTGCATTAAATATCGCCTTGGAAGCGATCGATCGTCTAAAAGTAACGGCTTCTTCTCACCAGAGGGCCTTTCTGATCGAAGTCATGGGCCGAAATTGCGGTTATCTGGCGTTGGCGTCCGCCATTGCCGGTGGGGCTGAAGCAGTGGTCATTCCTGAAAAGGAGATCGATCCGGAAGAGGTGGCAGAAACATTGCGTGTAGCTTACAGCCGTGGGAAATCGCATGCCATCATTGTGGTTGCTGAAGGAGCGACTTATAATGCAGAGAAACTGGTGGCTTTCTTTGAAAAACACCGCGAGCGGCTTGGTTTTGCAGTACGTGCGACCATCCTGGGGCATGTCCAGCGGGGTGGGGATCCAGGTGCGTTTGACCGGATCCTGGCCAGCCGCTTCGGCGCCAAAGCTGTTAATTGCATTGCAAAAAAGGAATATGGCGTGCTGGTCGGTCTGATTAAAGGTGAGGTCACCACCACGCCTCTCGAAGTGGTGGTGAAGAATAAAAAGAAGATCGATCTCAATTTGTTCGAACTGGCCAGAGTACTCGATTAAGTCTTATTTTGCGGATTGCAGGTAAGCCCGGATGAATGCGTTCAGATCTCCATCCAGGACGGCCTGGACGTTCCCGGTTTCATACTCCGTGCGATGATCCTTGACCATTTGATAGGGGTGCAGGACATATGAACGGATCTGGCTTCCCCATTCAGCTTTGACATAATCTCCACGGATCTCGTCCAGTTGTTTATCCACTTCCTGCTGCCGGATATCCGCCAGGCGTGCCTTAAGCACACGCATGGCATTGGCGCGGTTCTGTAACTGGGATCGTTCATTTTGACAGGTGACCACGATACCAGTGGGGATGTGTGTCAAACGGATGGCGGTGGCATTCTTTTGGACGTTCTGGCCACCTGCACCGGACGAGCGGAAAATATCAATGCGCAAGTCATCCGGATTGATCTCGATCTCATCATCATTGCCCACTTCAGGGAGCACTTCGACCAGGGCAAAGGAGGTATGACGACGATGCGCAGAATCATAAGGAGACAACCGCACCAGGCGATGGACACCTTTCTCGGCTTTTAAATATCCGTATGCATACTTTCCGGTCACCACGATGGTGACACTCTTGATGCCGGCTTCCTCGCCTTCGGTGGTATCAATGATCTCGTATGCGTATCTCTCGCGATCACACCAACGCAAGTACATGCGCTCCAACATGGCAGCCCAATCCTGCGAATCAGTACCACCGGCACCGGCATGAATCGCCAAAATGGCCGTACCGGCATCATATCGCCCGGATAAAAGGACCGTCAATTCACGCTGGGCAAGCTCTTCCTCAAGATGGATGACCTCCTGTTCGAGGTCGGTAAAAAGGCTTTCATCTCCCAGGCTGGCCAGTTCCCGGGTGTCCTCGATTGAGCGCGAGTACTTTTGCCAGTCAGAGATTTCATCCCGCAGCTCAGAAAGCTCTCTCATCACTTTCTGAGCACGTTCATTATCTTTCCAGAAATCAGGATTTTCCGATAAATTTTGCAATTCGTCGATGCGTACTTGCCTGGCCGGCAGGTCAAAGAAACTCCAGTAGTGCCTGGGATTTTTCGTGCAATGCATCGAGACGGGGAGTTAGATCTTCCATTATTTTATGCTCCGGTTCCGGACTGGAAGGCTTCGAGGATCCCATCCACAAAGGCTTCCCGATTGAATGGTTCGAGTGAGTCGGCTGTTTCACCCAGGCCTGCGTACAGGATGGGCACATGCAATTGCCTTTGGATCGCAAAGGCCATGCCACCTTTGGCGGAGGTGTCCAATTTGGCTAATATGATTCCAGTGATCTGAACGGCTTCCATGAAGGCTTTCGCCTGAGAGATCGCATTTTGGCCCGTGGAGGCATCCAGGACCAGCCAGGTTGCGTGGGGTGCACCTGGCATGGCTTTTCCGATGACCCGCTGGACCTTTTTTAATTCTTCCATCAGGTTATAACGCGTATGGAGTCGGCCGGCCGTGTCCACGAGCACAACCTCCATATTCCTGGCCACGGAAGCCTGGATTCCATCAAAGGCTACCGACCCGGGATCAGCATCCTGTTGCCCGGTGATCACATGAATACCCAGGCGATCAGCCCAAACTTGAAGCTGGTCAACCGCAGCCGCACGAAATGTGTCGGCTGCTACAAGAAGCACTTTCTTATGTTCTTCAGTCCATTTTTTTGCCAACTTGGCGATCGTGGTGGTTTTTCCGGATCCATTCACACCAACAAGCATGATGACATAAGGCGTGGGGTACAGGTCGGGCGGCTCAGGATTATCGAGCCGTTTAATGAGTTGTTCTCTCAGTTCAATCTGCAGGTCTGAAAAACGTGTGATGCCCTTCTCGGCAGCGGCTTTCTGCAAAGCTTCGACGATTTCCAGGCTGTCCTCTACGCCCACATCCGCCAGCAGAAGGGTGCTCTCAAGCTCATCCCAGGTGTCCTGGTTCAGCTCACTGGCGCCCAATGCAGACGCAATTTTCCCGAAGGTCATATTGCGGGTGCGGGTGAGTCCCTTTTTCCACTTGCTGAATAGGTCAGGCATCGCGCAGATTATATCAGGATTGACCGGTCGAAACATGCGTGGCCAGTTGGCCGCAGCCGGCGTGGATCTCGATCCCCCGTCTCAGGCGGATGGTGCAAGACAAGCCATGCTGATCAAGGATCGATTTGAATGCATCCGCGCGGACTTGTGTCGAGGGGCGCCCGTTATATTGACGAGTTGGATTAAGAATTATGATATTCACATGGCAGCGCAAACCCCGGGTTAACTTCACCAGACGATTTGCCTGTTCTGGCGTGTCGTTCAGACCGGAGATCAAAGCCCACTCAAAGGTGATGCGCCGGTCAGTTTTATCGGAATAATAACGACAGGCTTCCATAACATCCGCCAGACGATATTTCCGGTTGACCGGAACGAGCTGGTCGCGCAGATCATCGTCCGCAGCATGCAGACTTACGGCAAGGTTGACCTGTCGCATTTCATCCGCAAATTGCCTGATCTGTTCCGGCAATCCGACCGTTGAGATCGTGATGCGCCTGGCCCCCAGGTTAAAGCCCTGCGGGTCATTAATTCGGTCAATGGCATGCATGACCGCATCATAATTTCGGAAAGGTTCTCCCATGCCCATGACGACCACGTTGCTGAGTTCAGCGGATTCCGTTCGCAGTTCTTTGGCGAAATACAGCACCTGGGCAACGATCTCACCGGTTGTCAGGTTGCGCTTGAAACCCATCTGGCCGGTTGCACAGAATGAGCAGTTCATGGCGCAGCCCACCTGGCTGGATATGCATACGGTGTTTCGGTGAAGATATTGCATCAGTACGGTCTCGATCAAGCAGCCATCGACCAGTTTGAAGACTATTTTTTGAGTCTGACCGCCCTTTGAAACAAGCCGTTGAATCTCAGAGAGGGGTAGAAAACGAATGTCTTTTTCAAGCGTCTGGCGTAATGTCAGGGGGAGATTGGTAAATTCATCCGGACTGAACCAGAGGTTTTTATATAGGCCTTCCCAGATCTGGCCGGTGCGGTACGCAGGCTGCGATAATCCACCCAGATAATTCTGGAGGTCGGGTTGGTCCAGATCAAATATGGATCTTGTATCTGCCATGCTAAAAGAGAAGTTGGGTCAGGTCCGCGGCAATCATATCCGGCTTGGGGATCCAATTGGCAGAGTTTTCGATTCCTTCAACACCTGAGAGCAACATGGCTGTTTTCAAGCCAGCCTTTTGACCTCCAACGATATCGGTGTCGAAACGATCCCCGACTGCGATGGTTTCAGAAGGGGCAGTTTGCAACCGTTCCATGGCGATCGTGTAGAGGAGTGGGCTGGGCTTTCCTGCAATGATCGGTTTGATGTATGTGGCAGATTCAATGGCAGCCAGGATGGAGCCGGCACCAGGTACAAGACCTTCGGGCGTCGGGAAGGTACGATCCGGGTTGGTACCCACGAATAGGGCGCCTTGGTAGATCTGGAGGGTTGCATTACGCAGTTTGGCATAACTGATCTGCCGGTCCAGGCCAGCAACGACGGCCAGGACGGGCTCACCGTCTGCCGCAGACTGGAAGCCGTATTCCTCCAAGGTGCTGATCATACTGGATGAACCCAGCAAGTATAACTTTCCACCCGTGGGATACTTTTCTTTAAGATAAATACCGCAGGCAATGGCACTCGTGATCACCTGCCAGTCTTGCAAGATAACCCCAAATCCTGAGAGTTTTTCGATGTATTCACTGACATTCTTCGTGGCGTTATTCGTGGCCAGGATTACTTTTAGCCCCAGGTCGGAGATCTGTTTGAAAATAGACGGAAGATCACCGATGGGTTCATGGTCGCGCCATAAAACGCCGTCCATATCCAGGACGATGGCTTTAAGGTTGGGAAACTGTTTTAATAGGGTTGACATTGTTAACGATTCGGTAGCCTGAAACAACCAGCCGGGAATTGTATTTCTTCCCGGCTGGTGGACCTTATCAAAATTGGATCAAGCCTCAGGTCCGGCTAACACCTTATCCACCAGGCCATATTCAACCGCCTGCTCGGCATTCAGGTAGAAATCGCGTTCCGTGTCACGCTCGATCGCTTCCAGTTTCTGACCGGTGGATTCAGACAGGATGACATTCAGGCGATCCTTTAACCTTAATATCTCTTTTGCCTGGATTTCAATATCCGTGGCCTGTCCCTGTGCCCCCCCCAAAGGTTGGTGCATGTGAATGGTGGCATGCGGCAGGGCATAGCGTTGCCCCTTTGTGCCGGCAGCCAGGAGGACTGTTCCAAAGGAGGCGGTGACACCTATGGCGAAAGTGCTGATCTTGTTGGGGATCATCTTCATGGTGTCAAAGATGGCCAAACCGGCATAGATCTGCCCGCCCGGTGAATTAATGTACATCTGGATATCGCGATCGGGATCCTCGCGATTTAAATAGAGGAGCTGGGCGACAATAACATTGGCTACCTGGTCGTCGATGGGAGTCCCCAGGAAAATGATGCGCTCACGCAATAACAGTGAATAAATATCATAAGCGCGTTCGCCTTTGCCGGAGGTTTCAACCACCATCGGAATGACGGATTTAATTTCGGGAATGGACATGATTTTTCTCTCCATTATTTATCTTCTTTTTGTGTTTCAGGTGTCGCTTCTGCTTTTTTGGTTGTTTTCTTTACTGCAGAAGTTTTTACAGGTTTCTTTTCTTCAGCCGGCTTCTCGTCGACCGGTTTCGTGTAATGACCGGTGGCGATATCCTTCATGCGGTCGAAGATCTGCTGGTTCATCAGACGATTGGCAGTTTCATATGTGACTGCCTGGGATAATTGATCCCGGGACATTTTCTTGCGCAACTGGTTGATGTCAGTCGAATAGGACAGGTTGCGGGCAGTGTCATTGACCGCTTCATCCCATTTAGCCATATCAAGCTTGATGTCTTCGAGGCGTGTGAATTCATCCATGACCAGTGACCGTTCAAGGCGTTGGATCGCGGCGGGTTTCACTTCGGATTCTATGAAGGCTTCTTTCTCAAGATTACGTGTCTTTAAATATGTCGCCAAATCCAATTTTTGATGGGAAAGGTCATGCTCCAATGATTTGAGTAATTCTTCGATCTCATCCTCAACCAACTGGGGCGGGTATTTAACGGTGGCGGTTTTGCAGATCTCATCCACCAGTTCGTTGGAATAGTCGCGATCGTATTCGTTTTTATTGCGCAATTCAAGGTTTTCTTTTACGGATTTAATGAACTCATCGACGCTCTTTTGCTCACCCAGCATTTGGATAAATGCTTCATCCAGGTCCGGAAGGATCAACTTTTTGACTGAATCCACCTTGTACTTGAATTCAACATGCTTGCCACGCATATTATCCAGACTGCTGTCATCCGGATATTGATGGTCGGTCAGTCCTTCATATCCGACAGTTTTCCCGATCAGGGCTTCAGAAAACCCCGAGAACGGCCAATCATTATCATTACCGTTTTTCTCGGATATCAGGACTGGATATGAGCCTTCTTTTAAGAGAATCGCATTCTCACCTTCAGCAGGGTTGATCAGGTTGCCCGCAAGGGTTAGATAGACGATGTCGCCGCGTTGGGCTTCACGCTCGACGGGTTCACTGGTGGCATAATTCATACGCAAACGATCGATGAATTCATCCACATCCTTTTGCTCGACCACCGGGGGCTTGTATTCCTTGCGGATGGTGTGGTAATCGCCCAACTTGACCTCAGGCTCCAGGGGGACCAGGAATTCAATCACGGGAGGTGTTTCCTCTGAAATAGTCTCTATTTTACCCATGGCACCGGGTGTCAAGTTTGCCTCTTTTAAAGCAGCTGGATAAACCTCATCGATTAAAAGGTCAATCGCTTCACTTCTGACTCCCTCCTCACCGACGTTTCGAATAACCATGTCGTAGGGGGCTTTTCCCGGGCGGAATCCGGGGATCTTAATCCGGTTTGCGATCTTGCGAGCCGCCTGGTGCATGCTTTTCTCGAATTGATCCGCTTCAATATGAACGACCATTTTCACCTGATGGTCATCGCGTGGGGTTGTTTCGATTTTCAACTTATCTTCCTTTACATTTGAGAGTGTGGGGAAGGAGGGACTTGAACCCTCACGTGTTTCCACACATGATCCTAAGTCATGCCTGTCTGCCAGTTCCAGCACTTCCCCGGAACATGAAATTATAAGCGCATGACATGGACGCGTCAATAATCGGATATAATCCCCGCCTATTAGAAATACATTAATGCTTTTATAGAAATGTGAAGGAGTTGTCCCTTGAGTCGTGTCATCAAGCTGGAGAGCGCAGGCAAGGATCGCACACAATTATCGAAATATATATTGCTGGCCATCCGTGAATTGGGGGGGAGCAGCCAGGACCTGAATAAAAGCAAGGATCTGGTAGCTTATATGATTCTTGCCCTGGCACAGATTGCCCAGACCATCGATGCATCCGTGGCTGCCTGGGAAAAACGCGGCTACTGGGTAAAAGCCGATCGCTTCCGGATGGAATGGGGATGGGCGCAGACCAAGAGTGACCTGCTCTACAAGCATCTGAATAACGAAAATTGGGATGGCATTATCCAGCAGGTCGTGCAGATCAGCCAAAAATTGTCTGCAGTTAAAGTACCTGCTAAAAAGCCGGCCATAGATCCCTGGACGAATGGTTATAAGTTATTAATGGGCGGGACAAAATAACAATCAGTAAAATTGTGCATGGTATAATTTTTTCGCAACTAGTCTGGACAACCCCATGGATAATGACCTTAACCAAGCAATTGGCGACCTGATCTCTGAAACACTGGAGATTCCCCGCGGGCAGGTCACGGATAATTTTACCTATGGGGATGCACCGCAATGGGATTCAATGGGGCATATGAACCTCATGATGGCACTTGAAGAGAAATATGGTGTTCAGATCACAGCTGAAACCATCACCGGCCTGGTAAGTATTCCGGCTATTCTTAATTATCTATCGGAAAATAAACATGACTGATACAACCTTGATTATCGTGCCTGCCATTCCCATACCTGCCTTCATGGCAGGGGAGGTCCAATCCAAGCTGGCCTATGTGGACGAGAATATTGACTGCGCGAGGGTGGAACCGGATGGATCAAAGATTCAGATCACCCTCAAACCATCTGCCGGGGAGGAGAATACGGAACGCATCACTGCCAAAGTTCAGGACGTGGTTACGCTAATGGTCAAGGGAGTCATCCAGCCACGAGTCCAGATCCTTGAAAGTTTCCTGGACCGGCCGGTTCCCAATCATACGGATCCAATGCCTGAATTGATGGAAAGCCAGGAAGTTTCGAAGGAAGGGCGGGGGATCTATACCCTGGGACCCTTGATCACCTCGCTGATCTCGTACTTTGAAAGTCGTTTCGTCGAACTGGCAGATTCTTTTTCAGCCAAGCGTTATCGTTTTCCGACTCTGATTTCTGCCAAATACCTGGACCGGGTGAATTATTTTAGTTCTTTCCCTCATTCACTGAGCTTCGTCACGCATTTACGTGAGGATCTGGAGAACATTGATAGTTTTGCCCAGCACACCCATTATGAAGGGGAAGGCTTGAATGCCAGCCCGGATTCCTTTTCAAAAATTGAAATGTTGAATTCACCGGCGGTTTGTTATCACTGGTATTTTTCTCTGGCCGACCAGCAATTAAAATCCGAGCACCTGGTTGCCACGGCTGTTGGTAATTGTTTTCGTTATGAATCCTCCAACCTGACCAGTCTGGAGCGTTTGTGGAATTTCACCATGCGGGAGATCATTTTCATCGGCAACGGAAAACATGTTCTGGAGCAGCGTGAAATTGGTCGTCAGCGTATGACCAGCATCCTGGAGGAATTCGGATTGGCTTATCAGGTGGAAAGTGCCAATGATCCATTCTTTATTGGAGAATTCCGCAAGCAGGTGGCCTTCCAATCCGCCTTCCAGTTAAAATATGAAATACGTGCCAGTCTTCCATTTTCAGGAAAAACACTGGCAGTTGGTTCCTACAACTATCACCAAGATTTCTTTGGTCGGAACCTGAATATCTCTCTGCCGGATGGGTCGCCCATTCATACCGGATGCATCGCGTTTGGCCTTGAGCGCATGGCCTATGCCTTCCTGTCTCAATATGGATTGGATAAAAAGCAGTGGCCGGTGGCGGTGAGGGAAGGGGTTCAATGATGCAGCCAGTTATTGTCCGCTCTGGTACTGAGACTGACCTGCGGGCAGCCGGGCTGTTATGGAGCAAGCTATCCAGTTATCACGAATCGCTCGGGATGCACTTTCCGGCGGATGACTCATCCATCGATAAATGGATCGACTCCTTTTCAAGGACTCTGGGACGCTTCAGTTTCCTTTGGGTGGCAGAAAGAGATCACCAGATCAGTGCGTTTTTGCTGGCAAGATTAAAATCAACTCCTGCCTATCTCGGGGGTGTGATGGTCGGTGAGATCAGCGATCTTTATGTCAGCGAAGAGTTACGAGGGCAGGGGACCGGCAGGCAATTGGTCGCGGAGGCTATGCAACTTTTCAAGATTCAAAAAGTCCACTCAGTGGAAGTCCAGATCATGGCTCAAAACAAGTCCGGTTTGGCGTTCTGGAATTCTCTTGGCTTCCAGGATGATATTGTCCTGGTTCGGCAAATGATCGAGCCAGACGAATCAGATGCTTGAACTAACCGCACAGGTGCTGGAACAAGCACTCATTCAACTTGGAATAAAACCAGGCGATGGTCTGTTGGTCCATTCGGCCATCCAGATGCTGGGAAAACCTGCAGAGGGTGTTAGAACCTACCTGGATGTCATCCAGAAACTAAACGGCGAGGATGGCACATTGGTAGTGCCAACATTCACGTTGGATTACCCGACAACCCAGGTCTATGACCGGCAGACAACCCCTTCGAAAGACATGGGCAGCTTTTCCGAATACGTCAGGCAATTGCCGGGGGTGTTACGCTCAAGCCACCCGCTGCAATCGGTGGCAGCTTGTGGATTTTACGCTCAGGATCTGACCGGTCGTGATACACCATCCGCTTTTGAAGAGGGGTCGATCTTTGCCCGCATGTTGGAATTGGATTTTAAATTACTGTTACTGGGGGCTGGGATACAGGCTGCCTCCATGGTGCATTATTGTGAAGCAAAAGCCAACGTACCTTATCGTCACTGGAAGGATTTCACCGGTCGTGTGAATCAGGATGGGCATTGGATTCAAAAGACCTATCGTATGTATGCACGAATCATGGAGATCGATCCCCGTTTGGAACTTCAACCGATCCAGATTGAACTGGAAGACATCCATGCCTGGCGTGAGGTCCCGGTTAATTATGGCGTGGTCGCTGTCTGCCGTCTGAGGGATTTTGTAACAGTTACAGATGAACTCTTAAGCAAAGACCCCTGGATCCTGATCTCAAACAGCTCTGAAGCGAAAGAACGACTTGAGCGATTAAGGGGTTAAAATAGTCTTATGACAGCCATGATGGATCTGATCCAGGAATTATGGACCTTGAAAAGGGATATTGTCTCCGACGATTTTGACAAGGCTTTGTATCGCCTGGCTTCGGAAATCCCGATGAAAATATATGAATACCCAACCGGAACGCAATGTTGGACCTGGACGATCCCTGAAAAATGGACCTGTGATGAAGCGTATCTTGAAACGCTGGATGGAAAACGGCTCATCGATTATCGTGACCACCCGCTGCATGTGGTTTCGTATAGCTTACCTTTTGAGGGGGAAGTCGCCCGTGAGGAACTCTTTAAGCATCTTCACGTTCACGCGCGATTGAAAAATGCGGTTCCTTATGTATTTAAAATCTACGATCGCGATTGGGGTTTATGTTGCAGCCAGACACTGCGAGACAGGCTGGAAGATGAACGATACCGCGTGGTCATTCGAACCCGCTTTGAACCGGGAAAGCTGAAACTGGGTGAGTTCGTCATTGAAGGTGAGATCAAGCAGAGTTTTGTCATCGTGACCCATCTTTGTCACCCGGGCATGGTCAATGATGACCTCAGCGGGGTGGTGGTAGCCCTGGATGTTGCGAAAAAACTTAAAGAAGGCATAAAACCCTACTACACTTACCGGTTTCTTTTCCTGCCAGAAACGATTGGCTCCGTGGCTTACCTCAGTCACCATGAGCGCCAGATCACAGAGATGATCGGCGGGCTTTTCCTGGAGATGCTGGGAAATGATTCACCCCATGCCCTACAGCAGTCCTTTTACCCGGAAAGCAAGCCTGACAAGGTCTTTCGCACAGCCCTGACATCCCTGGATGATGGCGCTTATGTGGGACCCTGGCGGTCAGTCATTAACAACGATGAACGGCAATTTAACGCTCCCGGTGTGCGTGTCCCCATGCTGTCTTTGTCAAGGGTGGAGACACCTGATTCGAACTCCCGCCCTTACCGGGAATATCACTCCAACCTGGATACACCGTCGATCGTGACCCAGGAACGACTGGAACAATCCAGAGATCTCGTTCTGGCCTTGCTGTTTGCCTGGGAGAATGACCTGTATGTTGTCAATCATTTCAAGGGTGAGGTATTTTGCTCGGGTTATGGGATATGGATCGATTATCAGACGAACCCGGAAGGGCACAGGCGCTTGTTCGAGATCATGGAGCGCTGTGATGGTGAACGGACGATTTCTGAAATCGCCCAGGAGTTGGGCATTTCATACCAGTCTGTACGGCGCGTGACCGACCTTTTATATGAGCGAAAATTGGTTTCGTATAGTCGATACCCGGCTTCTACGGCACCCCGTCGGTAAAGCTTCCTGCGCTTAGTTACGTTTTGTATAAGACAGCAGTATTTTACAATCTATTAATTTATCAATAATAGGGTAAGTATCGTTTCAAATGGTCCGGCATTCTGGTGATGCCTGACCCGTGGGGGAGTATTGCTTGTTGATTCAATGCATTTCGTTCCATTGAATTTTGAAAGAATCAACCCGTATTACAGACGTCAAATACTTTGATTTAATATTACACAAATAATCATCTTCATATAGCCAGGCATTAGGGAAGGGGTCTTGACAGTCGGAAAAATACCCTGTAAAATCGCTATGGTTTCGATAAGTGCGATTATCATAAACAATAGTATGGAGCGTCGCACAGGCTAATATAATGGAAAACGTTACCAACAAGACTATAACCGATGGGATGAATGCTTTCCTGGATAGTGTAACCCTGTCGCGCAGTGAGAATACGGCGCGAACCTATCACAATGCCATGGTATTCTTTCGCCTGGTATTGATCGATAACGATGTAGAACCCGATGAGACCCCCATCCAGAGACTGACAGAAGATGCCATCGTATGGTTGGCAACAGCCTTAAAAGATTATGCGCCAACCTCAGAAAGGCTCTACTTGACTGCAGCCAGCGGGTTGTATGAGTTCCTGGCGGCCGAAAGACTGGCGGATATCAACCTGCCCCGGGTAAAACTACTCATCCAACAGCGTGCCAGAAAACCAGGCCAGCGCCTGCCACAATTCCCGCGGGAAGCAATTGAAAAAGTTCTGCAATATGCAGATCAGATCAGCCAGGCAAGCTTTGAGGACTCACAGGAACGCCTCAGGGCACTTCGGGACCGTGCATTCCTGATCACACTGGCAGATTCCGGCCTGCGGGTGCATGAGGCCTGTGGCATGCGCCGTGGTGATATTGACTGGAATGAAGGCCGTGCCATCATTATTGGCAAAGGCAACCGTCAAGCGGTTGTGCGCTTTTCCACCCGCTCCATGGATGCATTAAAGCTCTACCTGGCGCGCCGGGCTGAGCTGGATGGCGCTTCCGGGCGTCCCTTGCACGCTCTGCCCCTGTTCGCCCGGCACGATAAAGGTGCTGGCAGGAAGATCAAACCGATCACGACCACCACCGGGCGCAATATCGTCGCAGAACGTGTCTCAGAGGCGCTGGGACCGGAAGCGGTCGGCACCATAACCCCTCATTCCTTCCGTCATTACTTTGTAACGGTTGTTCTGCGGGCATCCGGTAATCTCAAGCTGGCCCAGGAGCTCGCCCGTCATAAGAATATTGCCGTCACACAGCGATATGCCCACTTGTCGGACGATGAATTGGACCGTGGATATTATGATATCTTTGAAAAGAAGTGACATACCGACTGGGCCTATAGACCTATAGATAGGAATTGAAACATATATAAGCTATGCGCAATTGGCGATATACTAGCCTGGTATGTGATCATTTAGCTATAAATAAGCAAATAGCCAGGTTGAGGGACCTCTTCCCCCGCCCTGTTGGCTGAATGGCGAGCGAAATAATTATTACGAGGTATCAAAGTGACGCAACCGGATGTATTCAAAGCCCTGCTGTTGATCGCCAGGCCGGCAGCTGGAAAAAGCGAGATCATAGACTATTTGATGAGCCTGCCAGATGAGGAAAGAAGGGTAAATTATCATATTGGGAACTTCTCGGTGATCGATGATTTCCCCATGTTATGGACCTGGTTTGAAGAGGATGATATCCTCACCCGCCTGGGATATCCCAGGTTACATACAAATCCAGAGGGCAGTTTCAAGGCCTACTATTTGTGGGATCTCTTAATCGAGCGTATCTGCCTGGATTATGCCAAGTACCGTCGCGATTATCCTGAAGTAAACACAGCCATCATTGAGTTTTCACGCGGTTCCGAACATGGTGGCTATCTACGTGCTTTTGAGCATCTTAGTGACACCGTCATCAAGGATCTTGCCATTCTGTACGTGGATGTTTCCTGGGAGGAATCCTTGCGAAAGAACCGCAAACGCTTCAATCCAGACCGGCCGGATAGTATCCTTGAGCATGGTCTGTCCGATGATAAACTTGAACAGCTCTATAAGGATGTCGATTGGGATATTATCAACAAAGGTCAACCGGATTTCATCACAATTAAAGGTGTGCAGGTTCCATATGTTATTTTCGAAAATCATGATGATGTTACCTCCGGAAGAGGAGCTGCCCTGGGAAGCCGGTTGCACACATGCCTGGCTACGCTTTGGCAGCACTATCGTTAAGCAAATGAAAGGTAATGTCGTTTGCTAGTATGGTAAAATGAAAAACCTGATTCGTAATCATGACAGACATGAAGCAATCGGAACATGATGAGTGGTAATTCGATATTATTAATCGACCATGATGACATGGTCCTGGGATTATTAAGGGGCAGTATTCTTGGAAAAACCCCAAGCCTAATCGTTGAGATTGCCCGTAATAAAGTTGAGGCATCTGGGCGCTTGCAGAGTAATAAGCACACCTGTGTTTTTTGCGATTACGATCTTCTCTCTGAAAATGATTTTGAGCTGTACACACAGATCCTTTCAAGTCAAACCGAGGCAGTAAAATTGGTTGTGACCTGCTACGGTGATCCGGGTGAACTTAATTATGGTTCCCATCCCACCCCTGCCCTGGCGGTTTCGAAACCGATCGATCAGCGCAACCTGGCAGTCCTGATGGTTCAGGTACTGGGAGCTGAGATTAATAAATCTTCAGAAGAGATCTCCATATCCGAAGTTACCTCAAAGGAGATCGAAAACGAGCTGAAGGATCTGCGACGGAATACCAATGCCCGCTGCATTGTGGTCAGTAATCAGGATGGCCGGGTGTTGGTTCAAATTGGGGATACCGAAAACTTATCGGTCGATGGCCTGGCGACGCTGATCAGTGGTAGTATCATCACACTTGAGGAAGTCGGCCACATGTTTAATGATCCAACGGTCATTAACCTGGCTTTCAGAGAGGGTGCAAAATCGGATCTGTATGTGATGAACATTGGGGAACGACTAATGCTGATCCTGATCCAGGATAAAGGCATGATCAGCCCCAAGCTCGGGACCGTCTGGTTTTACGCACGGCAATCTGCCATAGCGATCGATCAGTTTATCAACAACCCGTCAGGGAGTAAGAAAGATGGTAAAACTGTTGATAAGCCTGATACAACCGTGGTAAATGAAATTGATAAAATAATTGATAAATAGCGTTGATCAAAAAACGGGTTCACCGTCAGCATTAGGAGTATTATGAACGACACCTTTTCTCTTCCACAAGAATACCGGAGTGGCCTGGCCGTATCAGCAGGCCAACAGCGGATTATCGAGGAAATATTAAAAAATACCCTCGATAATATTCCAGCCAAGTTTATCTTGCTGGTTGACTCTTCCGGTCAGATCGTCAACATCGTTGGCGATACCGGCACCATCGAGACATCTGCGCTGGGGTCGTTGATCGCTGCAGATATTGCAGCCAGCCAGGAGATCACCCGTTTGATCGGTGAAGAGCAGGATTTCCCAATGGTTTTACGGGAAGGAGAACGCTACCACCTGATCATCGAGGAGGCAGGTCCCACCATGTCCTTTATCACCCTGTTCTCCCGGGATGTACCCATCGGCTGGGCGCGCAACCTGATCCAGACATGCTCCGAGAAGATCAGCAAGGCTGCCGCGATAATGGAGAACGCCCAGGCCACACCAAAGGCAGGCCCTGTTAATGATGCCTTTAAAGACCTTTTTAACACAGCACTCGACGATATCTGGAAGGGTTAATACTGGATGTTCATTAACTGGCAACTGCGACAAATCAACCTCAAGATTGTCTATTATGGACCCTCGTTGAGTGGAAAAACCACGAATCTCGAACAGATCCATCAAAAGATCGATCCGACCCGGCGTGGGGAACTTATTTCTTTGAAGACCTACGCCGACAGGACGCTCTATTTTGATTTTCTTCAACTTGAACTTGGGAAGATCAATGGTCTGACCCCTAAAATCCAGCTATACACAGTCCCTGGACAGACATTTTATGAAGCCAGTCGAAAACTGGTGTTGAAAGGTGCAGATGGTGTGGTGTTTGTTGCCGATTCCGGATCGAACCGCATGGATGATAATATCGAATCATGGAAGGACATGAGCAAACAAATTGAATCCCTGGGTGTCGTTCTCAGTGAATTGCCAATGGTCATTCAATGCAATAAACAAGACCTTCCGAATGCCTTGCCACCGGAAATGTTAAGGAACATGCTGAATTGCCCGGATTATGTGGTCGTACCGGCTGTCGCTGTAAACACGGTCGGTGTTTTTGAAACATTAAAAGCTGTGATAACAGGTGTTGTGGTTAATATTCAGAAGCAGATCTAAATTAAAAAGAGGTCATCATGGGCGCAACCATGCCAATTAAATCGATCAAGAATCTGCTTGAAGATTACATCAAGCAGGGTGAGTTCGATTATGCCTTCATCTCGGATGAAAGCGGGTTGCCAATGGTTTACGCAGGTTCCAATATGCCAGTTGCAGAGACCCAGGCAGCCTTACTTTCACGTCTTAAGAACACAATTGGCATGGTCGATCAGCATAAAGGCCTTGGAACCATCGAAGAGATGGTGTTTAGCATGTCGGGTAAGCGAAAACTGATCGTCCATAACTTCGCCATCCATAATAAGCAATTATTATTGGCGGCATCCATGGAATCCCATCGCTCTTATAAAAGGGTGACCACTTCCCTGATCCGCCAACTGCAAACCGTGTGGGACGTATAAAGAGGCAAAACTATGGCAATGCAGGGCAGTCTCAAGGAAATGACCGTGGCGGATATCATTCAGCATACCTGCCAGGACCGTCGCGTAGCTTTGTTAACTGTAACTGAGACCAATGGTGAATTGGCCCGGTTGTATTTTAAAGATGGCGCGGTTATTCATGCAACCAGTGGCCCTTTGATTGGCGAGGAAGCTGTCTATCGTGCCTTGTCCTGGATGGATGGTACCTTTTCCTTGGAAGTGGGTGTCAGCGCACCTGAAATAACCATTGAGAAGAACTGGTCCAGCCTGGTGATGGAAGGCGTCAAGCGCCTGGATGAATACGGTCAGGAAGGTCTGCTCGAAAAAGAAGAGATCGATAAGATCGAGGATGAGAAGACCAAAACCGTCCAGGATACCCTGACCTTATTATTGACGAATTCAAAAGAATACTCAGGTGCGGCTATTGTTGGCGCAGATGGTTATATTAAATTCAACCGGCTGGAAGAAACCCGGGACGAAAGTGTCGTTGCAGCAGTTGCAGCTTCACTTCATAATCTGGGCAATCGTGCGACCCGCCTTCTGGCGATGGGGAATTTGAAAGCAGGCGTTATCCAGGGCGAGGATGGGAATGTTTTGGCATCCCCGATCAGCCGGACGGCTGTATTTGTAGGCACATTAAAAGAAAAGGGTAATATCCACACGGCATTGATCGAAGCCAATGCTGTTTGCACGAAACTGCAAAAAGTTCTATAGAGATACGATTTTATTCTGGAATTAATCCCTTATCGGTGCACTGATCCGTCTGGCATGACAGTCCCGGTGAGGGATTTTACATAAGAAAGTTGTTCAAAGGATAGATTCGTGCCATTCAAGTTTGCCCAGCTCAGGTCGGTGTTCTCAAGGTTGGTGTTGGTAACCTTGGCTTTTTGAAGATTGCAATGGCTTAGATTAGCATTTGAAAAGTTGGCACCCGTAAGATCCGCTTCCATTAAATTACATCGATCAAGATTTGAATGAGAAAGAGTTGCCCCACTTAAATTTGCACCGATCAGGATCGCTTGCAGCAGGTCGCAGTGGTCCAATACACAGTTGGATAAGTTCGCCCAGCGCAAGTCGGAAAGCATCATCGTTACGCCGCGCATGTCTGATCCTGTGAAATCAGTTTTTTGAAGTACTGATTCGCTCATATTGGCAAATTGCATATTGCATTTTCTTGCACTGGTATTCAGCATGCTTGAACGATTAAGATTGACACCCCTCAAATCCGATTCATTCATCTGGACATTGATCAGACTGGCATCGCTCATGTCTGACATGGTGCAAATGGTCTGATCCAGGTCTGCCCCAATGAAAACGGCCTGGCTGAAGTTGGAGCCCACCATTCTGGCCAATACCAGATAAGCACCGCTAAAATCCACCCGTTCGAAAGTTGAATTATTGAGGATCGCATCCCCGAGCTTGGCATAACGCATTTCAGTATCACTAAAATCGCAATTAATGATACGCGCACCGGAAAGCATCGCCATATTCAGCTTTTTTCCGGTGATCGTCATGTTTTCAATTAATGAGCCAGGCTCCAATGTGACTTCGTCAATTATCATAATTTCAGCCCTATATTTTGTAACTATTGATTGAGGTCACGATACGATTACATTATAGTATAAAATCACCAATTTTTTCGTTTAAAGAATTATTGTTAGCTTATTGCAAACTTTCCGATCTCGTCGATATATGCAAGGCTCTGATGTCTGAAGTAGGTATTATAAAGATTGGCATAGGATTTTCCTTCTGCCATTAATTGCGCATGCGTACCTTCTTCAAGGATCTTGCCATTCTCAAGCACGATGATACGATCTGCAGATCGTATGGTTGACAAGCGGTGAGCAACCAGGATGCTGGTTGATGTATGTAAAATGAGATTAATGGCATGCTGGATCTGTTTTTCTGTGAAAGGATCGATGCTGGCTGTGGCTTCATCGAGAACAAAGATGGCAGGCTTTTGAATGAGCACTCTCATGAGTGCCACTAATTGCCTTTGCCCGGTCGAAAGTCTCACACCGCGTTCGCCTACTTCGGTTTTCAATCCGAAAGGGAGCGTTTCCAGCCATTCCCCACCCCCGACTTGTTTTACCACTTTCAGGATGCTGGTAGAAGAGACACCGGGAGACGCATAACGGATATTATCTTCCACCGTGCCGCTGAAGAGGAAAGGCGTCTGTGAGACGATACCCAGTTGATGCCTGTAGAATGCCAGGTCCAACGACCTGATATCATACCCGTCGATCCGGATCTGGCCGGATTGAAATTCATAAAAACGGGCAACCAGCTTGACAATCGATGATTTACCTGCGCCGGTATGACCAACAATGGCAAGATTTTCACCTTTTCTAATTGAAAGGGAAAAATCGTCAAAAATTGGTTCATTGTTTCGATAAGAAAAGCAAACCTGATTAAAAATAATTCTGCCTTTAAGTTTTGGCTTGAGGTTAAGGTTATCCTGAGCAACACCCGATTTGGTTTCGATCAGAGCGAAGGTCCTCTCAGCCGCAGAAAGACCGTTTTGGATTTGAGTCCAAAAAGATGCGATATCCATCATTGGATAGAGGAACCTGTCCAACCCGAGTATAAAAAGGTACCATGCCCCGAAAGTAACGATACCTTGACTGACAGACAAACCCCCGGTGTAAACCATAACGGCTGTAGCGAGACCCGATAATGCGTTCATGATCGGAAAAACGGATGAAACAACGACCCCTCGTTGAAAGTTCACCTTAAA